>Ga0126342_10004279_pt1:2500-24251 | contig 24251 bp, 28 predicted proteins | sample Cyp1metagenome_FD_92528 | JGI IMG/M metagenome (GOLD analysis project Ga0126342, IMG submission 92528) | Coral microbial communities from Lord Howe Island, Old Settlement Bay, Australia - Cyphastrea 1 metagenome | ecosystem: Host-associated > Invertebrates > Cnidaria > Coral ...
GAATGCAGGAGACTAATACCGCGACACCTGTTTCGTGCGAGCCTGCGCAATCAAAATGCACATGGACATGTCATAAGAACCATTTGGTGTGGAAATTTACCAGGGAAATGCCGGACGCATCGCCCGCGGCCATCGTTTTGAGCCTGCGCAGTCGACATGGACATGGACATGTCAGAAGAGCCATTTCGTGCAGAAATTTACAGGGGAAATGCCGGACGCCTCGCCCCCGGCCATCGTTTTGTGCGAGCCTGCGCAGTTGAAATGCACATGGACATGTCATAAGAGCCGTTTTGTGCGGAAATTTACAAGGAAAATGCCGCACGCGTCGGCCGCGACACCCGTTTAGTGCGAGCCTGCGCAGTCGAAATGCACATGGACATGTCACAAGCCATTTTGTGCTGAAATTTACAGGGAATTGGCCGCACACGGATGCTACCATCTCGATTCAACACCGGGATTTAACTGTTACCGTAAGAACCCCTCAGTGTGGACACACTGTTTGGGGGGAAAAAAAACGTGCTGTGAATGAAGTATTACCAAAGCCATCCAAAGCCTACAACGGAAATAGAATAAAGAATGTCTACCAGCAACCAGTTGCACTCCTTGTACCTGATCGCCATAAGCCGCTCCCTCTCAAGGGCCTGTCAACAGATTGGCTAGACTCGACAGGCCGTTGTTTTTAAGCCATGACCACGACATCGAAGCCGTCACGGTGCCATTGAAGTCAACCAATTTTCCACGATGCGAGCCGGGGTTTGGATGCAATCAATTGAATTTTTGAAATGGAACGTTCAGTCCGGAGCACACTTATGGTCTGCTCCAGACTTATGTCTGACCATAGCATCGCAGTCTGTACCACCCTTAGCTGCTTGACAGGAACAAATCGTACCGTGCCGCGCGCTAGGCGACATCATGGCTGCAATAAAGCGCCTTTCAGTTCACATTCCTTGGCCCAGTGTGAGGATGGAAGCAACTGGGATCGAAACTTGTGTTTTCCCAAGCTATTGTAATTCGGATTCTTCACTGGCTGAAACAAGCTAAGAGATCTTTGAATCATGTTGTCATATGTTGTCATGCTGTATCCGGTTGTATCCGGTTGTATCCGGTTGTATCCGGTTGTATCTAATGCCGAACAACAAAAACAGCTTGGCCGACCACAGCCGAAGCCGGCTTGCCTTCGCATTCGACATCTCCACCGGCCTCAGGGATATCGATCCCAACCCCACCAGCTGGTAAATGACCTGTTTTATTACCACTTGCAACCTGTTTGCAAAGCTGTTTGCAAATGGAATAGTTGTTGAATAGTTCTATTTGCATCTATTTAATATATGTGACATCCAAATGATTTTCAAAGCACCTGCAAGTGTCGTCCCTGCCATACCAGTTGGTTCATGGCCAATCCTGCTTTGGTTATTAGCAGCTTGGACTGGGTCTCCCAGCGAAGCCGGCAAGATGTGAAGCCCGAAGCAAACACAGGCGAAGGACTCTGAAACACCGGGGGGGCTACCCATATTTTTTTTTGAGGACCAGCCAAATGTCAAACCTTGGGGATGTCAAGCATCAAAGAGATTGCTGTTGGATGTTAATTTGGTGTTCCAGCTAGACATTTCGTCGCTTCACGAGGATCAGAGCCACTAAGCCAAGCTTCGAAAGGTCCGTGCAACTCTCCTGCATGTGCCGCATGTGCCCATAACATTCAGTTCTTCCCGGTCGGGTTGATCCGGGCTCCCAGACAATCACAATACCCATCACGCCGTCAAGAACCCGGCGTCAGAACCGGGGTCCACTGGCGCATCTTTGGACTTCAGTCCTTCACGCGCTTTACCATGGCAACTTCGCACTCGCGGATCCATTTGCGCGGGTCGTAGAAGCCTCAAAAGAGTAAGGTGGCTCGAATCAACATGTATCTTGAAGTGTTGCACTTGGAAAACCAATGAAAACCAATTACACCGAACGGAACCGAAAAACGGACAAATTGTGGAACTGCTTTCCCACCTATCTTCGAGCTTTCCACACCATTCTGACTACATGTACTACATGTCAGTAGAGTATCACTCAGTGCTGCCTCAAGTTCGGCAGACAAATGCGGGTGGCTTTTCATCTGCTGCCTAGCAGCTCTTGTTGGGCTTGTCCTCTCCTTCAGGGTTGCCAATCTGACCCTGCAGATAGCCTCAACAGCTCACAATTCAAAGCTGAAAAGACATCCCCAAATGTTTCGTCAGTCTAACTGTTCGGGGTGACAATGTGACAATGTGTGATACAAGATTTGCAATCCTGCCATGCGCCTGGGTGTCCTGGGTATAAGAACAACGTAGAAAAAGAGGAACTACGTGCAAAACGTGCTGGTCAATGTTCCAGTGGTCGCTCTACTCTGAGTGCCAACATCGACAACGTCAGTTCAGATTGGCATTAAAGTGACCAACGGGCACAATCGGGCACAGGGGAGAGGCTGAGAGGTGAAAGGGGAGGGTCATCTTTCGCCTGAAAGTCATGAGCAACTCCAGAAAGCCCTTGTTCTTGTGGTGTGACAGGAAAGGATTGCCGGATTGCCAACATTGTTCGAAACAGCAAAACAGAATTTGTCGATGCGTGACAAGCACAGACCAAAGAGATGTACGAAACTGGGGAAAGTGGGCACAAGATGCACAAGATGCACAAGGCGACATCTGGCAATATCTGGTTTACTTGCTGGATTCCAATAGCAATAGCATGTCAGGGGCCCAGGCAACAGTAGAAGAGTGGCTGAAATTTGCCATACGATCTGCTCATATCTTAGTTATGTTTCCCTCTCACAATTTCGCAGTCCAGAATGGGTACTTTGCATTTGTGCTGAAACCTGTTTCAATACCGCAGATCGCATGTGGAAGCAAGATGCAGCAACCTGAGGATGCCACCTTCCTTAGCCTTATAGAACTTCAATAGGCCTTCCCAGTAGGCCCACTGCCTCGGTTTCGGGGCATTCAGGGATGGGTCCTGTGAAAGGTGTCACTCAATTTGGGCCCCACGTATCAGTGTCCACGTTCATCTTGACAACGCCAGCATTCAAGGCCTGCACGCCCGCATCAGACACGCATGGCAAGTGTTGGAAAGTTCTTCTTACAACAATAACCAGCTACTGCAATATAAATATATAATATTATATATATATATACATATATATATATACATATATATATATATACATATATATATATATACATATATATATACATATATATATATATACATATATATATATATACATATATATATATATATTGTCATCTTGCTGAATCTTAATAAATCTTACTCATGTTTTCCGCCAAGGTTAGTGCTTGTTCGTGCTCTCTGCATAAGACTCACGCAGTGGTGATGTGATGCTTCTCGGATCCAGAGCCACCGTGGAACACGAAGTTCAGGGGCCTTGCAAGTCAAAGCTGTCCATATTTCAACCACCCATTCAACTTATCACATGTTGCCATCAAAAGGGCAGATTTTTTTCTGCATCTAACAGCCATTGAAATATACGTACATATATTGACATATTGAAGTATTTTGCAATCATTCAAAGGTGATGTTCAAACTCCCCAATTGTTCACATTGACCAACCCCTGATCTGCACCTCTCGATGTCCTCGCCGGTCGATGCCTTGATCTGCTCACGGGCATAGTCTTGCATTTCCTCACTGCCCCATCCACAAACCACAGGGCCACAGGATGCCACAGGGACATGACGGATGTTGGAAAGGCCATGAACACTGGGGGCCTGCAAGATCTCGGGCTTCAACACAACATTGCCAGCCTTTCAACCAGCTGAAGCCAGCGACGCAAGGCAAGCTCTTGATTCAAAAGACTCAATGCATTGAATTGAAGGGGAAAAAAACTGGCAAGAAATAAGATGAAACGACGGTCCTTGCGATTAAGCATTATCAAATTCCCGCCCATTCGGGTAGAGTCTGCAGCCATTTTGGAAAGATGGCTACCTTGTAAACACCATGGACATTGCCGAAGGCAGCCGCGATGGTGAACCTGCAGGTGGGAAACTTCCCATGGATTGGTTGACATGAAGGGGCCCTCTCAGCAATTTTTCAACTCTACAGGGTGCTTCCAGAGTCAGGTCTTAGCCAGCCACATGTGAGAGATGGGGTTGAGGCCCTTGTAGACGTTGAAAACATCCTGTGGAGTTGAGTAGAGCTTCTCCTGTCCAGCGCGGTCTCTCAGGTAAACATGGCTGGAAAATCCTCTAGATCATTGTCGCATCAAAAAAAACTCCGGAGGATTTCCATGGGATTTCCCACTAAAAATGTGCAGGTTTGACCTAGTGAAATTGCCAGAGGCGAGATTTGAGGGTGACCAGGTGCCTTGCTGCGGGGTCCTTGGCAGCACCGCTGTTGTCCACACCATCCTCCACACCGCCTGTGATACCAATCTCCATCTCCAGAATGAGCTTCATTGGTGCCATACGCTTCAAATACCTTCATTGGCTGTTCAAGTGGTGTAAAGGACTACTGTTTGGGATGCTTTCTGGCAAGCCCTTGGCAACCTTTGGCTTCAGTTTGAATCACATAGCCATCTGCCATTGCATTTGTCGCAGGGCACTTGGCGCAAATCTCAATGTTCTCCTCATCTGGCTCTTCGGACCTCAACTGCTGTGTGAAGACCCAAACGACAGCACCCTTTGCCAGTTCTTTTCAGCACAACTATGATTGTGAAAGTAGCGGCATTGCAAATGGAGTCAGATACGGTGATTGAGCGCACTGCAAATCCAACATGTGGGAAGAGAATAGCGGCTCTCCATGCTCTTTGAAGTATGCCTCGTCAGCCTCCAACATGCCTCAGATCGCAGGCACAAGCCTCAGCCTGGCTCCAAAAATTCGTAAGGTACATCGGCAGTCAAAGTCGTCTTGCCCAAGGTATAGCAATACCTCTACCAAAAAAAAACGATCCGACCCACAAACCCAAATGCACATCACGCAAAACACTTTTTGCATAAAAACTACAGTAATTACAACAGCGCTGTATTTTTCCCTTGCTACTGTACCATGGTAGACTGTGGAGTGTGGACTGGGGAGTGTAGAGCGCGAAGTGTAGAGTGTACAGTGGAAATGTGTGGAATGTAATGCAAGGAGAGTAAAGCATATTATAGTGTGGAGTGTGGGTGCAGAGTGGGGAGAGTAGAGTGGGGAGTGTAGAGTGTGGAGTGTAGAGTGTGGAGTGTGGAGTGTAGAGTGTGAAGTGGAGTGGGGAAGCGTACAGTGTTGAGTAGAGTGGTGAGGGAATTCTCTGCATCCCTTGCATGCAATTTCACCAAATATCGCGCCTGCCACGTAAATGGAAGGCCAACGCAACATGGCACCCCGCGCAGCCGCGCTGATGTGGAAAGCGAAAAAAACAGACTCCAAAGCATGACATTCCATGCGCGACGGAACTTCGCCAAGTACTGCACCTGCCACGAAAAATGGCACTCTCACGATGTACTGTGTGTGCTGTGATATTTGCACTTTGTCACCACTTGACGCAGCAGTACCAATCCGATTTGCAAAGAAAAAGACGCAACACCACACATCGAAAGTGCTCACCAAAATGAAAATCATCTTAAGAAGGTCATGGAAAAGTAGCGCACCTGTCACAAAAGATATTTTCGACACGTGATCATGCATTGACATGTCACATTCGCTATAGGCACGGCCATGTCGTCCTGATCACAGACGGCTGCAGACAGTTGCAGATGGCAAAGCAAAGTCGAGCAAACACACCTCCACCCCCAGACCCTCCAAATAAACGAGAAACTTCTACAGCGCAATCGGGAAAAACAAAGAATCAATAAAAATCTATAGAATCGAAATCAAAAAAACAAAAAGAAAGCTGAGGTCACAGCCATCGAACCATGGCAGCAACTTTTTGGCGCAGTGGTCGGAGTGCACCAAGACCTGGCTCCATTGCTGCCTAGACTCCTAGACCTGCAAAAAAGGTCCACCCAATTTTTTTCCCCCCCCAAAAGCCCTCCTTCTCATTATTTGTGATGGAAACTTCCGCGCCCCCGATCCTAGTCTTCACAAAATCGCCGCGCGGACCGGGATGCCATACGCGGGTGCCACGGCGCGCGCAAAGTGAGCACCTGCAACAGCTCCCAGGATGGAGGCCTGGAAGCAGAAAAAATCTAGGCAAGGCAACAAAAATGGGGGTTGAACCATCGAGCTTTCGGTTCTAAGAAATGGGAGTAAATGGGAGTGGTGTTGCCATGCAAACTGTAACTTTTCAGCACCAAGGAATGGTGGTTTTACCAGCAAAAATTAGGCCTCCACAAGACTTGCGATTTGACCAATTCGTTGCCATGCCAAGAAAACTGAGCCAATGTTCGATGTCTCATTTTTTTACATCTTGTCTCCAGCGACCATCTGAACAAGATGCTGGAAATTCCTAAATAAGATGCGTTGGTTGGAAAGCCAGTCTGGGACAGTTGCAAAAAAAACCTGCAAGAAAAAAAAGACTAGCAGAATTTTCGCTAGCAAATCTGTATGGGTCCAAGTGTCTGGACCACCAAATGATATCAATTTGGCTTCGACCAAAAATTTCAGAAAATTAGGAGTTGCCCATAAATGTTGGCCCGTGAAGAACGGGCAAATGATAAGATCAACCAGTAGATTTGGAACTTTCTCATTTGTTTCAGAGAAAACCCAAATGAGCAATGAACAATATCCCCATCCCATCCCATTGATACTATAAGCCCCTACTTGGAGGATCATCCCACTTAGTAAGTGGTTAACAACTATAGTTATGTCATGTTATTTCACCCATTTTATAGATGGGTTAAGGCACAACTCCGGTATCATAACCCGCACCTGCAGCTTGCCCTTCTCATTTGGTAGCGCCTTGCCAGCCACCTTGAAGCGTGTCTAAGGTTGCTGGAGGATACACCAATCGTTGCTTTCTGTTTATCCAAATACATGTGTATGTTACATACTTATACATATACACAAACACACACACACATGTGTGTGTGTGTGGATAATTACAAATAAAGTGTATGAACATAATGCATGGCACATGTAAATGATTACCATTTATATGTATGTATCAACGCAATATAAACAATCGAGTCGCCAACGCCAAAAATCAATAATTCAGAAGTCCTCAACATAAAACTAATGCGTTGAACGGAATCCACCAAAATTCGAAGGCGGGGTTTCAGGTCAAGCTGCAAAGGCGGATCCTCCCTCTGAGAACTGGATCATCACGGGACGGTTGAGCTCCTGCAAACAGTGGCAGTCGTGCCCTTGCAACGCATCAACGCACGCTCCAGCCATCAGACTCTTCCAGCGACCAGGTCCTTGCCCGCTTCAAGCACTGAGTTAATAGTGCTGGAACCTGACAGCGAGGCAGCCAATCGACTCAAATGGATTTTTTCTGGACCAGAAAATGGTCGGATTCCAAGCTGGTGACTGGTGCAGTTGAAGGCTGGGATAGCGTACTTGTGTTCCTCGATCCAAGTCGCCATGGGATTCCAGTTGGGATGATCCACGAATCCCTGCCCAAATAGAATACCCAAACGGAACTTGGATTCGTATACATCCAAAATGATGTAGTAAATTTAGTATTGGATGTATTCATTTTGGGGGTCCCATATGGGTATTGAATATGAATGGGAAAAGGGATTATAATGGATTATATAGTGGATCAACTAATTCCCTCTGATTCATTCTAATCCCGTGTCTCCTTGGCATGTTGCAGAAGAGACCATGCAAGATCTCCAGTGACAACACCGGCCTGCCAAAGCACAGGGGCCAAAAACGATGCTATGAATGGTTCAAGACATCCAAGTCTCGTCCATGTTGTTTGTCTGAAAATGGGGTACCTCCAAAACAAATAATTTTCAAAAAAAAAGGTGATTTGAGGTATACCACATGTTCGAACACACCCTTGTGGCATTGGCAGTATCAGAATCTGGGACTTTCAAAGCAGGCTCTGTTCGGCGCTACGTGCAGATGGACAATGAAAGGAAGATACAGTCTAAGATTCTGACTACAGTAGGGATGCCAGTGGCTTCAAATCAGCGAAATCACCAGCCATTTGGATTGCCAGACCCAGCCTTCATGCCTGGAACTTCCCAGAACCTCAGCGGCTTCAGCGGTTCTGAAACTGATTTCCAGCGGGCAAAAACAAAAACGGTCCTTCAAAACGATCAACCAACTGGTCCCATTGTGAATTAGTTGAACTGGATTGAGTTGGCTATATGCAGCTATATGCCTTGCTGGCTTTGGATGTTGATAGCGGCTCGAGTGGCCCTGGACTTTGCGATGTGCCAAAGCGACTTTGGGCTGAGATATCTGTTTAGGGTATTTAGGCTCTAGTGTTAGAATAGTCCATGACCATGTCACAAATCCTTCCCAAAGTATTCTTGCTGACCCATCGTAATGCGTCCGGAACACGACATGGCAGCAGATCGGAAAATCAAAGAAAACACGACGTGCCAAGGTGAGCCAAAAGCAGCTATGGCCAATCGCAATCCTTGTGGCCCTGATGAGTGATCTGAGTGAACTGAATTTCAGAACAGGATTGAAACAAACGTGGAGAAAACGCGCCTCTTGCCTCTCCCTCTCCTGCACAGGCTACCGGGAGCATCAGCACCCGCCATTGTGCGGTATTCACCAATACTCCACACAGGGTTTTGTCCAAAAAAAATGTGTGCTGTTGACTTCTGACCCATTAAAATCGATGTTTTCATGGGCAATGTTGGGAAAATTATGATCCAATGGAGATTTTTCAAGGGAAGAGAGGACTTGGGGACATCCTCCTCTGGTCCTTCTCTTCTAGCTCTCTCCGCAGCTCAGCCAGCTCCCCGTCTGCATTGCCCTGGCCCAGTGTGGGTTGGCCCTAGGACCAAAGGTGGACCAAGACCGATCTTCAAAACATGAAACTTTGGGGACCAAACTTCCAAAGATGCGAAATCATCGAAATCATTTTTTTCGGATGTTATCTTGATCATTTTGACCCCCTGTACAAAATGGTTTCCAGACGTTGACTACACCCTCCGTTTTGAGTCTATGGGATGTTTGATATCCACGGCAAACCCAGTATGTATGGTTCAAAGGAACTGCTTGCCCTACAATTTGGAGCAAATGTGCAAGGACTCTAAGTGATCGAAATAGACCAACAGCAACAGGAATAAATATATAATATATTATAATATATATATATACATCCCGACTATGGTTGGTATTAGTATATTCCCATATCATTTCCCATAAATATCTCTACAACATCTCCTTCTTGGGACCTTGGCACGCAGCAGTGCCACAAGCTGTTGGGCTTCCTGGCAAACGGTTTTTTGGGGGAGTTACCAGTGAGAAATGATCAGTATCAATGTGTATACATATCAATCATATCAGCTAAAAAAGAGAAATAATCATCATTTTTTGGAGATTTTCGATATGATCATTTCTGCGTAGCGTGAGCGCGTGAGCCAGGACGACGCTCTTCCACCTTTTCATGGAGTCCAGGTCACCAACCTCGACTCAGATGGGTCACGGCAACAGATTTGGGGGTGCTTTTTTAGGTGTGCTAAGCCAGCTATAACTCATGGTACAGTAACTATCTCATATCATGTTTGGGGGATGGTTTTTAAAAATAGGAAGTCCGACAGTCCCCGAAAAAAATAAATATCTACCCCAAAGCTGCTTGAAAACTCGGTAAGGTAAATGGCATTCTGACTCTTCGAAAGCGTCTGAGTGTCAGGCTGCTTCAAAAGCAGAGAGCCTCAGTTTCTACTGTGGTGGTAGGAGGCAAAAAGCAGCAACAGCATAGGCAATGGCCACTCATTTTGGAGCTGTCAGGCTTGTTGAGCCCCTAGTGACCCAGTGTGGTACGTGTATATATTACGTGTGTCTGTGTATATTATATATATACGTATATATATATATATACATAACATAGATAGATACAGATATCTACACAAAATATATAATATTATGTACATATATCATCTGTCTATCTATCGATCTGTCCGTCCGTCCGTCCGTCCGTCCGTAAATTAAACAGGATTTTGTGAGTGGCAAGGATATGTCCAGCTTCGGCTGAACAATCGTCATGACCACTAAGGTTTCTGCCGTTCTCGCAAGCTCTTTGCCTCTTCCTTCACCCTGGCCTCGGCTCTTGCAAATGGATGAGGTTGGACCCTCACTAAAATAGGGTGGATCCAAGAATTGTCAAAATGCATTGGCCATTACGGACTCACTGGAATGTGTGTTCATTGAAAGTGGAAACTGTCATCCAGTTCTAACCAGCTCCTGCGGTCTTTGCTGGTTGACGTGGAAGCAGCTGGTGCCAGTTTGAGCCTCCCACCAACTCCTCCTCTCTTCTTCTGAGCCTCTCTTCAACCTGCTCTCTCATAGCTTCGAGTATCAAACCGTGCCCACACCACGACCGTCCAGTAGCAGTAAATCTACAAATAGGCAAACATTTGGGCCTCATGGTTCCAAACATCTTTGTCGCAACCCTCACTTTTGCCCGCCGATTTTTCAAAGACCAATGCGTTCTTCCCCAAATCACAATTTTCCGTTTCTTGGAAACTCTAACAAATCTTCAAATTGTCTCTTGTCCCCCAACCCCGCCAATATCCCAAGAATTTCCAAACATCCCAAAATTCAAAAATAAAAACAACATCCCAACATTCTCAAGCATCCCAATCATTCCAAACTCCACTTTTTACAGTTTCAGGAGCCTCCTCAAGCCTGGAAGCTTTGGCCCGAAGGTCTAGGAGCTCCTTGAGGACCTCCCTCTCAGGGACCAGATATGACCAGATATGGACGGTATAAACATCAAATATTATAGGTTCATCAAATATTATGGGTTTATCACATTATACCAATTATACCATAATTGAAAGGGATGAACATCCACAACTACCAGTTCACTAGGAGCAAACCAGGATTTTGCCTCATGTTTGATTCCTATCCTAACATGTGAATGATGACTTTCCTTTTCGGGGTATGAAAACCTGTGTGTGCGTGTGCGTGATTTTCTACAACAAGAATTGCCAATGGATTTGTGACCACTTACCAGAAATCTTAACAGCCTTCAAAAATTGTAAGTTTCCCTGTGGCTGAGGAGAAAAACGACAAAAAAATATGAGCTGTGTTCAAAACCTTGGGTCATCCCTTGGGTTATACCTTCATCCCCAATATATTAACTAGTAGAATCCCCGCACTAATCATCAACCAACCAGAGTAGATCGCAGCCACTGAATGCCGCTGCTCCACTCCTGCTCTCCGGAGGTGTGTCCTGCCAGGAAGTCCTTCATGGCCTGTGGAGAGAACATCCTGGTTGGGTATGGGGTTGGTTTATTCTAGTAGGTAAATGCAGGATACCCTCATTCAGTAGCGGGTAAAACGCTGGTTGTCATATCGGCTTTACCACACTATATCCATGGTTCATCTACACATTCCATGCAGGCGTCTATATCTACAATATATTGCTATATATATACGTTTCGCAACTTTCTGTTCAAGCAATGAGACTGAGGAACGTGCAGCTGCACTGTCCAAAAGGTACTCCAAACCCAAATCCTTGAAGGCCTCATGGCTTGCGAATGGGGACTGGGCACAGCTAGTTCATGATTAAGGTCTGACGCTCAGCTCCTGACCTGGCGAAGCTTTGCATAGTTCCGCAGGAAACCTTTCAGATTGTAGGGGTCCTGCCGGTCTGACAATCAAGGCAGCGGTTTGTATGGGTCAAGAGTCAAGAATCCAAGATGCAGATCCGCGCCTATCCGTCTTGTTTATTCATGTTCAATCTCAAAGATCTCAAAGTCTCAATCAATGTCTAGGGTGGCCCAAACACGACAAACACGACCTAATCATGATGCATGCTGCACATTGCGCTGCATGCTGCCCATACCCTGAACTCAACTTAAAATCCCTGACCTCAAACAGCTCTGAGAAGCCATATTCTTCGAAAGCTTTTCGCAGGCCCTGCGAAAGAGTAAGTACTGAGTAGGCATTTAAACAAACCGCTTGGTTCAAGCTGGTTCATAGGGATTCTCTATTGGATCTTTATAATCCCCAATATATTGGGCAGTACAATCCCCTGAACTAATCATCAACCGACAGGGGTAGATTGCAGCCGCACCTCATAGCGGGACAAGATTTCAGCCAGCAAGGAGGGATCCTCGTGTGCCATGGATGTGCCGTTGCCATGGTGGATCCTGGCAAGTTGGGCTTCTACCATCGACTATTATATATATATAATCATATAATAATCATATAATAATCATATAATAATCATATAATAATCATATAATAATCATATAATAATCATATAATAATCATATAATCATTCGTTATTTAGTCATGTTTGTAACATAATATAAAAACATATTGTGTGCAGAAAAAATGGCTGGGTTTCTTCCTTCACAGCGCCATCACCAGCCCAACTGGCCTTGAAGGCATCGCCAAGGCCATGTTTTTCGAAGAGCTCCCGCACCCTGGCAGAGCTTTGGCAGGTGATGTGACCCCTATTCTCCAAAAAAAAAAGGTATAGGTATGAAATTCGGATGGGCAAGTCGGGCAAGTCCTGCAAATCAGGAAAATTGTATTTGTGTATCCCCAGAAAGTTCAATATGGATCTGCCAAGTGGGGGCTTTGAGCTCAGTCTCCAGCTGTCTCAGGAGATCCAACTGCTTTCTGAGTTCCTGCAACGGTGAAACCAATGTGAAACCTCAATTCGACATGAGGATAGCTGGGTTCGAAAACGGTGCAGCTGGAGTCCTCCAACTTGGAGGGATCATTGAAGACATCTCCAAAGCCCGCTGCCTCTCAGGGTCCCCGGGTCAGAAGTTACCCCTCTGCTGCAGCTGCTTGGCAACGTTGGCCTCCAGCATCTCCCTCAGCTCTTTGGCTGAGCTGAGGAACAGTTTCAGCTCCTCTGAATGGAACCATCGAATACCATTGAGTTCAGATCTCTGACATCACGCATCAGCGCGCATGAGACATGGTCCTCTGGATGCCGAAGCAGATGGTCCAAGCCGAGGTCTGCAAATGCCTCCAGGACTTTTCGCAGCTCCTGGCAGAGTGATGGTGAAGGCCTGCAGCCAGGAATATCATCTGGATGCGCGGCGTTTCATTCATATTCTCGTGCATGTGTGCGTTTAGATCTAGATATATTACAGATGTCATGTACATGTATCACTCAAATGGTCTTTATTCTATAGAAATCTTGATATCATCTCATTTACATTCATTTACTATGACTCTCGTTTTAAGATTTTTAAAGAACGGGCAGGAAAAGTATGCCATGTCGACGTGTCAGGAAACATCCGTGTTTCGTATGGTTCCTCGGGATGGTCCAGGAAATGCTCCAAGCCCAAGTCTTTGAAGATCTGCAAGTCGTGGCGGTGAAAAAAAATGTGTCACATGTTTCTTTAGAACGTCCAGCGGCGAAAAGAGATTCTTATTTTTCTTGAGGCATCCTTACTTTTGCGCACTTTTCGTTTTAGGATCACCGTGGAATAAATGAACATGCAGTGTGGCACCATGGAGACAAACAACTATTTATTTTCTAATGGCCTTTTCAATCGACTGTGCTCTCCGCAGGAATTTGGCGAGTGCCTAGCGAGGAGTCCAGGAGCCATCTGCTAAAAGCAGTTCGGCGGTCACCAAGAACAACGAAGGGGCGTTCTCGCTTTTGAATGCACTTAATAAGTCTGCCTCTAACAATACGAAGGGCATTCCACGACAATAAAAATATCTCATGCGCGCAGTAGCTTCCAGGGGTTTTACAGCGGCTATCCCTGGTGGACAACTCACCTCTGGATCTTCCATCAGCTTTCCTGGCTGCTGTCACACAAGTCATCCGTTGGCGAAACATCAGATCCTCCGCCAGGCCTAATCCCATGTCTTCAAAGAGCTTTCGAATGCCGTCCAGCTCATCCTTACCACAACATCCAAATTGTCCATGTCATGTATCATGTGGTTGCTCTTCAAATGGTGCCACTGCCATGAGTGCTGGTCTCCGTGTACATACAACTTACAATCGACTCAGTGTTAACCCTAGATTAATACACAACACCTGGTTGATGAACTAGTGCAATTACTTTGGGGCTTACCCCAAAAGTTTTATCTCCGCAATGGTATCCCCCAAGTAAACAGCGCAGCTCCCCCAGCCCGCCTCAAGCGCTCTACACTTGGCCCTGAGCTCTTCAGCGTCTGTCTTTGATGCCGCCAACATGTTGCCCATCTCCTGGTAGCGAAGCACCATATTTTGGCACCCGACACACCACTGTCAAATAGTCTGAAAATCAGGGGAATGCCGATTCTTTGTGGCCACTTTGTACGGAAAATGTGGGAAAATGATGATTCACCGATGGATGTAATGGATGTAATGGGGTACCCTAGTTTCAGACAAGCGAATGCCCTTCTTTAGGATGTCAATGGAAAATTCAAGTTGGTCCGACTCCAAGTAAAGTTAGTCATTAGTCACTGTCGCACCAAAACCAAGAAATCCCAAGCACCTTCAGCTGGTTCTTGTATTCTTCAGTTGAAACTGCCAGTGCATCCTTGGCACTTTGGCACTGGATGCAATCCATTGCAGAAACTTGTCTCTGTAATCCTAGAAAGACATAGAAACACTAAACCAAAGCTTCAAATTGAAAGGTCCTAGGATTCCTAGGTACATGTGCAAATACTCAAGATGCTGGCGTCCAGTATGAAGACCCTAAATCAAAGCTTTAATACAGTTTTTTTTTCGCAGCGAGAACTAAGTCTGCCACCTCCAGCATCGCAGTTCTCTTGACAAAATCATCCAGTCGTTTGGCTCTCACCTCAATGCGTGGCGTTGGACTCAGCGTTCTGCTGCTGTTTCAGTGTGCAGGAGAAAAGTTAAAACACACGAGTCCGTTCGATGAAACAGGACCCTCTGTGCGGGGGCTGAGCCATATCAACAAAATGTCGCAACCATTTTACTCTCTGTGGACCCGGGGTGGCCAAACGCTTCCCTTTGACTTTGACTCTTTCAAGTAAGGTAGTTCTCCCAAACTCAGTTGGTGAGAAAACACTATCCAAACACGTTCGAACAACCACAAAAACAGCCATGAAGCCCCCCAATTCTTAGCGCAAAAAGTTTGTAACTGCCCTTGTGGCCAAATCCCGAGCTCCCATCCCCGGCCCCATCTGCCGGACACCTCCTCCTCTTCTTCGAACAAACGGTTCGCTGCCTTCAACTCATCCACCTGTGGCACGGAGCCCCGGATGGTGTGCCGCCACACCTGGAGTGGAGCCGTGAAACCGGCAGGGAGAAAAAGGTGGGAACTTTTTTAATGGGAAAAAACGGGGAAACAAAAAAGCTCCTGAAAGAATTCAACTGGAACCAAAGAAAAAGACTTGCAGATTGAGGTTTGATCTCAAAGGAGAATGTGCACTGGTGGGACTGAAACAGAAAATGCACTAACCTTGTCACCCTGGCACCTTTAGCTTCTTGTCGCCTATAGAAGTGGACCAAACGATTTTGGTCTCCACCCGGTCCACTGTCAGCAGATTGGAGACGTAGGGCTCATGGGCTGGATGCTCAGCAGTCTTGAAGAAATCGGCTTGAGAAAAGACTTGAATGTTCCTTCGATTGAAAGTGTTGACTTGGGATTCTTCAAGAAAATTAAAGCCATGAAGAAACAATCAAAGCAAAGTCAAAAAGAGAAACCCTTTAAAAAAAGAAAACTCCTTGGACGTGGCTGAAACAAATCTATGTCTTCGGATGGTGTCCACAGGTCCACACATCATGTCCCAAGGGAACTATGTTGTAGGCTCCCTTGTCGAAGCCCACAGGGGCCACTTCGCGCACGCACTGCCGTTCCGAGCCGCCCAAGGTCCACTCCCGGATGAATCCATCAGAGCCAGACGACCAAATGAAGGATCGCACCACCGCCAACTTCAGCACTGAGCCAGCGTGCGCCTGGTAGGGCTGGTAGGGGCCATAGGAAAAAAATGAGAGCAACAAGTCAATCTGTCAACAAAACAAAATCTTGGGATCCCTAAGCCATTTTGGGGATGAGTCGGTTTTTTTTGCAGAACATGGGATGACTTCCTGCAAAATCTACAAATGACCAGTCCATCTGTAGTTCCCAAATACTTAGAACTTAGAACGTTGATCTTTTCCCTTGGGGGATTGAAGGGAAGACCCCCCATTTTGGCAACGCCGCCTTCTCCACTACCTCGTTGCAGTTTCCTGTGACTGTGCACCAAAGCCGGATGCTTCCATCGTCAACCCCTGACCAAAGCGTTGGACCGATGCGAATCAAGCAGCGCACGCCGTTCTTGTGGCCGTGCATTTGCAAACCTTTCGAAATCGCCACCTGATCTTTCAGCCCGTGGCAAATTTGAGGCCAATTTCACCCTGTAGCAACCCAATCCGCCATCCAAAAAAAAAAGGAGCTTAAATACTCACGAGCCACCCGGAACTTCCCTAGGTCAAAGACGAAAGCATCTTTCGCTGTTGATGCGGAATCTTTGTCTTTGATGTGCCAGGTTTCAATGGACCACTGGCGAATCGTGAAGTCATTGCTACCACTCCAGGCTCTTCTTCTGGGGATGGCTCCCTTCTCGATTTCAGGTCCATCCAAAGCATCTCCAGAAGCAAGGCACGTGACACCACCTGTGTGGCCACCCAGCAGGGAGCCCTTGAATTCTTTCCGTTTCGTGTCAAAGAGGGAGATGCCCATCGCTTCCTGGCCCATCCACATCAAGTGAGGTTCCATGTGGAGCATGCTCCAGACAAAGCCTGAAGCACCGGTTTGCCAAAATGGGCTAGTCATTGGGGATCACTATCCCAAGCCAGTAGGGATACAAAAAGAAATATGAAATTACATATATATATATATACTAAGTACATACACATTATACATATACAGATACAGATACAGATACACATACAGATACACATACACATACATATACATATACATATACATATAAAATATAATATAATAATATATATATACATATTATTCATATATTATTATATTATTATGCACGTGAAAATCAGGTAGATATGCAAACCACCAACTAGCAGCGGTTGGTTGGAATCTCACATCTGACCTTTGTGGCATCATCCCTTTCTCGGACAGTCACATTGCCAGCCCAATCCACCGTCCACACTTCCATACCGATGCAAATTGCATTGCGCACAGCCAAGCCCATTTCCAGAGTTTGCACGCAAGACCTGGAAATGCCAAAAATGGATGAACACGCTTCAGAGCCCTTTGTGGCACCCTTAACGTTATATGTGTGACTATAAAAGGACATCTAAATTGCTTGCTGTGGAAAAACATCTTTAACCGACCCATGGCCCTGACTCAACAGGATAACTCCGAAGGCACCAAACACAACATTCGAAAACCTTGACTAGTTCGTGGCTCCACCCATAGGGATCATCTGCATCATCCCAGGGATTTTGTTGAAACCAACCACAGTGGGTCTGCTGTCCAGTCACATGCCCTCCTCTTCCACGGGCCGCTGCTTGGACTTTGCTGTGGCCTTGGGCCGCTCCGCGGGGGATACCGCAGGAATCTCTGCCGTTGTCGTCTTGGGCGGCACGCCCACGGCTGGAGCAACTTTGGCAGCTTTCTTTGGAGCCTGGCTTGGGACATCTTGGTTGGTCTCACCCGCAAAAATGTATGTCAAAGCAACATTTGTAATTAATATGAAAATCATGAAAATCACTGAAAATCGTCGAGGATTTTTCTGCAAGTTCAAGTACCAGAGGTTATGTCAACTCAAGGAGGTCGAAATTGTTCTGGTGGATGCTGACGCTGTTAATAGATGTTAATAGCCCTGATAGCTTCTTGATATATTTCGAATCCCGTAAAATCACGGAGATCACCATAATTCACCATACCCTCGTTTACTATCTTTGGGAGACTTTGGATGAAATGTTCATTTTATTCCTGGCCTGTTCAGTCTTCTTGGTCTTTGCCTTGGCCTTCTTTTTGGCCTTCCCCTTGGCTTTTGCTGGTTGAGTTTCTGCTGGGATTTCAGTTTCTGCCCTTGGAAGCTCTGAAGCTGCTGGCTGCTCTTCGGGTTGAGGCGCTTCATCTTCCAAAGGCTTCGTCTCCACGGCTGGGTCTTCAACAACTGGATCTTCGAGACGAAGGGTTCCACCCAGACCGGCATCAGGTGCATCGTCTGCATCCTCTGTCCTGTCAGGGACCTCAGCTCCAGCTTTGCCGCGCTCCTGCTCTTCGTCCAGTTCCTCAGGTTCCTCGTCTTCGTCAAGGTCCTCATCTTCGAGTTCCTCAACTTCATCCTCTTCGTCCTCTTCATCCTCATCTTCATCCTGCTCATCCTGCTCATCCTGCTCATCCTCTTCAGCATCTTCAGGATCTTCAGGATCTTCAGGATCTTCGGCCCCTTCAGCCTCCTCTGCATCTGGATCTTCCACCTCTGGAGTTGGAGCTTCAACATGATCAGTCGAGACCTTCCTCGTCAAAGTGGTTTCCAGCTGAAGAGCGGCTTTTTCCAAAGTGGCCGTCAGTTCCTTCATTTCATCTCCAACATTCCCAGCTGGAAAATTTGGAGCCTTGGGTTTAGGTTTCCGGCCTCCAAATATCCTAGCGCGTGGCGGTGGTCGGGTCTTTCCCTGCGCTTGGAGCTCTTGTTTTTGCTTCAGCTCGTCTAAACGGGAACTATAGTCATCCCTCAAGGTGGAAAAGTAATCCACCATCTGCTCAAGAACTTGTGTTCTAGCTCCTAAGTCCTCTTCCCTAGCTTCAGATCTATGAGTTGGCTCGGCATCGGCAAAGGACTGTCGAATTTGACAGTCTTGCTGAACTTGGGCAAGTGCAGCTGCCAACTTCCTGGTGCCCAACAGGCCTCGGATTTCATTGATCTCCTGTTCAAATTCGGAGCGGTCGATCCGGTGATCGCTGTTGAGATCGATTCTGTTGAAGGCATCGTCTGGATCTGCGGTGTAATCTTCAGACAACTGAGCTAAATGCTTTGCAGTTCTTTTGAAGTCCTTTCAGGGCCGTGCAGGAAGGGATGGGTCGAATTTTCAAACTCCCTATTGTTGTTGCATGTTCATTTTCCCCGACAGGTTGGCTGTTAAATTCTCCATTGGGGCAGGTTTTGAGGCACTTCTCCGTGAACATCCAAAGAAAAACACCATAGCCAGCCTGTATTCCGATGGTCTCTTGACCATTGGCCAGGACCTCGAAAACACGTCCAGCAAGCTCTGCCACATTGGAAGCATCTAGAGATCCACTGCCAGCTAGACTTCTGGAAGTTGGTTGCACCGACATGAGGAGCAACGCGCAAATGCACGATTTCACATGTTGACATATTGTATTGTAATCACGAAACAAGTCATCATTTGTCTCATTTGTTGACAAATGACTCTGGTTTGTTTCCGTTTAGTCTGCCACACTTCACTACTCATGTCGTGGTTTTAGTATGGTTGAAAAATGGCAAACCATGTTGCTTCCTTTCATGAGGCCTTCCTGCAAATACAGCTGTAGACCATGATGTATTGTGTGAGGGAGCAGCTCAGAATCCACAGCCACCAGTTCATTCAGTTGTCACACTCAGTTGCCAGGTTTGAAGGGTCTTAACAGGTGCCATACCATGGTAAAAAGCGTCCCCAATTGGCGGTCTACTATTGGATTTACCAAATTACAAGGACCTCACAACTCACATGTTTTGTTCCATTGCAGTCAAAGATAGTCTTCGACAAAGTGATTAAGCACTGACAGGCTCTCAGTATCTCCTTTTTGGGACCACCTCTTCAAGGCAGTTGCTGTGAAACCATCGCCACCTGGCAACACCACATGCACTCGTTCTTGGTTCCTTCAACAACTCATTATTTCCTTCCTTTCTTGCTTCCTGCATTGCTTCCCTTCGTTTGTCTATGCATTCATTTGTTTCCATTTCAATTCACTCAATTTCTTTGGTTCCACTTCGCTCCGTGCCCCCTATTCCTTTGGGGTTTTGTGAGCATTGATTGGGACTTGAGATTTTGCTAGATTGGATTGAAGTTATGTAACCTATTAGATATGTAACATGTAGAGCCAACCTGCACATGTGGGCAACCACTCCTGCAAACAATCATCACGTAAACAGCGTTCTTGGACTTGCGCACTCTTGCATGCAAAAGCAGCACTGGGAGCAGAAGGCTTATCATCTGACTCTCGTTTGTGAGCCTCAAATGGCAGCGATGCAAATGACCTAACATGACTGCTTTGAGCAAAAACAGTCTCAAAAGATCAGCCACAATGCCACAGTGCAACAAGGCTTCAATCAATGATTCAGTGCTGCAAAGCCGCGCATCTGCATCAGATGCACCATTGATGAACCATGGTCAGCATGTCCGAGGTGGTTATTTTTTTGACAGCACATGTGGCCTTGTTTCTCCAATCTGGGGTCTCTTCAATGGGGCAACCCGGAAATCATCCAACTTAATGATTTTTTAGAGAGGTTCCTCAATGGTTTGGGATACCCCGAATGTGGAGAAACACCCATCTGGGGATGACAAACCCTGCCATTTTGGCAAGGCCAATACGGCCACCAAACGTCTCTCAGGCGTACATTACCTGCACAAACTTGAAACCGATGGGCACAGTTGCAGGTCTGTTGGGGACGGGTATCTGCATCATTAGAGATTTCACGTACATGTGCACATATGTGTATGTGCATGTCCATGTGCATGTTTATATGTATATGTATATGTATATGCATATGTATATGTATATGTATATGCATATGTATATGTATATGTGTATGTATATGTATATGTATACGTATACGTATGTATAAATATGTGTATGTCTATGTGTGTGTGTATATATATATAGGATCAAGGCTGGGGGTTCCCCGGAGCTTCCAGGAACCCTCAGTCTTGTCATACTATAAAAGTCGTTATGGTATAGAGATGGGGGGTGGGGGGGTGGGGGGGTGTAATAACGTCATGTGGACAATCGTTGGATTGAGAGTTGTTGAAACCTTGAGGATGTAGCTTCGTTGAAGCTGTTGTTACTGCGACTGCACCGTGAGAAGACCAATGGTGCTCTCGCTCCAGGCAACTGCTTCAAAAAGCCTTTTTGGACGTGAAAATGAAAAAGGTGTGATGTTCATTTCGTCCATGGTTCTCCAGTGAATTATGACATTTTCTAGTTGTCAACAAAACGACCAAAAATGCATGAAACCGCACTTCCAATGGTTTCGATGTTGCACACATGTTTGGCCATCCATGGAAGATGTAAATTTATCATTAAACTGCGCGGACAAACGTCAAGTTTATCCGCGCCGACATTGCAACTTTTACTGATCGAACAGTTTCAGAGAAGAGCATAAAACACTGTAAAACACAGTGTAAAATCAACATTCTCCATATCCATACAAATAAAATGCAATTGGCTTCCGGGGAACCCCCAGCCTTCACCCTATTAATATATATATATATGAATATGATCCCGGTCCCCGGTCCCGTAGCCCCTCCACCCCAATGGTATGGTCTACTACTCCCTGACCTAGAATCTTTCATTTCCATGGTATTTGCAACAGTTTGGATGGAGAACCTCATATTTCCATGGTATGTACAGCATTTTGGATGCAAAACCTACTTACATAGGAACTAAAGAGTATAGTTATATTACCTCTTTATACATATACACATATTTATATACATATATACATATATACATATATACATATATACATATATACATATATACATATATACATATATACATATATACATATATACATATATACACATATACACATATACATATATAC
>Ga0126342_10004280_pt1 | contig 24251 bp, 16 predicted proteins | sample Cyp1metagenome_FD_92528 | JGI IMG/M metagenome (GOLD analysis project Ga0126342, IMG submission 92528) | Coral microbial communities from Lord Howe Island, Old Settlement Bay, Australia - Cyphastrea 1 metagenome | ecosystem: Host-associated > Invertebrates > Cnidaria > Coral ...
CTTGCAGAATTGCCGAATTTAGTTGCGTGCCGCCTCATAACGAAGAGGAAAAAACAGTAGACCCAGATGAATTATCAACAACCAATACTAAACTTCTAAACAACTATTTTTGACAAATGGTCACATGGGTCTGTCTAAACATTGGGCACCCCTCAAATCCCATGATTTGTCATCATGTTCCTCATTCGAATTGCCATGAATTCATGAATGAGGTATACCGATGGTATACATTGGTATACCGCAATCTGGGATAAACCCATCTGCTATTTTTTGTGTTGATTGATTAAAGCCCCTTATTTTTCATCGTTTTTGATGGTTAAATCCAGCAGTTTTGATTCATGGCCTCCGCCCGCTCTCTGGAATTCTTGGCGAACCTGGAAGGAACCCCCAAACGATAGGGTTCTGTTGGTTGATAGGCTAAATCTTATAAGATGCAAACAATGAAATCTGAGCTTAAACATCCTTGGTATACTATAAACGTTTCCTGTGTTTGACTTTTTGGATCCTTTTCGGGGTCTGTTACTATAGTCCAATTCCCAAAGTTGGCGGGTGGCTGGTGAATGTGATACAGTATACTGCATTATCTCATGACATGTTCTACAGGACATTACCAATACTATGTTATACTGTACCGTACAACCCAAAATTTTCAAGCCTCAAGATCAAATGCCATATATGGGATCTCAAAATGAATCGACTAGTGGACCAGCTAGGTTTCTCAGCAGTTTTCATGTTTTCACGAAAAGGCAGTCTTGGCACCTTCTGGTACTTTAAGCACGCAGTCAATAGTAGCCATTCTCGGCTCTTAACAGGAAAAACACCTATGTCTCGTCTATGACTACCAGTTGGTTGGGAAACTCTGTGCGTGGCCCCTTGGTTTTAAAAGGAACTAGGACGAACTATGGATATCCATAGCTCCCTCCTAACCAGTGACATGAGGTGTTTTGCCAGGTCAGATCTCAGCGTCACGCCTCAACAGTCCGCTGTTGCTGGTCACGGTCACTGTGGCGATGCAACATTCCGACCCCCCAGTTTCAAACAACAACATGTTCCTTTCCCCCACCTGTCAGGTGAGGGTTGTTAGATTTTATGTCAGCCCGCCTTCCTCCTCCATCCTCCGCCGGACCTCAATTGCAAGCTCAAGATCGCCTGTTCCCCGCCGGACCCCATCAGCAACCTCTGAATCAAAGTGTTCCCCGCCGGACCTCCACCGCAAGCTCCGGATCAGAGTGTTCCCCGCTGGACCTCCACCACAAGCTCAGGATCAGAGTGTTCCCCGCCGGACCTCAACCGCGAGCTCCGGATCAGAGTGTTCCCCGCCCCGCCGGACCTCAACCACAAAGAATCTCCGAAGATATACCAGATAAAATGCCAGATGGAATGTCAGAAAATATGAGATAACATGTACAATAGAATGTCAACCAGTATTAAAAAATGTGAAAGCCAAATAGAATGTCAGAAAATATGTCAAAAAATGTCACTTGGTGAGGATCATACGAAGCCAGACATTTTGCATCATTTTGCTGGATATAAGTGGTATAACCTGCTCCCCCGAGATCACAGCCACGAGCCCGCTGCCTCATCTGGATGGAGTCCTTGATCCCTTCCTCCGCCAAGGCCATTTCCAAGATGTCTGAAACAGCGCAAGTGAATCAGTGGATGGAGACCGAATGAAGACCCACAGTTAGAGCCCTTTACCAATTATTTTAATGGTAACCAATGGGGTTATCATAGACAATAAATTTAGGTATAACTCACTTATAAATCACTTGTAAGTGGTATTCCGGGCCATAACTGCAGTGAATCTGCCACGGAGATCATGTTATCATGTTTGTGTGGGAACATGGGTAACCCTCTGGTGATCCAACAATTTGTTATTGAAAATGTCAACGGAAATCGTACACTGGTTGGTTCGTTGGGATTGTTAAGCATCAAAAAGGGAGAAATGGGACAACTACAGGCAAACGTAGAACGCATACCTAGCAATCTCATACAGGAGATCAAACCACCTCTCAAATTAGTGTCCGAATTGGGGCCGTGAGTTTTCAGGTGGTCCAGTGGAACACATATTCATGATCAGCTTACTAGTTCTTGTTGACCAAGTTGCACCGGACTCGTTTGACCTAGAACCAACGTTGCAAATGATTATATAAAGCTCCTCAGTAATAATGCGCACACCATGATTCAAAATTCAGAGACATTCAATACACATAGTCAGATAATTAATATATATATACATACATACACATCCATGTATTGTTCGGCAGCTTCCCATGTTTGTTGCTTGATATCCCAAATGGTTCCGGGTTTGCACTACATTTTTGGAAAGAACCGAGGGTTTCAACTGGGAGGCCAACAATGGCTTCGGATGCTTACATAAATCGATACATACATATTATATCCCATTATTATATATCAATAGAGCGATCAATAAACAAACACATTCATCGACACAATAATCTGTATTATACAAATGCGACACACAGAAAACGCAGTATCCCTATCAGCCGTACCTTCTGAATCTTCTGAGGCACGGTCAAAACGCAGAACGCAAAACGCGTGTTCCGGAACGCGCGTTCTGAACGCAGGGGTGGTTTATAGTAGTTTTTGGCTCCAGAAGCCTCCCAATCCTTTTTTTGCTCCATGCAAAAAGGATCCGCTGTGTCACATAGAGTTTTTCAACAATTTTTCAAAGTCTTCTTGGACCTCACTGTTAATAGCACTACGATAAAATTTGTGAAAGGTCAGAACCTTTTTCTTTCAGAGACAAAAAGGATCCGGGAAGGAAACCTAACTTGTCCCACAATCCTGGTGAGGCCAGAACCTGTTTTGCTTCAGCCAAAAAAGGATCCAGAGTTGGGAAGATCAACTCTCTTGTGGCTTCCACCATTTTGAGCCCGTAAGAGCTCTCAAATTCCTTATCTGGGAGAAAAAGGTTTCAGTGTCCGACGCTGTCCAGGCCCAGGAAATACATTAGCTTTGGATAGCTTTGGAAAAAGGATCCACTTTTTAAAACGCGCGTTCCGGAATCTCCACAAAGTAAGACCCTACAGTGCCCTACAGTTACTGGAGTTGGTCCCATTAGTTCGATATATCCGCCATAAATCATCATAAACCATCAAAATTCAGGGATGAATCAACTTAGCTATCATAAATCAGCTCCAAAATCTGGTTTATCCAATGGTTTTTCCACTGGTTTTTGGTTTTCCGCCTGGTTTTCCAATGGTTTCTCCAATTTTCCGCCTGGTTTTCCACTGGTTTTTGGGTCGGAGGCCCCACCTTGAGTAGCACCCTGGCCCGGCCGCGCACCTCGTTGGGGGGACAGCCCACTGTGGTCACTCGTGGTGCTGATGCCACGGCGCCTTGGCGGACGTGGTTTTAAGGAGCAACATATACATACAGTATATATATATACATACATGGTATGTTATGTGTATGAATTGTATGTACCCAACATAGTTGAATATTATAATATAACAACATGTAATATCATTGAAACTATTAATATAATATAATTAGTATAATATAATATCATATTATATTATATTATAATATTATTTATATCATAATATTATATGATATTATAATATTATATGATATTATATAATGTGATATTATATAATGTAGTATTATATAATGAAATATTATATTATTATATTATAATAAAGTATAATATAGTAGAGTAAACTAACATAATATAATAAAATAACATATAATTTCAACATTAAACTGAACGTGATACTCAACAATATATATATATATATATGTGTAGCTAGTATATATGTAGTATATAAAAGTTCAATGTATAGTATATATATATACGGAACATGACTGGAACACATCGTGAAAGAACTAGACCCAACAGATCAAGGCAAAACGAATTGGTAAATCAATGAACAAAACAGGCCATTACTTTCATATTCCGGGAATTTCATAGGGATATCACGGGATATGGAAAACCAACAAGCTATGAAATAAGAGTTCTTTGAATATATACATACATACATATATATATATATATGTATTATTCTTATTACTATTATTATTAATTAATTATTGTTATTGTTATCATTATCATTATGTAATATAATAGGTATAAACAAATAAATCAATGTATATATATATACATATTGTGAAGCCTCCAACAAGGCAGGACACGAAATCCCAGTGGCCTGGCCCAGGTTGGATGATGTTAGTCTAACTGGCACCCCCTTGAAGGGACCCACCTATCTTATCCTTTCCAGATACGATAAAATGTGGGTGTATCAGCATTTTTGGAGAAAACAAAATACTGGCAATTCTCCCACAATCGTGCCTCTGCTCGGATGCTTCCACTGTGGCTGCTGCTACAGCCATTGCGTTATCTCGCGGCCGCAGCGACAAGGCAAGAAAGTTTAAAAATGCAGAACACCTAGGATTACCAATGAAACATAGGAAATCATGGCAATATTAAAGACTAACACCCAGTAAATATCTGAAGCAGCAATCCTGATATCTTATAACCATAGGTGCATGATCTGAGATGGTCCCACCAGTTCATCCTCCAAATGTTGGTTTTGTTTTGGATCATTTCCTCAGCGTCAGCCACCATTAAGCCAAGGCGAACATGCCATGGATCTGAGGTCTCCATTGCAGTGACATCCCTGCAACTGTGATAAAAAAAACCAACAGGTTGGGTACTTTGGGGCTATCCAGATGTATCCAGATGTATCCAGTTGCAGGGGATTAAATCCATATGTATCCAACAGTAATTTGATTGTATCCAGATGTATCCAGTATCCTTCAATATCGATGAATATCGTGTGTGGTGACCACTGCCTGCTCATGGATCATTCTTGTTCAACGGCTTGGTGGATTAAAATTGATTGGGCATTCTCCATGTTGTTTTTGGGCATATCAACAATCATGGCGTGCAAAATGAGGACCTCCAAAACTAACTGGCTTCTAAAGTTTGAACGGTGATTGCGCCGCAAGGATTATCATTTGTCTAGTAAATAGCCGTCCTATATAGGACTGGACAATGCCCAAGTTCCGAAAATCATGGAAAATAATCGAAAAATCATCTTAAATCATATTAAATCATCTTAAATCATCTATACATATGTATGTATATATATATACCATGAATATATCACATCTACATGTTAAAATAGTGGATATTCTACCTATCGCATTCCTCAAAATCCAGCCGTTCCTTTGGTTCGGAAGTATGAATGGGGTATGACGACTTGGGGGTTCACTGGTGAAGTCCCAGAAAGTATCTGTATCCATAATGATGCGTAATGATTGAAACAAGCATGTATATATATATATAGTTTATATATACAAAACATATTTATATAATTATATATATATGATAGAGATCATGCTATCCCCCAAGTTGGAGACAATCCCCAAATGGATTGCTGCGCTGTTTTTCGAGGTCCCCGCGGCGACAAGCAATGCTAGTCATTGGTTCCTCACAGGACCATGTCCCTCACGCAACGATATGTTTGTGAAACAGCTGCGGCAACAAATTATTCCGAGAGCCGGTCGTTTGGTAACGAAACGAGTAAACCCAAAAACAACAAACATAAACATCTCAGCATGTTACTCACGGCATATCTTTGGTAAATTCCAATTGAACAAGCAAACTAGTCAAATCTGCATGTGGTTAAATAACCCAACACCAGCTCGTGTTTGTAGACAAACTTCAAAACATGCAATCTGTGAGACACATTGTAAAGAATAAAGCGGGAATATGTTTGGATTCCCATTTCTGTCAGAATTCCTGTGGTGTTCCTGCACAGCTCCTTGCCATGTAGCGGCTTGGACATGGGCTTCAAGCTGAATGATTTCAAATTCCAAGTGGACATACATATTGGCATACTGTCCCGAAAACAAACATGGACACCACAGTGTATCTGAGGATTCCCCCTCCTATACAACAAATTGTCACCATTGGATTCTATGTTGGTTTTAAGGGCTGTACGCACCATTGCTGCAAAAAGGCATGATTGTTAAACAAATGGTATCTCGAGCCTTTATCAAAATGGATTCTACAAGCTCGAACATCCACATTGACAGGATTTGGCTCTTGCTCTTACGAGGCACAACTCCTTAGCCAAATCAGCCATTGATGTTATTCATCCCAAGTGCATCGAAGTGCGATGTCAGCATCAGCTATAAAAAAAGCACGGAATCAGTAGTTTAACTGCCTATACCTACCTGCTTGCTGGTTTACATAGATTTACCATGATTTATCTATACCTACTATACCTCTCAGTGGTTTTGTTGGAGCACCATCGCTGGAAACAGCTCGAGTCTCGTGTGGTGCAAGGGATCATACTGGTCGGGGGGCTGGCAGGATGTTGGTGAACTAGCCAGGAATCTTAAGTGGGTTACAAGTTATCACATGTCATAAGACTTTTTATTTTTATTGCATGTTATAACTTATAATCCTGTAAGTATGGAAGGTATGGGCAATGTCCAGCTATGTTGTTTTCTCTTCCAGCATGCTACAACTCACTTAGGCTCTGTGGTGAGGCACCCTATGTGTGATCCAAGATGTTCACGGAGATTCTGACAGCTCAATGCTCCGGAGCCAGTCTGAAGGAATTGCCTGGGTGAAGTGCTGGGGACCGGGCACCCGCAATGGTGCCATCAAACGTGATGAGCTGGAAAATCTCGTATATCGATTCTTCCAGCTCTAAACCTCCATTTGTAATGGAATTCCCATTACCACGTTTACTTGTGGGAAAGTAAATATATATATATTATATATATATATATGTATTATAAATATATTTATATATATATATATTATATATGTAAATATATGATCTCTTGGAAACCCCCGCTGGAGCTTCAGCACCCTGCCTCGCGGCCGTGTCAAGCATGGTGCCGACGCAGAGGCCTCGTTCAAGCATGGGGCCCCCGAACGATGCGAAGTTGGTGCAAATAACTCCAATTTCACCATGGTTTATGACTTATGATACTTATGACACTTACCCTCTGGTAAACTAACATAACTATGGAAAATCACCATTATTAATGGGAAAACTCACTATAAATCACCATTTTCAATAGCTATGTTAAATTACCAGAGGGTATGACACTTATGACACTTATGACTAATAGTTTTCATGGGGTTTATAAACCAACATAACTGGGGAGGTCCACATTGCACATAGATGGAGCTGAGTTGCTCAAGTGGTTGATACTGGGAATATCATGGGTGAACTAATCCAGTGACATTTTCGGATGACTGTTCCTGTATAGACATATGTGATATACTGAGATACTTGGATGTTTCCTTCAAAACAAAGCTCAGTGGTTGGACACCGGGGGTACCACCCCAAACAGATCCTAGTTGTGATGGGGCTGCGAACCAGAACTACTCAGGAATTGGCTTAGTTGAGGGACATTCAAGTACATATCAGGGATCGGCTATTCTACGACTAGGATTCACCGCGCATTTGTTTCTGGTCATGCAAAGTGAGGGCCAACAAAGAATTCAAATGGGGGAGTTGGGAGATACTGTAACCGATTCTGAAACCTCATAGTAGGTAATTCTGCCCAGATGTGGACGGAATCTGCTCTCTGAATCAGAAGGACAGGATTGGACTCCGAAAAAAACAACGAAACAAATATGATCAGATTTATGTATATCTGCACATGGTTCAGGAGAAAAGTCTGGTAGATTTCGTTTGTCTAACCAATCAGGTTCAGCACATCATTGGATCCAAACATTGTTACAGGTGGATGTGAGCCGACAACGCATCCCGTGTAAAAAAAACAATTTGCTGTTGCTATCAGCTTATCTAGCATTATCTAATTAGTTCCTTTGTGTATTCCATTTTTGGGATTATTTGTGGCTCCTATCCATGGTCTGACATCAGAAAATAGGGGATAGCCACTGAGAATCATCCGTCTTATTCCCTCAGGATCCACAGATATAGGGATCGAACATCAAAGATTCACATCGGTTCATCCTCATTTTCTGGTGAAAATGACGGGTTGGTTTTTTGTCACCAGAAGATCATCAACCCTTTTTTCTATCTATCTTTGAAGATCAAACATATTTGAAGTCTCCAGCCAGTTGAGAAATTGAGGTCTGAAACATCCTGAAACCGTGGAACTTCTGAAGTCAGCGTTTGCCCATGGTTTTTTTCTGCCCTGACCTTCAGCAACGGAGGCAGCGCGGCCACCGCTGCGCTGCGGCCATTTCCAGCGCTGCTGGGGGTCCTGGAGCTGCAAAACTCCTACGGCTTAGTCCAAAAACAAAAAAAACAGTCAACAAATTGTTCATTCAATAGCTATATAGTTATATAGTTATATCATATGTCAATGATTACCTTCCATTCAATAGTTATATAGCTACTCATTCAACATTACCTTCCAATCCACTATAGCTGACTATAGCTATATCATATGTCAATGATTGTCAATGATTGTCAATGTATACTCGCAAACCATATGTGTGTATATATATATAATTCATAATAGATAGAAACCTGCTACCCTGCTGTTCACAGCAAGTCCCAGCTGCCCAGCCAGAAATTCTTGTGATCCATCCCCAGAAATATGGATCCGTTGCGAACCGGGAACTCGTTTTGTATCACCAGTGGGTCGCAATTTTCGAAAAGGAAGCATCTGGATCTGTAGAGTACAGTATATCATATGAATTTCCTTAGTTATATCCAATTACATTGTATAAATTGCTTATACTTATGTTATATCCAATTGTATCATATATAAAATCATATATGAAACCATACTGAAGCCGTGAAATGCATGTATATATATATAATCATATCTATATACAAAATCGTATCTCTAATCACATATATATATATGGATATATATATATATATATGGTGGTTTCCTAAATTAAGGGTATCATCCATTTAAAATTCTAAGTTGGACCAATGATTGAAACCCGTTAAACGGGATATCCCCATCGCTCCGTTGCAGCTTGGCCAAGTGCGGCGTCTTCCGGCGCAGCGAGCTGCGATCGAGGCCTGTTTTTTTCAGGAAATCCGGGTGTTTCACCATGAAAAATGGCAGGTTTCAGGGAGGAAACTGCAGTTTTTGGCATGAAAAATGGATGTTTTTGCAGGGGTTAGCATATTTTAGCATGAACAAAATGTGAAGGAACACGAAAAAAAACATCCCTGTGGTTTGGAAGTTGACTGAAGTAGGATGACGGGGGGTGGAGTATATACCTTCTCAGGAAGTGGATATAGGGCAAGAATGATTACTTCCTGATGCTGGATCTAGATACTTTCTCAGAAGGGACTTAACCCCACAAATCATATCCCAAACACTTATATACATAATAATATACATATGTACTTTCTGCACTAATGAGAGTATGAATTATCTTCATGTTGTTTCTTGGTCATTAAGGCACAATCAACCACATTACCATTTTACTAATTTTAAACCATGGCAATTCAGTTTTAGAGCATCACATGGTAATTCAATGCAAGTCATGATACGTGGGATCTCTACCCGAAGATTACAGTTTATCTCCGCTGAATACTACCACAATGGCCTTCGAATCCCATGGAACGATACTATATTGATTGCCTACGTCCGGAAAATGTCGGGGCATAAACATCAAAATACCCATAGGATCCATGTATGGTATATATGGTAACATTGGGGGTATATTGATGGGATCCATGTTACCATATATACCATACATGGATCCTATGGGATATGGGTAGTTTATGATTGTTTTACCAACATTACCAACAAAGGTGATCTAAGATGCCCTGAAACCAGGTGATCTGCATTGTTGGCCATGTTTTGACGTCAAAAAAGGGATCCATGAAACCATTCTGGGAGGATCATGCTGTATGCGAAAAATGGGGATGATTCCAGTGACTTTGCAGGGAGGTGGTTACAATTCACCATTGTTGCTGGTTAAGTCAAGTTAAGTCCCATTAAATCTGCTAACATCCCATTAAAGTCCCTTACTAAGGAACAGCTGGGGAAACCATCACTTCAAGAACATTGCCTCCGTGGTTGCCTGACAAGAATATACAAGAATAGTGATTCTAAAGAAGTTGATTTTCATAGAGGCGATTAAGGGTCAACTATCACACACGGATCATGCTCCCCAGGAGGATTCCATAAGATAAGATACATATCATTTGGGAAGGACGAAGAATTTGAAAACTGGAAAATCAACAGGAAAATAGGTAGCATATCGAAGTAAATGACCATGTTCATCCATTTTGTGATCGCAAACTATTACAGAGTGTCAGCGAATATGTTTTTAAAAAAACATGGAAAACACAGTATGAGTGTAGATTATTTGCTGCACGGGTTTTCCTGCAGGTTTTCACTATCTAAACCTAAATGAGTTAACCCGAGAAGTGTAATAACAATTGAATGGGTAAACCAACCGACCAACATGGAAAGGGATTACACCAATGTGGGGATTTCCGATACCAAATAGACATGGTAAGGCTGCTCTTTAAATGTGGGCGTGTATGCAACATGTGTAAGCCACCCAAAACGCTTCTTTGATCATGCCAAAAGTTTAGGCATGGGCTTTGAAGAACTCCGTACCAAAAAAAATGAATAGTTTCATGTTACACAAAAACCCAACCGCTGTGGTTTCATGGGGCTGTTTGCCCCACTGTGAAACGCTGCCCACCAAAGCTGTCGATGTTGGAGCTGGACCCCATTACAGTATCCCAGCTACTAACCTGACTTTCTTCCCGGAACGTCCAAGTATGTCACAATCAGATGTGACACGGGAAGCTTCGGAAAGCCTGACATATGGAGAACACCCTGAGTTCCAAGAAAAAAAACAAAAGTCACTCCATGTGATGTGATCTGTTCGACATCCAGTTTTCTCCACCCACCGGCCAAAGGCGCACCTGCGTCCAAAGGATGCTGGAGACTATCCTGGCGCTAGGCCCTCTGAAAATTGGGATTTAGCCAACAAACATAGGGATTTCATCATTGGAGCAGTGTTCAAAAGCCTTCTCGTGATGCTTTTGTACTTTCGCGGTGCTTTCGCGACCACACTCAGCGCGGTGAACATTTGACAAAATTGTTTTCGCGGAGCTTTTGCCGTATTTGGTCTAATATGCGACAATTTATCTACTTAAATCGGGCAAGCAGCCACTTTCGTGACGGTGTCTATCAACTTGGTCTTCGCGAAGAATTCGCCCAGCTTTCGCGAGCTGCGTTTTAGCTCTCGCGGGCACTACCCAGTTTAAGCCCAAGTGAAACCCTCTACACAAGGGCTTTGAACGCTGCTCTGGGTGAACATGGAGAAGTCTCAATGAAGAACAAACCTTAATTACGCACAGGAAAATAATTTTACCTATCCCAGATGCTCCATGTATGGAATATTTACCTACAAAACTGGGCCATTTTTGGGGTTTTTATGTTGGTAAAATATTCCAGCCCCATGGTTCGCATCTGGGTATGAAAGATGGTCTAAGACGGTGATTTTCCAGTTCGCGCCCTGTCAACGTTCCCCGTTGCGCCAGTGGCACCTGCCCCGGGCGATTTCCCGGGAAACTCTGCGCTCGAACTTCATCATCCTTGCGCCACCTGGAGCCAGGTCTCAAAATCTGCTGGAGACGCCATGGGTTTTCACCGGTGAAACGTGGAAAAGTCATGGTTTCCTTAGGAAAACAATACACAGATATCATCAGATATCTACAATCTACAAATAGTTGATTTTCCACGCCTAAGTTAGTTTACCCCAAGGTACCAATTTTTAGGGCCATCAACAATTTCTGTCTATATTTTGCAAGCCAGTCTTTATGCTAAAATCCTCTGTGAGATACTGTTCCAGAATTGGTTTCAAGGAAACCATTACAGGAAAACCCGGGAAAAGCTGGCTTGATGAGTGGACCTTGGATCTCCCAAATGTCTGGGCACCTACAAATCTGATCTAGGGGATACCATGCAAAACGCTGGGCATTGTATTTATCCATTCATTATAAACAAGTAACCCATGAAGAAATTCAGCCTAGGTTTGACCATAATTCATCCACTTGTGGCTAGACAATCTGCATCCTCCGAAATATCCTTCAAAAGAAATATATAACTAAATTCAGAAAGGCATGTTTTGTTTCAAATCCTTCATTCAGGGTTCTTTCAAACTCTGGAAGTCCATTCCATCCACCATGTTCCCACTATAAATGCCATGTTTTAATGCTATCATTATATTAATTATGCATCATGTGTAAACATAAAAATGGAAAATTGACCCAAACACATGGTCAGTCATTCCTACCGTATGAAACCAACTAATGTTGACTTGTTGACTCATACCCGAATGGCCCGCAACACACACACAAATCAAATAAACAGTATATTGACCCCTCATCTTGAGATTTTGAGAGTAATTGGATAAGCAAACTATGTGAACAAGTAAACCATACAGCGACTCAACCTCGGTTTACTTGTATCCAGTGGCCATATAATATATACTCATGTGCATATATATATATATGGGTTTCCATAAATAGGGGTACCCCAAATGGATGGTTTATAAATGGAAAATCCTACAAACATGGATGATCTAGGGGTACCCCTATTTCAGGAAACCTCGATATAAATGTGTATATATATATATACACACTTATTGTAAACCCACCATTCAGCTCAAATTCCAAGCTGCCTGGAATGATCCTTGCGATCCATCTGCTGGAGCGCAAGACTCCGACTGTCCAAGTCCTGCGAAAAGTTGATGGGCTACCCAGGGTTACCTATTAGTCGGTTGGTTATCCCTATTGCAACCACTTTTATTCTGTTCTTCTATGGTTCATTATTCACTGATTATATCATTCATTGGCTACACTCCTGTAAAACTGAGGCAGAGGTGGAAAACCCGCCATGAATGTAGATCATTGTCCGATCGGGGCTTCCCCCATGGCTTTTCCACATCTAAACGTTTACCCTAAGGTAAATCCACATTAAATGCTTAGTTCAATCTGATTCTTCAAGGCTTTCCATGGATTTTTCATGAACACCTGATGTTTTCCTATGGTTTTCCCTGGTTTTTCCACGTTTTGGACCAGTTTTAACTATGGATTTCCCATGCCAAAGTGGCTGCCATCCCAGATCCTCCAGCTGCTGCAGAAGCCGGTCCACTTCCGTGTCCAAACCGCCCTGGCGAGGACCCGGAGACCCCAGTCAGGATACAGGCCGTGGGGCCCCCGTTCGATAGCTAAGTTGGTTTATAACTCCAATAACTATGGTTTATGGTACGTAAATAACTATAGTATTCATGGGGTTTATAAAGCAACTTATAACTATGGTTTATGACACTACTTTCCAATATCTGGGTTTATGGGTGGTTTATGGATGTTTATGGTTTATAATTCCAATAACTACGGTAAATATTCCATGGTTTATGGTACTTATACCCAGATGTGAACCTTGGAATATGCACACCAACCTAAACCCCCAACAATATGGCCCAGTTTTGTAGGTAAATATTCCAGCACCATGGAGCATCTGGGTATGATGGCATTTTTATGGCATAAACCAAAGTTATTGAAGTTAAATTGGAGTTAAGTTGGTGCCCTGATAGCTTAACTATTTCACTATGGTCTATGACACTTACAATAATAGTCCAATAACTATGGTTCATGACACTGTAATAAGATATATATATATAGTGTTCATGTCAGTAAATGACAGAGTAAATGACAGAGTAAATGACAGAGTAAATTCTATTTAGGGTCATTTATAGATGGCGCATGAAATTATTCACCATGATTCAGAGATTTTTCAATGGTGAATGAAATACATAGTCAACTGATTCATGGAGATTCACCGTGGAAGAAAAATCCATGAGATATAGAAGCAACAGGGAATTTTATGGTACTCTGTGAAAACCAATCTTCGTAAGTTACAGCAAATTCTATTTGGAGATATAAATGGTGGATAGCACGTAAGCACCTACAAGACTTCAAGAGTGAACTGAGATCACCATAATATATATATATGCAATATTTAATGCTCAACTGCTCTCATTCCTTTGGGGTGCTGTTGAAATAACGTTGGTCAGTTCGTCAGTTCGTCAGTTGGTCGACCCAGCGCCATTTCCAACATGTGTGGCTACATGTCTCAGGGGATACCACATCACAGCAATCTTATGGCAACCTCCAAGTTAAGATAGAAAGTGAATTCAGATTCAAATAACATATAATGATGTATCTTTACTTTAACCACCAAATAATCGAATAGTTCACTTCTTTTGTAATAACCTCCAAATAAGTGGTGTCTATCACTTTTCTGCATCTTTTTGGGGGTCGATTTTGAGCACAACCTGGGCCATCCCCTTACTAAGCCAAGGCTTCCAAGGGACCCTAGCCGAGGCAAAGCCATAATACTCCAGCTCCCTTACATTTATAGGGGTAAATGTCTTACATGTAGGGACCTAATGTTGACAAATTCACCTCTAAATTCTCCAACGAATGATTGAATGGCAAATGCCAATAGATTCTCCAACATATACGTGCGCTATGGATCTCCAAATGCGTCCTTTTCGAAGGGACTGAACTCCTAAATAATACGGCAGTCAAACCTTCTAAGGAGGTAAGGCTGGATCCATAGAGGTTATCATATCAAGTTGTTTTGTGATTGTATCACATCAAGTTCCAATCATATTGATTTTGTCAAAGACCCATGTTGGTAAGGCTGGATCCGTATTTATTCCACTGATTCCCATTGTATTGTATTGTATTCCCATGAAGATGCCATTAAATCCCAATATATAGTGGCTACATGAATGGACTATCTCATTGATAAAATCTCTGGTGACCCCTGTTTGGGTCCTGCGCCTTGTCCACCATGGGCTGCCTAAAGGCTTCGTCTGGTGAGGTGTTACAGTTTCCTCTGGGGAAGCACCGAACAAAAAGGTGGTTTTAATGGGATTTAACCAAAAGAAAAAATGCGTTCATTGAAGAGTTTGCTAATGGTATAGATGGCTAGAAATAGATAACACACATGATGAGTTATCGATTTAAAACTGGTGATTTTCCATAGATTTTCCTGTTCTTTGTTATGGTGATCCATCCCACACTGGAGAATAACCCGTTTTTTTGGGGGGTAAATCAACGAACTCAATGGCCATATTCAATAGCGATGTAAACGTTGACCAGAGGGTATAGTGACGTATAGTGCACTATAGAAATCCCTATGGAGTGATGACCATCTCCTTTTTTTGTGTGTATTTGTTTCGTCGACCATGGATCTGAATGGCGAATTTGCCATCTGGATGATTACCAGACGATAAGTGGATCACAAGCATTGTTAATCTGCTGTATTGTCTATAAAGGAACAACTTATACTCAGACTGGCAAATGAAGTTCAGACATGGACAGAAGCTGTTCGGGTAAAAACTTATGGCACTGGAGGATTTCCAAAAATTACCATTGCTGAACACTATGGGAAATTAACCATTACTAAACACTATCCCTAGTGCTCCAAATTTCTGAGAATGTGTTTCGGCCCCAATAACCACCCCACATACAGTCTCAGAAGGTGTTTGGAGCCTTAGGGATTTCTTAGGGGCTATGAAAATGCTTTTGGTCTCCTTTTATCATTATATAAATCATCCAATAAATCATGCATTACCCTCTGGTAAACTAACATAACTATGGAAAGATCCACCATTTTTAATGGGAAAATCCACTATTAATGGCCATTTTCAATAGCTATTTTGACATAACCAGAGGGTAACTATCCATTAACTATCCGTACTGTGCTCTCTACTTGAACTTAAAATTCGATCGTGCTGTGTATGCCATGCTGTGAATCCTGAACGGGACCCTGATAGTTCCTGGGCGTCTGATTTTCGGATGTCTGAACATGTGGTACACTGGTACACTCAAAAACACATGTTAAATGGTGATAAATGAACAATAGTGATGATAAATCATGTGAATTTATGGCTATCATTGGCTATCCTAATTTCAGACAATTCTGCACCAAAGCAGTTTATCAGGAAGGGCTGAACTTTGCAAGTTACAAGGTGGTGCCCCGCGCAGTTGTAAGTTGCTTTGTAAGATCCATTAACTACAGATATCCATAGATAATTATCCAAAGGAACTTGACTTAGATACTTATAACTTGATCTATGGATAATAGTAATTGGTCATGATATCCATAATACTGTAGATAAAATCAAACATCTACCATAATAAATGTTCTTCAGTCATAGTTAACCAAAGAAACTTAGCTGACATAAATCAACTGTAAATCTCCATTATTCAACCATAGAACAACTATAAATCAACTGTCAATCTCCATGGTCACTCTTTGATAGTCAACAAAAATGTCATCGTGTGCTGCTTGGCTGGTGATTTTCCATCCAACTACCCATCCAGGGTTGGGGAGGTCGGGGCACCCGTTCGCACCGCAGCACCGCCCACCTCGACTCATTCGGGAGATCTTCCTCGCCATCGCCCAACTTTTGGAGCCTGGCACCTGGACTGTCTAATGTCAACCAACTATGTTTGGTTATTTTCAATAGGGATAATCTATAGTGAATAGATTCAATCTTTGGATATAGATATACTTAACTATAGATATAGGGCTAATATCATTCAACTTTCACAAAAATTGGCACCTGTTTGTTTTTCCCCAATGGTCAACTAACTATATAGTCAAAGAGCCCTGGGCTACTCCTAACAGGGCTACTCCTAACAGGGCTACTCCTAGTTGCGATTAAAAAAAAAACAAATTCTCAAACATCCCGAAAAAACAAAAACTTAAACAACTAAAAACATATCCAACAATTCCAACAAAAAAGCTCAAAAAATCCAAAAATTATATCTAAGAAACAATACATACAATCAAACAAATCCAAAAACTAGTCTAATCTATCTAACTGATAATAGTAATAAAATATATATCCAAAAAAAGAAAAAAACACAAAGTCCTAAAACAAAACAACAAGTTCCCCCCCCCAAAAAAAACAACACATGTTCACCAGTTCTCGAAACAACTTTAAACAACTATTTAAAATAATCGAAAAATATTAAGAACAACAATCATTAGGAATGAAATAAATAGATTTGGAATGACATTGAATTATTTGGAATTAACATGAATGAAAAGGAATGTTCTAGGAGTGGCCCTATAAGGAATGTCGCCCTCCGTAGACAAGACTATAGACTATAGTCGAATAATAAATACTAGATGTATATATGCATATTCTGAAAATAGTAGTTAACTGTGATCTGTATGGCAGGAAGCTGATAATGTTTAAACATATATAACATTATATAACCAAGTTGTCTTAATAGTTCACTATAAATTAGCTATATATATATATATAATTAGTTGTATACAGTTATTTATTTAAAACATAGTTCACTGTGATCTATCTGTGGTGCTCCGAGTACCGACTGAAAATGTGTTTGGAGGCCAAACCATCCCCCAAAATACAGTCTGAGAAGGTGTTTGGAGCTGCAGGGTGTGGTCGATGGCCAAATTATGGATATATAACCATATATAACCATACTATTGTCATAGTGTGGTTGGACTGTTTCATTATTATAGTAATAATAAAAATTGATCATGCATGTAAGTACTGCATGTAATGATCATAGTCAAAGTAGGTAACTGTGTAATTAACACATGGTACATGGTGGCTGTCTAGTAATGTAATTTTGATAGTCGAACATTCAATTTCACATGCATTTCACATATCATATATTTATTCCGAAGAAGAAGAGAAACATTTATGGTCCTATGACCATAATGTAGTCATATATAGTTACCCATACCCAGACGTTTTCTAGGCAAAGTAAACATTGAAGATCATTCAAGCGATACCAAACTGAATGGTTCAGTGACTTGGAATCCTTGAATTATTTAGAATGATTGAAGGCCCAGAAATTCTCAGAAGGTAGACATCTATTTGAGTTTGATAGTTGAGTTACAGATGTTACAGTACACTCCGCTAATCCACCATGGCAATGGACATCTCCCGCTTTACTTCGATGATTTTCGCTTTGAGAGATGGCAGTTCCATGCAGTTCCCAGGTAGGCATGTTTCAGCACCGGAAGACATGTTTACACATGTTTTTCTGATGCCATTTAGAAAGATGCGTTCCCCCATCTGTTCTGATGCGTCGAGTTGCGCAACTCAGGGTGCAACGCCGACATCACACATCAGCCACGGCGTGACAAGTTGAGGTGATGCAAGCCAGGGTTCAAATGGATTCGTTTTAGGGAAAATTTCCAAAAAATTACAGGAACCCGATTCAGTGGTAAAAACTCATGGGTTCCTGTAAAATGTCCCGTCCTTTCACTAATCCATTGATGAGGATAGTTTCCCTTCAGCCTTTGGATCCACCAGGTCAGGCAATGATTGACACATCATGCTGGGACTGAATTTGGGAGGAGCAAACAAGTTCAGGAAATGACCAAAATGTTGAACACATACTGTAACTACATCCTTGAACCAATGATAGCGGGCTGCAACCGTAAATAACCAAGCAGGTAAAGACATGTTGGGTGTATTTCCAGGCCTTGTGACACAGTATGACCCGGCAAGGAAAGGCGCAACAAAGTGGCCAACTGGGATCCGCATAGCTGATGCGCAGCACACATGTGAATTCAGAAGTGGACTTTAAAGCAGTGGATTTTTGCAGTGTTGAAGTACAAAAATGTAATCTTCATGAGTATGGGGTATCTGAGAAACACATAGAAACACACTCTTCATGTTTATTAAAAATGTAATCTCTTGTGTCGACCTATCCAATCGTTGGCATGCCTGATGAGATGATTCATACCCATTGATTTCCCTGTATATATAATAATTATATTTATATATATATATGTATATGCATGTCAATGTCAACATCTGTCAACTATTCCAGATAGAAACCAACTATTCCCGAGGAAATCTATGTGTTATTTTATTCTATTGTATATATATATTATATATATATATATCATTATTACGTATATTATATATATATATATGCATGACATATACCTAGTGTAAATAGATTGCTGCTTCTGATATTATAGGTATATGTCATTGAAACAAACTATTGGTAGTTGAAACTAGGGATGATATATGTTACAATCCTACTACAGGGATGATATTGAAACTACCTTATATATCCTATATAGTAGTTTCAACATCATCCCTGTTTAAGCGTGGCTTGCACATTCAACGGGGCCAGGGCCTAAAAACGCGCTGATTTTTTTTCAGTGGAACTGCACCCACCATGGTGCTGGTATATTTACCTACATCACTGGGTGATTTAGGCCGGCTTTTTATGTTAAGGTGTGCATATTCCAGCACCATGGTTCGCTAATATGGGTTGTTGTACTGGATAAGATCATGGGATTTATATCATGGTAGCAGACCCCAGTACAGTATAATATACCGGAATATACCGGATAATATCATGGGATATTATACTGTACTGGGGTCTACTCAGGCAGAATCGACTTCTTCGCCCCGCGAACGCGCGCGCTTGATAAAGAAGGAGCACCGCTGTCTTGGACGGCGGGCTGGCAAATTCCCGAACGAAATGGAGGCTTAGAGCTGGGAAACTCATCTAATGGTGATGTGGTGGATGTTCTGCCATGTTTGATTACCCTCTGGTAAACATACAAAAAACTATGGAAAATCACCATTTTTGTATGGGAAAACTCACTATAAATGGCAATTTTCAATAGCTATGTTAAATTACCAGAGGGTATATACCAGAGGGGGTAGATTGGATTAAGATTGGATTTAACATTAGATTTAGATTGGCACAAATTTGAAACCACATAGGTATCAGTGTGTATATTCACATTATATACTGTACCTGCAGAATTGGAAGCTATTTTTGGTTTAAAACACAAGGCATATTGCGGAAGTAGTTAGTTTGAGGATTTGACCAAGAAAACAAATATCTAGCAAATCAATACACAATCAACAACATACCAAAATCTACGCTGGAAATTGATTGGTGGAGTTTCATGTTAGCCTTTTCTTCCATGGTGAAGGAATTGGTTCGGTTGTGTCCGGCTATTGAAACTGGTGATGTTTTTTTTGTGTGTCTGAACATGGAGCAACCGAAAAATAATAAGTTTAGTGAATTAGAACATTGATAATAAACGCACTTCTTGATTACAGTCAATTTACGCACTTCCAAAAACGATTTCAACAGCTAATCTCTCAATAAAGGATTCTTTGAATTATTTTTTGTGTGTCTGAATATGACCCCCTAAATATCCAGTCGGGTTCATCATTGTCCCTTTTTGTTTTTTCCGGAAAAAAAAAGAACACATTCAAGGGTTCAAAATCATGAATCTTCTGAATCTACATTTGTTTGACATGATTATTTTAGTTAAAATTCAGCTACTCAGAATTCAATGTAGTCAACTAATGTCAACTACATTTTTGTCAAAATTCAGCTACTCAGACCATGTCTAAACGCCGTCATCTCGCGGGACGAAATCCTTCTGGATCCCGACATCGAGCTTGGCCCGAAAAAAAACACAGCATCCATCGCCCACTCCAAGGTTCTTAGCTTCAATGAGATGATTTGAGAGAAACTCTACATGTTTACCATTAAAGATAGGGATGTCTAAATGTTCAATTGTCCCTTCAGCCAATTCGAAGTCCTAAACGACCAATAGCCTTTCTATCTTTCTGGGGATCACTTTCCGGAAATCTATACGGAACTGCACTCTCAAGTTGGAGCAAACCATGGCATAACTCAGCATAACTGTAATGAACGGAGCAGCTAAGCAGGACTTGACTTGGCCAAAGACAATTGAAGACAGGTCACCGTCACTCTCCGGTACAGTCTGAAAGCACAGTTACTAACAATGTTAAGGGGTACCCAAAAAAATCCAACATTACTTTACTTCGAGTAATTCCCACCCTTACACTCTATTCTGGCTTCTGACATACCATCTGGAAGTATTTATGGCATATATATACTCTGACATCCCATCTGGCATTCTTTGTGGCATTCTGCCTGCCATCTATTCTGACATTCTTTCTGGCATCTATTCTGACATTCTTTCTGGCATCTATTCTGGCATTCTATCTGGCATCTATTCAAGCATTCATTCCGGCATTCATTTTGGCATTCTATCTGGCATTCTGTCTGGCATCCTATCTGGCATTTATTCTGACATTCTCTCTGACATGGGCACTGCCGGACCTCAACCGCGAGCGCCAGATCTCAGTGCTTGAGGTCCGGCGGTGCCCACTGAGATCTGGAGCTCGCAGGACGAGGAGGAGAGGAGAAGGAGGAGGAGGAAGTAACTCTGTTAAAATCTAGAGGCGCTCACCTGGCAGGTGTGGAAATATTCTCTATAGGTTCCCCAAATGGTGGATTTTCATTGATTTTCCATTGTGAAAATAAGCAATCACCTAAAACAAACCTGTATCTATTGTACTATAAAAAAATCCTATTATAATATTATAAAATAATCTACATAAAATTAGTAAATGAAAAACAACATAAGCCAGCATTGCCATCAGCTCCGCTTCGCAAGTGAAATCAATCCTGAAGGTACATCAGGGCTGTTCACATCTCTGCTTTTCTCTGAATCTGGCGTAGAGCAAAAGAAAAGCTGTTGAAATAATGTTGATAGTGTCTTTCTCCGATGAAAACGGCCATCTGGGCATCCCTAATTCTTGGACAAACCCAAACTTGTGTCTGCTCCACGTGTTTTGGCTCTAGCAGAACATGCGTCTTTCGCCAAGTTTCGCCCCCAAATTCGCCGGCACTCAGCACGGGAAACCCCCAGCAGTGCTGTGCAAACGATTTCACTTTGGCCTGATGCGTTGCATAGCGGTTCTTGTTCGGTCTCAGAATCGTTGCATGTTCTTTGGCCTTGGATCCATGGCCATACATCTGGTGTCCATGATTTATATATATACATATTATAATACATAAATATTATATATATATATATATATTATATTAAATATATTATACAATATATAATATATTATATATTAAATATATAATATATAATATATTATATATAATATATTATATATATATTACATATTATATTATATATATTATATTATATATATACATATAATCATATATATATATATATATTATATTATCATATATATATATGTATTCCTGGACCTTCATTCTACCAGCAGCCACCTAGAACAAGTTAAGTTGCATCGACCGCCTGAATCTCCTTTGTGTGAATGTGCTCAGCAATGTACAGTCGATGTTTGCTTGATGCGGGGATTCTGACGGCTTCAGGGATGTCTGGTCATGGGTGCAATATATCTCTACTGAATATCATTGGTACTTGCGTAAATATGCGCTTATCAGCCGTGAATAGGCTGTAATTTCCAGTCTGACTTATATCCTCACTATTTTGAGCATAATATAAAGGATGTTTGCTGCCATAGCTGAGTGATATACAATATAATGTCTTACCACTCTATTGGACATCACCACTTTAATATGTTGTGTTTCTTGTCCGTGCTGCTCACCATGTAAAAATATTCACGTACACTCTGAAATCATCGAGTATATCCAGTTCTGTCTTAGCAAATATAAACCTTTGGCAATCTAACGGTATGAAAAAACACAATGTTTGATAGGTCAATTTTCTACACACGGGCAATTTTCCATAGCAAATTCATGGTTACTGTTACTTTAAAGGGTACAATGTGGGGCCCCCAAGATATGTTTGTTGGTTTAGATTCGCCCCAGTAACTATAGTTATAAAATGTTATAAATACCATAAACCATAGTTATTGGAGTTATGTTCACCAACTTAGCTATCGAACGGGGGCCTCACATTGTACGGTATTTCTTTGTTCATCGATCGATCGCCACACGCGCCCCGTGCCGCCTGCGCTCCCGCAGTGAGGGTTCACTCTGTGACTCCTGGCACCGGTGGAAATGTTTACCCCCAGATTCCCCATAATCCCGTAATAATCCCCATATAATGTGGGAAGCTGAAAGATAAACCATTCCCAAAATCACCATAAATGGGGGGTATCCTCTGGTAAACGTTTACATAACTATGGAAAGATCCACCATGCTATTAATGGGAAAATCCACTATTTCTATGGCCATTTTCAATAGCTATGTGAATGTTTACCAGAGGGTAATGGAGGTTTCCTAAAATGGGGGCACCCCAATAGCTGGATGGTTCATAGTGGAAAATCCGATTAAAGTTGCCTAAAATGGCTGGATGTGTGTTTTTTTAAATAGAAATTTCAATCCAATTAAAATGGATGAAATTTTGCGTGACTTAGGAAACCTCCGTATAAAGGAAAAACTCTTCAAATCCTCTGGAATTGGGAGGATCAAACATGTGAAAACATGTGCAAAGCCAAATGGATTGCTACCCTACAGTATTAGCTTTAGCTTTAGAAGGAAAAAGTTGAATTTCATCTGGGCGTTGTGGCGTTGTACTTCCCCATGGCAACTCAATGTAACGAAGCGAAAAGCTACCATTCGCACCAATGCTTCTTGCGTATTACCAGTTTATAATTGGTGAAACTCCAGAATTTTGTAACATCAACAAACGTCACCTAGGTTCGTTCACATGTGCCCATCGTTGCTATTTATTCATACACCTTCGATTTGCTTCCTGGCTAAACTCAATTCAATGGTAAAGTAGCTGAGTAACTATATACAGGGCAACTGTTTTTAAAGACCCCAAACACAAAATCCATTGGGTCGATGCAATGGTGAAACAAAAAAAAATATATCTGGAATCCCGCCTGCATGGATTGATCACCGGGTGTCGCAGTGCTGAGGCTCGCCAATGAAGCCACAGCGGCGAGTTTTTGATCCGGTTGTTTACTGGCCGGAGGCTGGCCAGAGGCTGGACATGCTGGACATGCTGGACATTTGGGGATTGATGTCAAGGTTGACCCAGTCCAAATTGGATGATCGAGTTGGTTGCTGGAAATTGGTTGCTGGTTTGGGGTATCAAACAAGGTTGCGCGGATGAAGATTGACAAGAAAGCCATGTGGATTTGGATGTGATCTTCCGACTTCAAAAGTCTGAGGCTTTATTTCTTGGATTGCTCTAACCCAAGCAACATCGAAAAAAACAAATACTTTACTTCGAGTTATCCCCACCATGACATATATACGTTTGGTTACTGGCATATCTTCTGGCATTCTACCTGCCATATCTTCTGCAATATGTTCTGGCATATCTTCTGGCACTCTATCTGGCATATCTTCTGGCATATCTTCTGACATTCTATCTGGCATTCTATCTGGCAAATCTTCTGGCATATGTTCTGGCAA
>Ga0126342_10004281_pt1 | contig 24249 bp, 26 predicted proteins | sample Cyp1metagenome_FD_92528 | JGI IMG/M metagenome (GOLD analysis project Ga0126342, IMG submission 92528) | Coral microbial communities from Lord Howe Island, Old Settlement Bay, Australia - Cyphastrea 1 metagenome | ecosystem: Host-associated > Invertebrates > Cnidaria > Coral ...
GTCTCTCGCTGAAAAAAAAAACGGTTGTCGAGGGAAGGACACGGTCGGGACAGGTTGTCTTTGAACTATAGGTCATTTATTTTTGGGAAACTTCCGCCGCCGGCTTGCCCGGGTCTATGTTATGCTGGGAAAAAAGCACACATGATATCGCCTGCAATGTGCGAAGAGTCATTCTTTTGGGGAGGACTGATTTTGAGCTGTCGAAACGCATATGCTCTCTCAGAAGCAAAAGGCTTCTGGAGGTAACCGGGTCTGGAACAATGAAGATCTGAAGATCCATGACAGGAAGCAGCTGGGACTGAAACCCACGTTCCTCCTCTTACTTGGACAAACCTTTGCTCATAGAGCTTTGCTTGGTGTATGATACACCTTCTCAGCTTGTTCATCACTGGTAGCAAAGAAGCACACACCAAGAATTTCTACCCATGATTCAACATGATTCCCATGACATTCCCGTAACTTTTCACAAGAAGATCGCCGTCCTCGTCCTCGGCACGATGGTCACCTGACTCCGACAGAGGTGAGCCGAAATGAGCCGACTCGCCGCAAAAGAGCTCCATGTGGAGATCTATACGAGATCTAAACAACTATCAGTAACTATCTAAACATCCCTGAGTTAGCTTAACAAATGTAGCTAATGCTAAACTGGAAGAAAGCGGAAAATCTCTGAGTTCAAGCATTTGGTATGGAGACACGACCTAACATATTCAGGTAGGGGTGGTAGGGTTCAAAACCCCCACACCAAACCACAAAATTGTGATGGGGTATGATGGGATGCTGACCTGCGCCATCTTCTTTGGATATTTGATTTTCATTGACAAATCTTCAGAATTTCATCTTTCGATCTCATCTCTGAGCATCCCGGCCCTTCGAGAGGCTCCTGCAAAGCGTCGTTTTGGTGGCTTCAAACGATGGCCATCATTTCAGAGGATGGCGAAACGGATCAGATCAAGAAAGCTCCGGTAGCTAGAAATTAGAGAAACCACTATAGTCACTAGCACGATCCCATCACCCTGACCAAAGCACAGCCCTTACATTTCGTTCCCAGCTCGGTGTATTATCCTCGGGACTTACTTCTCACAGCAGCCAGGCCTGATCTCCGTTTTTGCCTTGGGGGCCTGACACCAGATTTGGGACAACGTCCCTCTATACCAACTGTTCATAGCCACAAAGAACGATGCTAATACGTTCTAATATGTATCTCAATCTGTATTGGGTTGCCTACACTAACGCTGGGTGTATCGGGGCATCAAGTATGGCGAATCTTTAGATGCCCTTCATGGCTCAAGGTTGCGTCACCGGGGTCCCGACCACCAATATTGTCTTTGACTCCTGGGGCAACCGCAAGGCTGGCCATGGAAACCGAAATCTTTCAAAGCATCTCTCTTCCAGAGTATGTGACAAATCACAAAATGAGATATTGCTAAGGGCCAGACCCTCACTTGCGCACCCGAAATTTCACTCACTTGCGCACCCTCACTCACTTGCGCACCCAGTGAGCAAAATGTCACTCACTTGCGCACCCTCATCATCTCTCATTCTGGAACTAGTCACTGCACTTTCATCATTGTTGGCTGTGGGGTGCGGTGGGGTGGGGTGGGGTGGGACAAAAACGTTCATGTTCCTGGGCGCACATAAGCACAGCAACCTCATCATCTTTCTTGCTGTCCTGCAGACACGGCACTGCTCTTTCATGATCAGATACCGGTTGGGGTGGGGTGGGGTGGGTGGGACAATAACGTTCTTCTGCTCTCGTGCAGACACCGACGTGATGGACACGCGCGCACCACGCAACGGATGCCCATACAAAAAAATCACGGAACGAATGACTGAGGTGAACCTTCTTTAATTATTGAAGAGGATGATGATGATGATGATGGTGATGCTGATGCTGATGCTGATGATGATGATGATGATGATGCTGATGGTGGTGCTGTGGATGAGATCATGATGATGATAATGATGATGCTGATGCTGATGGTGGTGCTGTGGATGAGATCATGATGATGATGATTATGATGATGATGCCGATGATGATGCTGATGCTGATGCTGATTGTGATGGTGGTGCTCTAGATGAGATCATGATGATGATGATGATGATACTGATGGTGGTACCGTGGATGAGATCATGATGATGAAGACCATGATGATGATGATGATGATGATCATGATCATGGTCATGATTTTCATGGGTGTACAAGCGAGGGAAAAGTGGGTGTACAAGCGAGTGGTCGTCCCTAAATTGCCTCAATCAGAAGTCAAGTTAAGTTGAAGCATTTCATGAACCAATAGCAGCAAGTTCAAAAATAGAACGCATGCTTCCAATAGCCCAACAGGCAAGGGAAGTTCAGTCCGTCTTGATCTGGCCAGTCGTTGACAACCCCTCCCCTTGTCCCAAGATTTCCCCACGCCTCGCGCCGCGCATTGGCTCGAGGGTCCAATCGAACCTGACTTTTACCGCAAAAAGGATGCTCGGAAGATTTTGCCCAAAAGTGCCCAGATGTGGTCCATAGCAAATCAATTACCCCCCCTGTGACACTCTGGGCGGAGACCCTTGTGAAACTTTGTCGCAGGCACTTGCAGTGCTGGGGATCACTACATCTTCCATGGCTCTGTTTCTTTCCACCCTCCCGGGTGGCAATGACTATTTGGTTCACCAGGTACATCCACATCATTTTGGTCAGTTTTTCATGTGCAGTTCCACAATTCACACATTTGTAAAGTTCATGATCTTCCTAGGCCCTAGGCCCCTCACTAATTGTGCTGGTATTGTGAAATGTATCCCTTCCTGTCTATATGGGCGTGTCTGAAAATGGAGCATACCTTCCACATGATCATATTTGATCGGAATCATGATCGTAATCTCTTGGAATTCTGGGCTTCCCCACTGAATTTTCCGACAAACCCATATGATGTACATCAAATGGAGGTTTCCTAAAAACTGGGGGTTACCCCTCAATGATCCATTTTACTTTCGGATCTTTCACTAAAAACCGTGAATTTTTGGTGCCAGGGCGCTCGTGTGCGCGGTGGCTGATGTTTGGGGATCTGAGGTGTGGCCTGGGCGGTCAGGGATTGATTGGGACTACCAATATGTTGATGAAATAAGATGCATACATGCGTGAGTAGCGATATTGAACACAGATAAAAAACAACGACAATCAAAGATAAGGTTAGATTAAGTCAGATCAAATCAAACTAGAAAGATACATACAATATACTAGTTTCATGTATGCAAATATACAAACACCTGTATTTGTATAAATGTATACATATGTACATATGATATCAAATGAACAAATATCTATATACACAGACATTGTGAATCCATAAAGTGCAAATATGAGTGCATAATGCATGCATGTGCATATATACAAATAATAGAAATGGCCGAAGGAAGTTTAGAAGTCAAACTTCCGACAGTATGGACAGATGAAAGGCAGAGGTGGGAGAGTCAGAGAAGAGAAGAGAAGAAGAAAGAAGACCAGAGAAAACCAGAGAAGAGAAAGAGTCAGAAGAAAGAAGATGCAGGTGTGCGAAAAGGTAGAAAAGTCGCGAAACACTGTGTTTTTCTAATGATTTGTGGCTCCGGAGGGTTGAAAAGTAGGCTTGCTAAAGGGAGCCAGCTGGCCAGATGAGAGATGAAAAATTGCACGCCGTTGTGGCGCGAAGCACATTTCGAAGTCAAAATGTACAAAACACATCAGCGCCGGACCACTTTTGGAAGTTGAGATGTCGAAAAAGTGCACGCCGTTGTGGCGCGAAGCCCATTTCGAAGTCAAAATGTTAAAAACACCAGGGGATCGGACCACTTTTGGAAGCTGAGATGTCGAAAAAGTGCACGCCGTTGTGGCGCGAAGCACATTTCGAAGACAACATGTACAAAACACCTCGGCTTCGGAACACTTTTAGAATTTGCGATGTCGAAAAAGTGCACGGCGTTGCGGCGCGAAGCACATTTCCAAGTCAAAAGGTAAAACACCTCAGCTTCGGAGCGCTTTTGGGGGTTGAGATGATGAAAAAGTGCACGCCGTTGTGGTGCGAAGCACATTTCGAAGTCAAACGTGTTAAAAACGAACAGGTTCGGAGCACTTTTTGAAATTGAGATGTTGAAAACGTGCACGGCGTTGTGACGCCAAGCACATGTGGAAGTGAAAATGTTTAAAGCACTGCGCCACACAATACACTACAACAAAACATTATAACTACAACGACAACTGCAACAACAACAACGACAGCAGCAACAACAACAACAACAACAACAAAAACAACAACAACAACAACAACATCAACATCAACATCAACTATACTACAACTACAACTACGCTACAACTACAGCTTCCAACTTCAACTACACTACAACTACAGCTTCCAACTTCAACTGCGCTACAACTACAGACAATTACAACAACTACCACTACAAGTACAACTGCAGCTACAGTTACAACTACAACCACAACTTTAACCTGCAAATGCACCAGAACTACAACTACAACTACAACTAACACTGCAACTACACTATCACTTGCACTACAGCTACAACGACAACAGCAATACAACTACAACTACAACTACAACTACCACTGCGCTACACTGCAAATACAACTACAAGTACAGCTGCAATTACACTACACCACACCACACTACGCCACACTACGAGCAGTTGTGAGTGAGTTGACCACTGCAACCACTCCAAAAAGCACAACTCCAACCACCTGTTGATCCATCAGTGGATTCGCTCTGCCATCCATGCATCACAACAACTCACCTCCCCTATAGTTGTCTATCCTTGAAACTTCCGCCACCGCCTTGTGCAAATACTTAATTGCATCCCAATGAAACATCAGGTAATCTTCTCCAACAGTTGTCGAGATACCATCATAGTCAGTTGGGACCATTACTCCAGCTAAGGACAGGACAGACATATCTTGCTTGGTGGCCGATGGGTGGACCAAAATGGGGCACAAGTGGACCCGCAGTTGGTGGTATTCATTTCAATCTAATTTGGACCGATCCCAGTGTTGCTTAAATCCCCTTTTAGATCATATCCCCATATCATGGCCTGCCTGTAAACATTGCATTACATCCATGTGATCTCTGTTTTCGAAGGGAAGCCAGCGATCCCTGGGGCAGCGGCTCGACCCGTAGCCGCCGTGGCCCTGCAGGAAGGTTGTGTTCAAAACTGGCACCCAAAGTGTGTGAATCGAAACCAACTCCTTGGTAACAGCTGTAACCCTTGGTAGAGAAGTGGTAGATTGGAAGTCGATTCTTCTTAGTACAAACATGTTTTGAAATCCCTGTACCCAAACTCTCTACCTCACCGGGTTTCGTTTAAACATTTAGCTCCATCATAGGAAGGGCTTGTAGTCTCCCTGGGGCCACCTCTTCTCTCTTCTGGGCGCGGAAGACTTCACTTCCTGCTGACAGTTGTGGTCCATGTAGAGCTTCTGGCTCAACAATTTACAATTTTGTGCCGTGAATTTCCAGAACGTCTTTGCGATACGCATGAAAAACAACCACACGCATGAAGCCCCCGGCGATCAACCGTCCATGAAGGGATGGACTTGTGAAACACGAACTTGATGTACTGCACTGCAAGTCACCCAAAGCCACATCCAGTCCCTGCTGTGCTCGTTCAAACATCAGAGGGGGTAGCACTCAAATGTATCCTCCACATTCCTCCACGGTCAAGTACTGATCGTGGAGAATTCGTTCAACCTGACCTTGTCGTCCCTCCACAAATTGCAAGATATTGCAAGCTCCACTCTGTTGCATAGTCACTGGCAGAGTCTTGAAAGTTACCCACAGAACCTAACGTTCGCCCATGATGACACAAGATACCTCAATTTTCCCACGGTTTTACCACATGTTTCATCCGGGGTTCTAACCGCCTTGCAGGAATGGATGGTGCACCAGGTGTGGCCCCTTGCCACGCGTACGACACTTGCTTCATGGCTCGTTTCACAATAATTTGCGGCAACACCCTTTCGCAGACCTCGTGGGGGTCCGTGGAAAAGAAGGGCCGTTTCGTGCGAGAAAACACAGAGGTCTCCAAAAGTACTGCCACTGGAGCCTTCTCCAAATAGAAAATCCACGACAATCCACGACATCTCCTGCCTGCAAGGGAATCTCCATCCGAGCGGCCCAGCTCCTGGATCACAATTTTGGACAAGGAAAAGGATCCTTCCGAACCTGGACTACCCCAGAAGTTCCTCCACCAGCCATCCCATAGTTTTTTGGGCGAAAAAGTCAATCGGCGATTGTGTTTGGTTTTGCACCACATTCCTTTTCGTCGTAGTCCCATTTCCAGCCACAGATGGGCCATGCTGGCCTCGAGATGGGTTTTGCCAAAAGCTCTGTGAGTTTGGTTCTCTTTGCCAACCTCGGCTGGGGTCAAATTCTGCCGAGTAAAGTTTCAATAGTTTCAATGCATCGAAACTTGGACATTTGATTGCCTTTTTGTTCCTTTTTGTTTACTTCAGTCGATTGCTAGCATTGGGTTTTAGCACTTTTCTGTATGAAATTCATGGGAATGATCAAGACCTGGCACCAATGCCCAGATCTCGAGAGCTGAGCTATCGGCTCTCTTTGCATGCATCCATCGATCAACTCACGCAGGTCCTCTGAACATTCTGAAGCCATTGCGATGCAATCAACAAGATCCAAAAATGCCACCACTGTTGAAGTTTTCAGTAGTTTTCTTCATGTCGACATATGTCGACTCTGCACTTGTGAACCTGGTTGATGAACGTACTTGGAGTGGTGCAACACTGTTGCAACTTGCAAGGTTTTCCGAGCCATTCAACATCAGCGCAAGAGGTATCCATGCCCACAGCCGACTCTGATTACCACCAGCCCTCCCTGGAAATGGCATGCTGAGTAAAATCCTCTGGGTTTGGCTGGGACACAAGTCATGAATCTCCAAGCTCCTCTGAATACTTGGTGTCAATGGGAGCAAACCTAGGTTGGATGGGACAGAAGCTAGACAGCAACACATCCAGTCATTACTCTTGTGGTTGCAAGCCGTCAGGGAAAGCGTCAATTTTAGGAGCTTCAAGTTGTGCACTTCACATCCCCAGCAGACAGGTCATACAAACATACAACCTGCTGACCATCCTCACCTATCCGATGAATAAACATTGTCTCTGCAAAGGTTTTCTTGCAACTCGATTTGCCCATTGCTGTGGGTGTACAATCAGCTTAACTCTTTCAGATTGGGCACTTGCACTTCAAACCATCCACATCACCGGCTCCCCAAAAGTGGAGCCCCGTTCTGAATGCCAAGTAGCTTTATGATAATCCCACTCTTCTCATTCGTTACATTCAACATAGATTGTTTATGATGTACCCCTCGCTTGTTGGAAACATATGCATCATGTCATGGTTGGTCGGTCTGTTTTTCTCAATTATTGCCAAGCAGATCCTAGTTGCTTCAAATACGATGCTCTGCGCTATCCTACTGATTTCACCCCAAGTAGCTGCCCGCGAAGGATCTTGATGAGAAGTGCCGCCTGATTCTTGGCTTCAAACGGATGCCTGGACGCTGCCGCCTTTTGGGGTGAAGGCATCCAAAAATGGCGGATGTAGTCCACCATAAACCATGGTTGATCTATGATATTCTATGATCTCAGATAGCAAAAACCATGTGAGCCAAATTGAGCCAAAGCTTCTCTTGCAAAACACAGCCCATCAAATTACAGCAAACTTCACCAAAAAACAATGCAAGGAGGCGATAGCTGAACTTAGGGGGAACCAAACAGGTGGGAGCATCATGCATCAAGGGTCCTCTACCTTCAGCAGGTTTTCTTCATGTCTCAGATCTGCGCTTGTAAAACGTCTGAATATCACCGCAAGTCACCAGAAGATCCGCCTCAAGGTGCACATCTCATAGACCACGCAGCCAAAGGCCCAGACCTCACCAAGAATGGTGTACCAACGCATGAATCGATCCGATAAATCATGGTTTCTAGGGTATTTCACTATGATCGGTGTGATAGTAAAGAAGGAACATATGAATTTTACATCGTTGGAAATGGGTATTGTAGAACCACTATCATATCCTATTTTCGTTGGTGCACCAGGGTGGCTGCCGTGGCATGCCGTGGCATGCCGTGGCATCCCGGCGCGAAGGGATACCCTGGGCACCCGAACATCACTGAGCTCGTTGTAGGGCTTTTCTTCGCAAATCTCCGGCGACAGGTAGTAGGGTGTTCCAACCTGCGATTGCCAAATTCCATCTTGATGCGATTCTTGGCTGCTTTTTGGAGAGAACATAATCGAATTCAATGCCGCTCTGAGATCAGGGGCAAAGGTACTGGCAAAGTTGGTGTTGCTGAGAACGCGGGCCACCTGGCTTTAAGCCACTCCAAAAAGTTGGGTACAGAAAAATATCTGGGAAATTCGTCTTTTTTCTAATGCTTTTGGCAGTTTCTTCCTTGCAGATGTAGAGAATTGAAATGTCATACGATAGCTGTATCTTTACATTGAAAAGTGTCGAGCACCAACACTAATACCTCCAAACTGCTTGGTGTGGGTTTCGTGTCAGAAAACGCATCACTCGGATGCCCTTTTCATATCTATCCTGTACCTCGAAACGCAAGTTGGCCGGCGGCACACCCAAATCGCCCAGACGCACGTCATCGTCGGTCTTCAGGAAGACGTTCAACGTCTGCGGTGACGTTGACATGGATAAAGAAATGGGCATGGCATGGATTGCAGGCGAAAAATCGGCTTTCCATTCACTTGGCAAAAGAATGGCATAATTCACTCCTGGTGGTATAGCCGGTCCCATTTCTCAGGATCCTAAGAATACTCAATAGCATTGCAAAATTAAGATCTTGACATGCGTTGACCAAGGATTTTCAAGGTATCCTGGCAATGGAAAATCCGCCCATGTATAGCTGATTCTCCCATCAAAACTTCAATTTATGGAGGATTTTCCCATTAAAATCTCCATGTTTGATGGGGAAAACTAGCCAATTGCCAGGTCCATCCATGATTTCTGTTGGGACAAATGCCGCAGCCTTGATGTCTCGATGAAGGATCCTGGGCTTGTGCTTCAGGAAGAAGCTTGTATGCACACACACACAGAGTTACATTGTATTATATCATACATATGTCCTGCATGTTTTACAAGTTCTACGAAGGTACATGCACGTAAATGGACAAAATAAAATACACAAGTATATTTGTACAGTTGCTTCTGCTTATGCTGGTGTCCCACTCCTGTTTTGGTGTAGCCAAAGCAGACCGGAGCCAATCTGCAGCAAATATCTCCAGACAGTGCGCTCCTGACCACAGATAGATGGATGTGATCATGGAACTTCAGTACAGCAATGGATATGGTGGATATGGCAGGTCAAAATTCCCTGGAAAACATCCAAAGCATTGACGCTCCTCCAGACCCCGATGACAGCTCCTCAAGTGTTGGCTCAGGTCACCTGCATGTCCAGACTGCAGAAGCAGAAGCGGCAACTGCACCCTTTCTGCCTCTCTCACAGAATTCCATGATGATGTGGAGGGAATCGCCTTCCTGCGGAAGTTTGTGCCAGATTCAAACAATCCCAAAATTGGTTCAAGGGAAAATCTACAGAAAGTCCCCAAATTCCCACCCGAAATATCCAACAGGCCTTTCCATAGCATATCATGTCACTCTATATTTTGACTTTGGTCCAGTCTCAGTGTGAAACCGATAATTTCATGGGAAGCCTTCTGGAAAATCATGGGGTTGTCATTTTCCCTTTGAAGGTCCGCCCATCCCATTGGACGGTCCAGGAAGGAGCCGAGGTATTGGACGATGAAGCCTCAGTCGATTCAACCCACGATGACATCCCAATAACAAAGGGTAAATAGGTCCTTGGTGGTTATTGGTGGAATACACAACTATTCACCCTTTGGCCCTTTGGCTATGGATCAATGTCAATATCTTTAATACAAGTACCATTTCTACGGAGATAAACCTCCATAAATCCCAGCTATTTTGATGTAAAAACCAGGCCACAGGGTTTTGACCCATTCAACAACCATTTTTTCTGTCCCAAATGCTGCAGCCGCTGGAGACTTTGCGAAGTAGCTCAACCTGCCAACGATTGGTGAGTCAAAGTCATCAAGGTTTTTTTTTGTGGACACAGAAAAATTGGCAAGACTTCATGATTTCTGATTGAACCATCATTTTTTGAGCCAGTCCTTCGAGGCAGAGGGCTCAATTTGCAACACGAAAAGGGGATCATTTGGAACACAAACACAAGTGCGATTTCGTCCATCTGCATTGCGAAGAAAGAGACAGGTGCATAGAAACCTTAGAGACCATAGAAACCTTCGAATCTTTGGAAACCTTAGACACCATAGAAAGCATGAAAGGCTTCGACGCCTTAGAAACCTTAGAAACCATGAAAACCTTGGACACCATGGAAACCTCAGAAACCATGGAAACCATAGAAACTAGGGAAACCTTAGGAACCTTAGACACCATCGAGGAAACTGCGTTTCAAAATGAGCTGGTTTCCGTTCTAAAATGAGCGGCTTCTGTCATTCGACCCATCACCATGTCTTGCAAACCACAAAAATTGCTGGATTATTTCGTGCCTTTAACCATCTTCAGCTACATGGACCAAGTCTGTGGCAAAATAGGAAGGCTTACCATTGGTTTAACACTTTATTGCTTCCCCCCCCACCCCCGAATTCGACACTAGTTTATTTCTCTCGTTGTTCAACAAACTGTGCCTCAATGTTCTAAGTGCACCAATGTTGTTGGGAGCCCGTTTCAGAGACGTACCTTGGATCCCTGATAACCACCCACGGAGTGACTGTTTCTTCCATGCTAACAAACAGGAACTCCGAGGGATTCTATCGAATCGAAACCTCCGACCTCGACCTCGACCTCGACCAAGTCTCTTTCAAAACAAATTTCTGGGTGATTTTCCGTCTGCCAAAAACTCAATTGGATTCGTTTCTACCTAAGGTCTATCCAGTGGACGAAGATATAACAATTTCCAGGTCTCGGTTGGTGGACCAAGCCACAAGTAGCGGTGCCGCAGGCCTCACGATGAGCTTCCAGGCGAGCCTTGCGGTTCATCTCATTGAGAGCGATCTGTTTGCAGACCTCAATGGAGTCGAATAAAGATGTACCATTTTCAAATCGGAAGGATGCAGGACATCTGATAATGATGTATATACATAGGAATATGAATATGAATATTCATGTGAATTATGACATATTAAATATTAATATGAATAGGATTGTGCAATATGAACATGCGAATGAATATGAATAGCAATATAAATATGAATCATGAAACATGAAATATTAATATGCATAGGACTATTAACATGCATATGAAATATGAAATGCAAATGAAAATGAATATAATAGGCATATGACTGGTAGTAATCTGCTAAGCCCAATAGTAAACCTCCAAATTAGGGATGGTTCATGGTTTATATTCATGGTATTTCATGGTGATATTCGGGATAGCTAATAATTGGATCACATTACATACAATTCCAACAGCGGTTCCAATGGTGGGATTACGACACACCAATTGGAACATCCAATGGCGGCATCGAACAAGGGCCACAAAGTCATACTTCGAGGGATGCGAAATTCCCCACGTCCAAACAACGAAGTTCAAAGGTCAACTTCGGGTCCTGACTCCAAACTTCAACTGAAGAGTTGCTGCAGCTGGTGTCGTGGGATTACTGGATTTGGACCATTTTGGACCCACATGTGACGATCACACAATAGCCTTAGATGACCGTTTCTGATCTGAGTCTTCGCATCTGTGGTCTCTTTGGTGTCGATCTGGTGACATCACCAGCTCTTGTTCAACGTCACAACACCTTCAGTGGGGATGTTAAGTGCCAGAACCTTGCCATACTTGGAACAGTGGGTCTTGCCTGGACATCATCCTTAAAGGGGCCGCCCCATGTCATTGCTGTAGAACATAAGGTACCCCGAATATCCCCGAATCTCATAAGGCTGAGAAATTTACCATGCCTGGGACCCGACGCAAGTGACGCCATCCTCTTTCCGCCGCACTTGGAAAACCACCTGCCGAGAGAAGCTCCCCGAGCCCATGTCTAATTCAGCAAGAGTTGAGATAGTGACCATCTCTGGCCTTTAAGAGGCCCCTCAAGGATCAAACCATGTCAAACTACTGGGATCTCTCACTGGCTAAGTAAGAACTGATGAAATATCCAAATATCCACTTGCATTATGCATGGGATACACCCCGGTTATTGGTTCATCAGCATTTTCCCCAAGCTGCAATTTTTGGGCCATCGAGACAAACCCCAATATGGGGCGGTAACGTGATTCCTGTGACGTTTTCCCATCGCTCTGCAGCTAGGGAACGCCAAAGCTTCCACGGCCCAGTTGGGGACCGAACTCAAAGTCATTCCTGGGCAGGGAACTCTTTCAAAGTGGGGCCCCCTAGATAGCTAAGTTGGTTTATAACTCCAATAACTATGGTTTGTGGTACCTATAACTATAGTTAATGGGGCTTGTAAACCATCTTATAACTGGGGGGCCCCACATTGTTAAGACTGTGGGTGTTTACCCAATGTGGCGATTTAAATCTTAAACGATTTAAATATATGGATTTGACCCAATAAGTGTGATGTCAGTAAAACTTGGGGAGGGTGCAACCCAAAGCCACAAGCTTCTTTTTTGGGAGGATTTTTTCACACCCCCAATAGTTCATGATTGGGTAAGTACAATTTGGTTCGTCACATTACGTCGCAATATTCGGGACCAAAAGATGATCAATTCATTCAACAAGGGCTTCGTTTAGGGGTTATTTAAATTTATTTAATATGATAGGGAAAAGGATTACCCTGTGGCGTTGACATCTCTAGATGGGCTCCTGTCACCTATCCACCAGTATTCACCAAGGCTTCAGCCAAAAAAAAGATAGAGGGAACCGCTATAAATATTGGAACTACCAAACTAGTTGGGCTATATCCTGATAATTTTCACACCATTTTTGAGTAATTTTTCGCTATCCAGATTTTTCTGGATAAAAATGATAAACTCTGGTAGCATTCAGTCGGGTTTTATCTATTTTTACTTCCCCTCAGCCTCCCGGTGCTGAGGTCGAGTCTGACACGTCATCGTGGACCATCATCTCAGAAAAATGGCTACCAGCCATACCAGGTGGCTTTAAGCATTTTGATCATTTTGCTATGCGTTTGCCATGTGTTTGCTGCATTTTCGGTTGGGAAAAAGATCAAATCATGAAAGGTCAAGAGAAGCATCTCAGTCTATCTTGAAACTTCTTGAAACTGAAAGGGAAACTCAATAAACTCAGCCCCTGAAAAAAACCATCTCTGGGCTGTGTCAACGCGGATGTGCCCAGCTAACTTTGTAGCTGTTTTGATCTGAAAAACGCCAGGAAATGCCAGGAAGGTTCCCCATGTCTGATTGAAATCATCAAAACCATCGACCTGATCATATCTGATCATGTCTGTCAATTGCAAGAACTCTTCAACATGTTTGAAAGCAACCAATTTCATGCTTCATATCTACGTTTTTACTGTCAGAAATCTCTTTGTTAGTTGAGGTATGGTGGATCCAAACTCTCCAAGCTCAACCTGAACGACGCAGCGAGAACACAGCCTGTTCACATCCCCGCTTGCGCGTCAGAAAGTGCACAAGATTGTGATTTCTACACCCTTCAGCATGTGCATCTGGCGCCATTTGCCAAGCCAGAGCTGCATTAATTGGACTGCACATAGAGATATCTGATTATCTTAACAATATTGCAAGATTCAGCCTGAAACTTCCATAGACTTCTTTCTTTCCAAAGTTAGGCACGACTTCATGCTCGGACCATTTGATACTGCCAATTCGATGGCCGCAACAAAACATCAACCAACTTCGACAGATACGAATCCCATTGAGGATTTGCATAACGCCTAGTTTCCATCAGAAGCGGAGAAACAAGAAAGAAATACCAGATGGATACTATCGGATACTGTTGATAGGCAAATCTCAGTGAAGAAACAGGTCCAAAACAAAAGCTTCGACACAAAACATCGCCGATGTCGCTGTCACCGATGGCACCGATGTCACCGATGTCGTGGCTCAGGACATGAATTTCTCATATCGCACACCTGGCGCTGTGCCATTCCGGGATCCATCGTTCCCCTGGAGAGAAATCATTAGAGCTGAAGTACTGCAAATACTATGAACATGTATTACATACTGTATGTATACTCTCTCCCTCTCCCTCTCTCTCTCTATATGTATGTATGTATGTATGTATGTATGTATGTATGTGTGTGTGTATGTATGTATGTATGTATGTGTGTGTATGTATGTATGTATATATATATATATATATATTTTCTATTTAGCTTCCCAGAACTGGATGCAGAATCACCTACTGAATGATGGGAAGGGTCCCAATTTCGGTACACAGGCGGATCAGTGTAGCCGTGCACTTCGCCAAACAATCCAATGGTTTGAAGCCTCACCACGGTTTCATTGCCAGAAATTGGGGATTGCAGACCAAAATGAGGTCATCTAAGAAATCAAATTCTAGCGGGATAAGTGTACTCGCTTCCAAAAATGGCGAATTAATCACTGAAAACCTACCCAATGGGCATGTTTGAGAATTGGGCATAGTATCATTCTATGGCAGCAAACATTTAATGAGCGGCTATTTGGGATAATCTAAATTGACACCCAAATGGTGAATGGGATGGTTTATGGCATTGGGACCACAGTAATCACCATTATTCATCACCATTCATCACCACTAGCCATTTTTCACCACTATTAGACATTATGAACTACTTTTAACCATTATTACCGATTAATTTATAACATTCATAAATCTCAATTATTGATGCCAATGGGACAATCTATCAATGGTGCCTCGAACGATCGGCTCAGGCTCGGCGGAAGCGCTGGGCAGAGCCGCGTCCACGGAACGGTCCTCATCTTTAGGAAATTACCGAAAAACATGGCCATAGATGATGTTCCTTTCCAAAAATGGGGGATCCACTGGGGGATCCCCCGGTTTTTGTTTCTGAAAAGAAACAGATATCCAAGTTCATGAAACGCTGCCAATCTTAGATACCCTGCAAAAAACATGTTTCTTTGTAGATATTGCTGTTGAAATCGCAAAATTAAAGGATTAAACTGCCCATCCAGTTGGTTGACCTAGAAAAAATGCATGCAAACATTACCAAACAGATTGCGGTTGCACCCAGTGGCAGATCCTGTAATGCTGATTAATATGGATCAATACATATAGTTCAAACCATCCATTTACGAGCTATGGTGTTCAGGGTACAAGGCTTTTGCCCCCAAAAATGCACCCATCAGGTGAAGAGGCCTCAGGGATCGGCTGCAAAGCCTTTTCCATCGTCCGGAAGCCCCGTAAGGTGGAATGAAGGCGATCCCGCATCTGGCGTTTTCGTTGGGAAGTGCCATCCACAACTTGTGGTTTATCAATGGGCATACTCCTGAAATTTTACGGGAGTGAATGTCCTCCGTGTGAGAAAAAATCGGGATTCTCATTGTGGATCCCAAACATGGACATCTCTTGTTGGATTACCAATGCGCCCACCTCAAATCCACATGCGCAGGGAAGCCGTATCCCCATCAGTGCTTTTAAACAAATTCACCAAGCTTCGCATGTTTCACTGAGGGAAAATCGCAAACAGCTGGGCTGATTCGCCAGCATTATGACCCCAAATTCCATGCAAATTCAAGACAGTTTGGAACTTGGAGGACTTTCCTGGAAGTTGCCACATCAGCGGTTTCGCTTTGGTTTCTGGGTTCACCTCGAAGAACCAAAAGTTGAAGATGTCATGCGCTCGGCTCAAGTGGTCCTCCCAAGCCGTCCGCCATGGTACCCCAGTGGTATAACCCAGAAATCTGAAAGCATTTCCATGGATCATTTTCATATCATTTCCCATCAGTAAGTTACCTGGATTTCAGGTGTCTCCCTTGATTCAAGGGGCTGTCTCAACGTTTCTGTCGCAAAAAAACTCTTGAAATTTCCTCTTATTTGATGGCCATGACAATTTACGACCATACCCCCGAGAGAAACATATATCCTCAGTGATATCAATTGGAAAAAAAGTACTCACACATACACACATATACATACACATATGTATATGTATATGTATATATGTATAGTCATCCTGGAGTTAGATAGAATATGGACGTTTCAAAAGAACATCACTGGTGATATTATTGAAAATCCCACATTCTCTCTACTTCAGGATTACTGTATATAGATAATGTACAATATATATATATATAATATAATATATAATCTATCTATCTATCTATCTGTCTGTCTGTCTATCTAATCTAATCTAATCTAATCTAATCTAATCTAATCTATCTATCTGTGAGGATTTCCCTGTCCTCCATCTCGAGTGCCGTGCGCACCGGCCAGGAGCTGCGATGCCGACGGACACCTGCGATGGACGAAACGGCACTGTTGTGGGGTTCATGGTATCTGACAGGATCTATGGGAAAAATGTAACGTGTAATCAATTAATCAATGTTATTGTATACATTATCATGTATAGATACCATGTAAATATATACAGAGGCACACCCATATTCTTGTACATAGATATATCATAGCATCATCCAACCAGCAATGTGGTGGCTATAGCCTATATAGTATAGTAAATTGTGGCTATAGCCTATAGCCTATATAGTATAATAAACTCACAATGGGTGCACATATGATATTTGGAGATATTTGGGGGCTTGATACCCGATTTTATAAACGCAGTTTTGATGGGAAACCACAAAGTTATGTGGGTGTAAAATTAACGATGTTAAGATTGTTGAATGGGATCCAATATATCCAATACCGTGTGGATAGAATTTTAGAACAATTAAATGCTTAGCTGGGTCAATAGATATTCCTATTGACATCACACAAATTCATTATTTCCTCATCCAGTCGATGTCATGGGTCCAGGCTCGTGGTCCACCAGTTTTGACGCCCAGGGACGATGTTTCCAGGCTCGCTGCTCCTAAGGGACCCATTGGCCCATATTTTCTGGTAAAAATCGGAATGGGTCAAAACCATCAACCCCTAAAATGAATGGTTTGCGGCTCTAGAATGACACTACAGTAGAATGACAATTTGCGTCCATGGTAAACACTTGGCTTTGAACATGGAAAATGGAGCGAAAGATCGGAACGTGGGGATATCACTTAACAAAAAAAACCGTCATGGAAATCTCAAGACTAAAGGTTAACCGCGAAAAAAAAGAGGCTCTATTCAAGGGGGCATGAACCCTCAAACCCTGTCGCGCCCGGGATGCTCCTCGGGCTGATGATACATATACTGTATTATAGTCATCCTGGAGTAGAACATTCGTATATTCTCTCATTATTCTATCATATCCGCTGGTGATTACTACAAAAAACAGATAAGACATATCTGGGGCACATTGTGAAAGAATGCAGGCTGCGAAACAAAAAGGTGATCATTGGCGTGAATCGTAGTGTCAATCATCGTTTTCAACCCTCATTGTCAACATGACTAAAACTCTGATATTCGGAAATCTTCATTTTTGGACAGCACAGCTGAGCGTCCAAAATTGGCTAAACAATCAGCTAAGTCCACTATAGTCCACTCAACCAGGATCCAGGAGAATTGACCCTGGAGCGGTGCTCCTGACTCTGTTGACGCAAAGAAAGCTCCTGCACGAGTGCCCCGATGAGTGGGAACCTCCGAAACAGCCTTTGTATAAGATGCTGGCATTCTCACTGCTGCATATTTGGGAAGAAACGCAACTACACACACACACACATCTGTCTTTATTTTTGGAGAATACACGGTAGAACAATAACATTAGAACAGCATGCTTTTGCCAACCAGAGTTACAAATTTCTATGTGTCATAATTTGTCGTCATACTTGGGGTGCAGTTCCACTAATAAGTGGTTATATTCACCATAGTTATAGGGGAAAACTATTTAACTTATACAAATTATAAATTATAAAATCACAATTTTTTCCATTCGTACTCTCATCATCCCAAAAAAATCCGTGAAAATCACCACTGTCACAGTCCCCCACATATTTCACCATGATCTGGGTGATACTATTTCACAAAACTGAAATTTGTGGCCACCAACTTCCCCCAAATCATCAATGGAGCTCTCCTGCAGTTCACCTGTGACTTCTGCGAAGCGGCCCCGCAAGACCTGAGGCTTGAAGATCATTGAAGATCTAGCGAATAAAAAAGGGGGATATCATAGGGTTGACATATTATGTAAATGCTTATATATATACTAATATCATTGACGTGCGGGCCCGGGTCAAATGGTTTTGTTAATATCATTCCATAGGATTGGTGAATATATGACTATGAATCAGCGTGAATCTTCACCACAAAAATGGGTGCACAAATGGTAGATCCATGGCTGATATCCCGATCATTTCATATCAACTACTTATTGCTTCGACAAACCGTGCCCATTGTAGGCCCCTTTTGCTGCCGGGATGCGGAACATCACCAACGTTGGCAAATCATCAAACTTCATGGGCCATCTACACCATAGCTATGTTAAAATACCAAAGGGTAAACCACCAATATTCCAGGAAAATTCCATTAATATTTCATCAATATTCCGTCGCCTGATATTCCATCAATACTCCATTAATCCTCCATCAATGCTCCACCAGTATTCCAAGAATATTCCATTCATATTCTATTATATCCTCATTAAACCACCATCTTTGATGGTTAAATCCCAATCTTGAAAAATTTGGCGCCGAATGTTCCCATGCCTCTTGAGAAAATCTCCATCGTTTAAACATTGTAGTATCCCCGCAACGTCATTTTTGTTTCTCCCCATGGGTCACTGTCAATTCATGATCGAAGGAAATTTAAAAGTCAAACTTCCGACAATATGGACAGATGAAAAGCGGAGATGGGAAGAGTCAGAGAAGAGAAGAGAAGAAGAAAGAAGATCAAAGAAGAGAAATTCAGAAGAAAGAAGATCCAGGTGCGCGAAAAGGTAGGAAAGTCGCGATTCATTCTGTTTTTCCAAAGATTTGTGGCTCCGGAGGGTCGAAAAGTAGGCTTGCTAAAGCGGCGGGTGCGGAGCCATGTGGCCAGATGAGAGATAAAGAATTGCACGCCGTTGTGGCGTGAATCACATTCGCAAGTGAAAAAGCTAAAAACACCGCACGTTCGGAACACTTTTGGAAGTTGTGATGTCGAAAAAGCGCGAAGCACATTCCCAAGTCAAAATGTACAAAGCACACCATGTTCGGACCACTTTTGGAAGTGGAGATGTCGAAAAACTGCACGCCGGTGTGGCGCAAAGCACATTTCCAAGTTAAAAGTGGAAAAAACTGAGGGGTTCGGAGCACTTTTTCAAGTTGAGATGTCGAAAAAGTGTACGCCGTTGTGGTGCAAACCATATTTCCAAGTCAAAAGTGGAAAAAACTGACGGGTTCGGAGCACTTTTGAATTCAGATTTCGTTTCGCGTGGCCGGCGCAAGGGATTGTGCGCCTCGTCAAAAGTGAGCAAAACGTGAAGGTTCTGTAGCAGTTTCAGCTACAACCACTCCACTACACTACAACTACAACTACAACTACATTACACTACACTACACTAATTACATTACACTACACTACACTCCACTCCACTCCACTCCACTGCACTAACTACAACTACAACTACACTACATTACACTACCCTACACTAGTTACACTACATACACTTTAACTACATCTACAACTACAACTGCACTATATTACGCTACACTACACCACATACATTAGACTACACTAATTACATTACACTGCACTACACTATATTGCACTACACAACAACTACAGCGACAACTACACTACATTACACTACACTACACTACACTGCACTACACTCCACTACACCACACCACACTAGACTACACTACAGCACAGTACACTACACTACACTACATTACATTGCACTACACTCATTACACCACACCACAAGTACAACTGCAACTGCACCAGACTAATTACACTACACTACACTACAATTAGAACTACAGCTGCACTACATCACACTACGTGCAGCAGTTGTGGGTGAGGTGACCACTGCAACCATTGCAACCACTCCAAAAAAACACAACTCCAACCACCTTTCGGTCCATCAGTGGATTCGCTCCGCCATCCATGCATCACAACATCTCACCTCTCCTATAGTGTCCTATCTTTGAAACTTCTGCCACCGCCTTGTGCTGTACCACTGGTATGTTTAGTTTATTTTAATTTTACATAATCGCCTGTAACGATAGTTGTATCCTCCTAATCAATCCTGCAGGAGTTATTGGTTTCTTGTTTCATATGGGGGTTTCCTAAGATTGGGGTACCCCCAATAGCTGGATGGTGTATTTTTATTCATATAATGGTTACCTCCATATCCCAACAGCCCTTCGTTCAATTTCTCCCATCGCCTCTTCATCGTGGCTGGTCATCGCTTCGGCTTGCAAACGGCCCAAGCGATCCAAGAGCTCCAAATGCTGCTGATGCAGCTCCTTTCGGAACATCGAGGCATCGAACATCTAAAAATGGTGATTGAATGGTGATTAATGGTGATTATATGGCGATTAGTGGTGAGTAATGGTGATTATATGGTGATTAGTGGTGATTAATGGTGATTATATGGTGATTAGTGGTGATGAATGGTGATGACCAATGGCATTAATGGGGATTATATGACTATTTCAATAAGACAAATGCGGATAAACCATGAAAATTTTGGGGTGCCATTTTGTGAGAAGGCTATTTCACAACTGAAACAATGATATTTTGTTGTTCAACCTCCCACTGATAGAGGTGACCCATCCACATATATCTGGTACATGGTCAAGCCATGGAGAGATAGAACCATCCCCAAATATGGAGGTTTCCGAAGTCACGGGGGATCCCCAGTGGCCCCCTATGTTTCAAGTTTCTAAGTCATGGTCAGTGTCATACATGACGACTGGATGATGGGTTCATCCCAAAGAAACATCCAATATTTCAATTTGGGCTACATCTCTGGTAAACATACAAAAAGCTATTGAACATGTCCATTAATAGTGAGTTTTCCCATTAAAAATGGTGATTTTCAACAGCTATGTTTGTATTACCAGAGGGTACATCCCCTATCATTCTCCAACTTTGGCCGAAAAGCCCTATGGGCTTTTTCGATGGCGCCGTCCTCCTCTTCGTGGCGAAGCTGTCTCTCTTCCTAAGAAACCACTGACCCAAAAACGTCAAGCATCAATTTGGGAGCTGTCCTGCAAGTGATCTCTGGGATACCTCAAATTCAAATTGGATAGTCCTGACTGTACTGCCAATTTTCCACCATGGCAATTTTAGCCATTATGGGCTAGGTCAGGTCTACGCATCGATTTTGAAATTTCAGTCACTTTGAATCGGCAGTTGGTGACTGCAAACATTGGACAAATGATTCCATTGCAAACATATCCTCATTTTGTGAATTCCACTGCCAGTCTTGGTTGCTCAAGTCATTGCTGTGATCCGTTTTTGGACTTGGCGCATGCACATTTTGTGGCCCACAATCTTTTGGGTGCCAATTGCTGCGGACCCTATGTTGGACTATGAGAGTCCCAACTTAACCAATTAGTATTTCTCCACAACAAAAAATACAATTTCTGGTTACATTCCTTTCATTGGTGGCAAATCCATCATATCTGGTGGTGGCTGAAACCAATCAATGAAACCAACAACCAGGCTTGTTTCTGCTCTACCCCATTTATTGTTGGTTATACTGTTATACCCCTGCTCTTTTCTTATATATTTCTCACGAAATCATCAAAAAAATCTATAATGCCCCAAATCATGTCACAAATCATGGCTACTCAATGCTCAACATTTCAATAAACAAATCTTTGCCCATACCTATTGCACCCCCCAAACAGAATAATACACAAACAACATCCTGCAAAAATAGCATGGTAAATGTCACCATTTCTATCTTTTGCAAATTGCTCCACTTACCCCACTTGGGGGTGCAGTTCCACTGCTTTGCGTGGTATAATCGTGATCACTGATTTGCGTGGTATAATCATGATCATACCCACAAAAAAATCACCCCAGTCCTGCAGCCCCAAGTAGTGCGGACAATTCAGCAACGTCAAAACTCTTTATCATTTCTTGACGTCGCTCGGTTAAGAACCATATTCCCAGTTCATAGATTTCATAATCCAATATATTGGATAGTATAACAGTAGAACCACCATATAACATTCACAGTTTGCTATGGAAAATCACCCGTTTTTATTGGTAGATCATCCAGAAATAGGCCATTTTCTATAGCAAACTGTTCCATTACCAGAGGAAGTGCCTCTTCAACGCTTGGCATCACGGGCGCGATAGCCGGCGCGATCGCGGGCGCTTCCGGCACCAGAACCGGCTCCAGAACGGGCTCTGCGGGTGCAGCCTATAGCTGCGGGCTAAACTCCTAACTCAATCCCCGGTTTTACCAACAAGCAATCAACAGTTGGAATAGGGGTTATGGCCAAATTCGGATATATCAAAATATCAATTGAATTTGAAGAAGTATGAGTGAAAGAACATTTTCGGATGTCACCAAGGATATTGCTGATCGGGACATAAAAGAGGTATATCCACCAATTCAGCTGAACGAATTTTCTAATCAGATTTGGAAGCCGCCTTTCAACCAGTATATGGGATGAGTCACGAGCTTTTGGGACTGGTCGTCTGTTCGTCCTGGCTGAAGAAATATGATGAAATGATAGCACCCAACATTTGGATCGATGACTGGCGAAGAACAGCTACAATGTGGTGCCTACCCAATGCCATAAACCACAAGTCATCACAATTTTTATGGGCGGTTTTATCAGCCATCCCCAAATCGTAGTTTTTTTTTGGCATTGGGTTACTACTAAGTTACCCACAACTAGAGTCCATGATATCCCGTTACTAACTCATCCAGTTATCCCCATTTAGTTCATAACTCCTCCTTAGATGGTTTATGGGATATACTGGGACACACTGGGATATAATGAACCTTATTGTTAATTATCCCCCCTTCAAACCATAGAGTAGAAATGTGTATTGCAGTATTTCTACTCCTCATTTTTCGTGGGAGAACTCGCACCTGAAAGGCCACCCATAGAGCAGCCAGAAGGGCTGCAGGCTGCAGAGCTCCCATCCCTGGGATGCGCATTGGCATGGGATAAACCATGGATCCAAGCACATTAAGTGTATATAGTGTGGGGTAAAGGTTTACATGTGGCAAATCCACTGTTTGTAGATGATTTTCCAAACGGGACATCATAGCTTTTCCACATCTATGCGAACATTTATCCCATGGTAAATGTTGTTACACAATAAAGATGATTTTGTGGGAAAAGAAAGGAAACCATTTTGACCCAGAGGTGCCTGGGAGAAATCGCACCGGTGTTTGTGGTTTCGGGTCTATCACACGATTGGGTTTATCACATCGAGTTGTTAGATGACTTCACAGAAAGCACGGAACATAATCATCGGTAAACTAACATCACTATGGAAAATCACCATTTTTAATGGGAAAACTCCCTATAAATGGCCATTTTCAATAGTTATGTTAGTTTCTCAGAGGGTAATCATTGGAATGGGTATTTGCAAAGGTGGGACTCATCAACAAAACTATGGCTATCATGGGAAAAGTGACTCGGTCAACTGGTGGAATGGGGTAAGGGGTGGACCTAGTGGACCTAATAAATGACCCCAGTCGTCAACCATTTGGGGGATAAATCATCCCAGTTATAGAGGCATCTCCAGTACGTATCCCCAATCTTGGATGGATTGTTTCTCCCAGCTGCCCATTGTATGTCATGAAGCTAGGAAAAATCTTGGCATTTCAGCCGCGACCACATCTCTACCTGCTATCGATGTTGAAAGCAGAGGTAGCCCAACAAACCCTGAGGGTCAATAATTTTTACCATTTGGTTCTTTAACATAGCCATGGAAAATCACCAGTTTTAACATTGCAAGTTCCCCCGTCGGCCTGGTTCTAAGAAATAGTAAAATCAGTTTTTTTTTTATATTTTTTTTCATTTTAAAAGTTCATTTTTTTTTCATTTTTTTCTGCTTTTTTCTTCTTCTTTTTTTTGGACATGATTTTGAAAACTGCTTGGTATGCCACCTGGTATTTTAAAAACTGGTACTTTGGAACTTTCTTACCCTCAAAACTGGTACTCTTGGCTGCCTTTGTTCCTCAAAAGTCTCAGGTTTGTGAAATA
>Ga0126342_10004282_pt1 | contig 24249 bp, 15 predicted proteins | sample Cyp1metagenome_FD_92528 | JGI IMG/M metagenome (GOLD analysis project Ga0126342, IMG submission 92528) | Coral microbial communities from Lord Howe Island, Old Settlement Bay, Australia - Cyphastrea 1 metagenome | ecosystem: Host-associated > Invertebrates > Cnidaria > Coral ...
AAGTGAAGAAACACCTGCTGCAAGTCCTGCCGTGCCAGATGCTGCAACCCCCAAGAATGAAGAAGCATCGGCAGAAGGAACTCCGGCTGATACGACCACAGCAAGACCAAGTGCTTACAGAAGTCGAAAGCAGAATCAAAGCTCCAGTGGAGCTAGTTCTGGGCCAAGTGCGGTGGCTCTAAGCCCTGAAAGTTTGGGAAACCCTGCAGACTCTGGTGGTCGGTCAAGCTACCGTCAACGGCGGCAAAGTGCTGCTGCTGCCAAGCCAGAAACGCGGCCGAGCGCGAACCGAAGCAGAACTCAAAATCAGTATCTTGGCTGAGTTGTTCAGACATGTTTATACTCTCAGTGTTGAATGTTCCTTGAATCCTTAACACGGGCACATATTTACCAACCACCAGAACAAAGGCATCAATCGATTCTGCAAGGGTTGCCCAAGCGAAACCTGAACAGTGTTGTTTGCCATATCCTGCTCCATTTTACCTCATTCTGTACCTGTAGTTTGGGTCTGAAACCTAATTCGGGCTCTAAAATTGGCTACAAACTGGACTTTCCATGGCACCATACCCTTGCAACCAAGAGATTCGGGAGAGCAACCTCACAAGTGCATGCAAGCGGATACCATCACCCATGTTGACAATGTTGATGCTATGGGGATGGTATCCGCTCAATACAAAGAAATGCTGTGACCACGCTGCGATCAGCAAACCCTGCTACCATCCTTGGACGTTGTTCGTATATCCAATATCTAGTTGCCGCATCTTCTGGGATGGACTTGCATCGTTGGCATTATATTCTAGGTGCGATGATTCAACCACCCCACTGAGGCCAGCTGCAGAGGTGCGGATGCAGTTACCAGACATTGTTCTTTTGAGGGAAAACTGGCTAGGGTGGTCCCTATCACGACAAGGACAAAATAAGAACGACAAGATGGGTACCATGAAACAGCAAACAAAAGTCTGTCTTGAAATTGGAAAACATGTTAGTTCTCCGATGAGGAGTTTGGCAGCTTTAACGGGTAAAGAATACACGTCTTAGGGTTGAATGGGCAGACTGGTCCGAGCATTCCCCATTTGCAGGACTGTACACAGTCAATGGCCTACCTCGTTTCCAATTTTCTTTTGTGTTTTTGACGGCCTCAACAGACTTGTCTAAGATTAGGAAGACGACAGCATTTGCGAAACCAAGTATTTATTTGCTACAGAGTGGCTCTGCGCTAAAAGTTATACTGTAGTATTGAAACAGACAACAACTACTTCCGTTGTATTGATGAACATCTTTGGCGATAGTATCTCCGGATCATAAAAATCAACTGACAAAGTCAAGTGAGAACCAGATTGGTTTACTGCCAAGACTTCCTGACAGAGACTCTTTTGAATGCTTGAGGCGCCGAAAGATGAAGACATGTTTTGACCTGAGACCTGGGATTGGATGATGAGATATCGATGACACACGTTTTGGAGGGCAACAATCCTGCTCTATTGCTTTATTTTCGCTGAATACATGGATTAGCTTTGTAGCATTCAACTCACGGGTCTGGCGCAAAGAACACCGACCCGTAGTTAAGAGGTTTTGAGTCCGCAGATGTCAACGTCAGGGGTGTCTTGTGGCAAGTGTATTTTGTGGCCGCCATACGGTACAAAACGTTCTAGTGGTTGATGGCCGGAAAGTAGAAGGAATCTCTGACTAAGCCACATAGTCCATTGACGCCCCTTTGGCAAGCTCCGGAATGTTCAGGACCTTGGAATGTCTTGCAAGAATGTACTGTCAAATGCTACTTGATCAATCTCATCGACACTTGAAATGGCCGGTGTGAGAACCATGAAACATGTATAGGTTGTCATTATCATTTTTGCTCCTGAAAGAAGGCGCATTTGACAGTGAAGAAGTGCATCAAATCCAGAGAGGATTTGGTTTAGATAGCTTAGATTGTTTGAGCGATTTCGTTGCCAACATGGCAGCATAGCGGAGACGGCATTTGGATAAGGCGAGCTGGCTGCCATTCGCTTCCAATTAATTGGTGCCGTCGGTACTGCAGACTATGGCCTGACCTTACCAACTGGCGACAACGCTGAAATAAGCATCAGAAACATTCAGAAACCAAGATCTGAAGGTTAGTACCTGCGAGGGTGATAGCTGCGCCTCTTACTGCAGAGCATGGGGTTGTGTTAGCCTCAGCAAACCTTCGTTTTATTTCTTGCTTGGAAACGACATCCAATGCCACCACAGTGACAACCTCAATTAATGCATTCCATTGAAAGACGCATCGAGGAAGCCAACCATTTACCGCTGACAGAAATCATTGATGTTGCCAATTAATGCCAATTAACCTTAGAAGATGCTTAGAAATGGTTCAGCAGAGTACGAGGTTGTCTCGTACACGTCGTACACCAAAGATTTTGGGATGCTTTGATCCAGAACTTGTGGTGAGGCACAACAGAAAAACTTGGCAAACCTTCTGGGTTAAAAGACACGGACGAGGCAGACTGGGTTCCAGACGTGTGCATCAGACGGCCTGGAACCAGGATCAAACGACATGAATTGCATCACGTTAAGTCCAGCATGCAGAATGCCAGGAATTGCCACGACCTAGAATTTCAAAAATACCTGGAGAAAATAAAACACCGTAACACAATGTAACACACTGATTCCGATGACCGGAGTGCCTGAATTGAACGCCAGCATTTCTGCGCCTGTTTCTTGCATGGTGCTGTGAAGCCGGGATCCTTCCTGTAAGCAGTTATGACCAGTGTGTTTGGAAACAGCTACCAAAAATTAGCAGTAAACAGATCTCATCAGAAAACAGATGTGAAGGTATCGCACATCGCAGGAGGTATGTTTGTGTCCTCCTGGAAACTTATTCCCTGTTGACACAAAATGACAGTTGTTTGCTGCTGGCCTCGCTCGCGTGAGCTGGAAGAGGTGCCAATCAGGGAAGAGCAGTCGAACGGTCGAAACACATCGGATTGAGCACTGGCGCCGGATAATCGTCACTGACACTCTTAGACAGGGCTCAAGTAGACCACTAGTCACTAGTGGGAACATTGAGGATGTGCTCCTTCCTGTAGCAACATAAATTATAAATATTATAAGATATTATAAGCCATGAAATAAATTGGTAGCACATGGTGGGCCAAGTGGCTGTAGCCTCCCACGAGTGTCAGCCTGCAGGGATTCTCTGGAGTTGGGGGATCGCAGCTTTGGGTCCAGCACTCAGAGGGTCCCGCGGCGCCTTTGCAGTTCGACTGATGTTTTCTGTAGGGGTTTATGTTCGACAATTGTTTTGACAATTTTCATTGTTTGACAGCTTCTGACTTTTGGGGTCTTTCCCATGATCTTCTTATGCTCTCTTGTATTCTCACCCTGAGGTGACACATGTTTGCATGGCGTACCAGTACATACAATAATATGTTTGTTCATACATGAATATATATATACACACACACTATGTAAACAACATTTCCATAACACGGAAATTTTGCATGTATGACATGATATGTATGGTCATCGTCAGGTCTGTGACCTATGGCGCGATGCTAGAGGTGAGCAGGGGGATTTGAGGAAAAGGATGTCATGTGCTGTGAAAGATGCGCTCAAACATCTTGGCAATATGCGAAGGCAAGGTCCGCTTCAGAGACAAAGGCAGCGAGACTCCCTGAGACCCACTAAAACTTCAAGCAATTAAACACAATTAAACACAATTAAACACAATTAAACACAATTAAACACAATTAAACACAATTAAACACAATTAAACGAGTGAACTGACGAGTCTGAGTCTATATAGTCCTATGCGATCGCAGGTCGAGTCCTATGGTGGGAACGGAGGGGGAGCCTTCTTGGGCCTGGTGCGAGAGAAATCCGCCAGGTTCGCAGGGAGCTGTCGAAGTTGATCAAGTGGTAATCTGATCAAGTTGATTTTGTTTTTTTCATTTCCATTTTATCATTTTCATTTCCAACAACTGCGCTTCGGCCCAGAATACGCCCTACACTTCTTGGCCAGACATTTGTCAGGAGCATTGCCGTGGGAAGGGTAAACTCTGTACCTTCTGGCTGTTGGCCCGGTTACCACTCCAAAGGACTCCAAAGGTATCCAAAGGTCCTTCGGTGCTAGATGCTTCCCTTTCCTGAGCTATACCATATGAGTAGTTTTCATGTTCATGTCAATAATATTTACACATGTGTATTTGTGTCATATCTTGTCAATGGGCCTCCAACCTTTTTGCATTCAAGTCAAGCTTCAGCCAAAAGCCATGGGTTGAAAGTCGCGTTTGCTAGCCCAACCTCAGTGAGCAAAAGCAAACCTGGCAATCCCTGGCCACGATATCCGTCGGCGAGTTGGCTCAGCCTTGTTCCAGGACAGTCACTGTCGACTTGCGTGCTCCTGGAGAGGACGTCCCGAGAGATTTCTCCAGTGCTGCCATGTCCAGACTCTGGGGCATGGCAAGCTTTGACTGTTCTAATGATCTCATAAGACTTGAAAAATACAGTTTGCTTTGCGGGTTTGTCAACCAATTGTCAACCAATCTCGAATTTACATTGCAGATCAGAGTCTTTCTGTATCTTTCTGTACAGTACTCAGGAAAGATGCTTTCGGATCCAACAAATATGAACAAGATCCGATGAACACTTCTAACACATCTTGCATATTCTTGCATATATATCGGTCATCTGGACAGGAGCGGCTGCTTCTGTCCACTGGCGCGCCTTCCCGAGGCAGAAATTTCTTGCTTCACACTAACGGAACTAGTGTGATCAGCATCGATGTAGGTCAGTTCCATCCTGAGAGCTCCATGTGTTACAGATCGAAATCCGTTCAGTTTTGGCAAATCATCGTGTGCTACTGTAGGTTACCATTGTCATTGGCTGCAGCCAAGCAGTTTCAGAACTCGTTGATTGATGTCCTTGCATTCCTGTTTCATTACTTTTAATTACCATCGATGCCAGGCTCAGCCCCTGCAGCATGGGTCTCAGTATTTTTTTGGGCCTCGTTGTAAACAGTTTGTTGTAAAGAGTTCTTGGCCGATTGGCAAGTGAGTTTAATTAATCACAAAGCTGAACAAATGATGTCATTTCCGACTTTCCTCGTTCTTTCGAAAGACGTTTTGTTTTTTCTCATTCTCCCATGTCTATCCGATCTATCCCCTTTATTTGTCTGTGTTTCCATGTGTTTCCTGTTGGATTTTGGTGCTGAGGTGCCACTGGTGGATCTGCGGCCCAATGGAGCACCAGTTCGCTACTACGCTGTGGAGGCAAGTTGAAAGTTCCCACTGAACAGCACTTGCAAGTTGTTGCAAGTTGCAAGCTGCAAATGATGTTGATCTTATCATAATATTGATCTTATCATAATATATTATATAAATTGAATAATATATATAATATTAATCAAAGTAATGTATTACGAATATACAACATACAGTATATATATAGACACAGATATGTACACGAGTTGCGTCATATTGCATATCCTGAGGCAACGGCCCTGCGAGTGGCAGGACAACGATTGGAGTTGACAGCGCCTTTGATCGCTGTCATTGACACAGGCACAACAGGCCAGGGCTTCGGTGGGGCTTCCTATCTCATTTTTAATGTGTAACTTCTTATGGCAAAAGGATCTCAGTCTGGGCTGAGTGGTCTAATGTTTGCTTAATTTCAGCCTGGTCAGGGCTTGGTCTTCCTTCCGCACTTTTCGAGAGCTATGACCAACTTCGCAGAAATGTTGCGCAAGAGTTTGGTCTGCAGCGGGCGCAGGTGGGATTTGCTCGTGGAATTGATGTTGAATTTCTGGATCTGATGTGACTGATCTTTGATCACCTGGAGTGAAACTAGAACCTGGACTCAAAAACCCACTCCAGAATTCTCCCGATGTACATCTTTGATCACCTTTATATAATCATCTTTACGGCCCTGTTACAGCCTGTTCCCACAGTGAGACGACCGGAGAATGTGCGTCAAGCCCTTCTGCAGTGAAAAGCCGCGGTCAAATCGAGTTGATCGAGTTGATACTTTGCACTTCTTCGCACCTGTGACCGAAATGGACAAAACAGGAAGTGGACCTGCTCCTCCGTGCGGAGGATGGTTCTGAGCTATCCCTTAGCTGGGAAGCTCAGACTTTGGACTGGCAATTGTGTTTGTTTAGACTATTTAATTATTTGGGTTCTTTCAGGTTTGCTGACGATTGTGAACACAAGTGGGATGGAAATCGATTCAAGATCTCTTGGCCTTGAAAGACTTCGGCTCAGACATGTGATTCATCTAATCGCGGGCCGCAAGTGAATCACATCAGTACGACCGTTGCAAACTACATGTGGGGCTTGCATTCATTGCCGTTTGTGCTGTTTCTACTTGTGGATTCCTGTAAGAAAATGGAAGTACAGAGGCTGAGGTGTTACAGGATTTCATCTGAGAACGAGATGGGGCAAATGCTGGTGTGCGGATAGCCCTACTTTCTGTCGGGCAGTGTTGTCAGTTTGACCATGTTTGACCTTTGCTGGGCAGGCATGAGGCCAGGGCGACAAAAGGCCTACAAGCAAGATCGTTTTGCAACTTGGTCAATCAAGAGCCATCAAGAGCCTGTGCTAGGGATGCCTTCGGCATTGAGGCTTCCAGTGATTGCTGTTTCCAATGTATTTTTGCTGGAAAGTTCCTGGTCGTCATCTCTGATGATTTCTAGCATCTCAAGTTTTCAATAGCATCAAAATCTAGACTAACTGATCCATAGTGATCCACAATGATCCATAGTGATCCAGTGATCCATAGCTCAAGTGACCCTTAACCGACTTGAGCACTTTGAGTTGGAGCCAAGGATATTGTCACTGCGTTGCCGGAACCGTCAGGCCCGATGCTACCGATGCTGAACCCATGTCATTGTGAGCCGAGATGATTTTAGATGTCAAGCCATGTCAAGCGCTTGGGATCCTTGGGATCCTTGGGATCCTTGGGCTGAGTCTAGAAGGTTACGGTAGTGATCTTGGCATTGCGTCTCGACGGAATTTCAATGACAGTCTGAAATGCACATGAAGGCTCCCTAAGCACGGCTTCAAATTGATTTCTTTCACAAGTGATTCCTTAGCTGATAACTTTGGACTATTTTGGACTAGGACTTGCTTTCATGCGCTTGTATTCCCAAGAATTAAGTCTCTCCGTCCAAGCCCGAGTTTCCCTGCCGAGGCATGAACGCAGAAGCATCAGCACTTTGGACTGGACAAGGTGAAGTGGGTCTTTCCAAGGTCCTTAAGGATCATACGCAAGTTGATTATGCAAGACATTCAGTTCCATGCACAAACTGGGCTTAACGCAAGCGAGGGCCTAACCAGAGTCAACACCAGCCATCAATGACGCGGGGCTGCCTTTCATTACAAAATTGAGTATACTGACCGCACGGGTTTGCCTTGAAAGTTCCGATGAACAACAAGTCAACTCAAGAAAGGAAACAGATCGGTAGCATCCACATCCAACACATTCATTGTTTTCAGTAGAAGTTGGTGTCAAGCTCAACGACTGCGAAGTGCATTGTTATGACCATACTCGGCTTGCAGGTCTTTCGGGTGCTCAACCAATGAAGTTGCGCGATGGGAAGTTCATAGCCCAGGCCTCCACACCTCTGAACATATCTAAACATTCTAAAAACATCTAAAAACGGAATGGCCAAAGTGGCAAAATGTTGGAACATCTGGTTGTCAAAATGTTCAAAAGACAACTGCTGTGCCTCCATTTGTCCATGCGGTAAGCTTTGAGGTTTTCCCATTTAGTGTGGCACTCTTGCCCATTGAGACACTCGTAGCAATCGGGTTGTTTGGTGAATGCATCGTCTCTATGCCTCAGACCAGACTAGTATCGGACGTCATTCAAACCAGACTAGTATTGGACATCATACCTGCTACACATACGACGTACAGTACAAGATCCTACAAGCCTCTAAGTCGTCCAATAATTATTTGATCAACTTGAGTGTCAGAAATTGCAACACCATTGCGTGTTTTCTCCTCCTCCCGTGTCCATAGAGGCACCAAGTGCTTCCATTGGATGGGTGCAAGCAGACAGGTCAGGTTTTGCTCTTGGGCGGAGTTGGTCCCTGCAACCGAGATGCTATGCTTTTTAAATGGGGGCAATCACACTAAATCAGACCGAATCACACCAATGCAAAGCCAGTCACGCAAGATTTGATTTGATTGGTCCTTCGATGTCCTTCGAGTCCTTCCAGGCCTGTGAGTCGAGGAGATCGGTTCTTGGCACTTGCCTAAGAATCCAGAAGAATCCTAAGACTCTGAAAAATTCATGAGATTCAACAGCGATCGCCGATCATCGCCGATCGCAACTGGCTTTCAGAGAATGTGCCCATGAATCCAGCTGGTCTTCCACTTGGTAATGATTTCTCAACTAGTGCAGAAAGTCCTTCCGGAGGCCCAACATCTGAATATTTTTTTGCATGTAAAAAACATAAACCTCCCTTTACCAAAAAGAGCATTCCTTGCCTTGAAGCCGAAGCACCAGATTTAGAATCCAGCGTAGCATAGTGTAGCTATGCGTAGCTCAGGTCAGGCTGCTTCCATCTGGACCAGGCCAGTGGAAACCACACAGCATAGATTTGGCATAGATAGGCTAGAGTTGGCACACCTTTGTCACTTCCAGTCAGTAATCTGCACATTTTCTTTACCCCTTTGATTTTCTCTTTCATTTTTTGTTTTTTTTTTTCACTTTGAATCAAACTTTTGAACAACTTGTTACATGTTCCACTTTTCGTAACCATTTCGCTGTGGAGCATTTGGCAGGCCGTTTGCCGTGCAACGGCTCCGTGGGGTTAGCACCTCGTGGCGCTCGCCTCACCGAACGCCTCACCCAGGATGGTGTTTCCACAGCCAGTACGCCATATCATAATACTGTATGGCACAGACATGGGACCCATCTACAATGCAAACCGAATGACATATGGCAGATATACATCATATACTGTTCATATACTTAAGTGCTAAATCCATTGCTACCTTTCAGATGTGTCGCAGTCATTCGCAGTCTGCGATCTCGGAAGGACACTGCCGCATATGGCACAGAAGGCGGGCTCTGACAAGAGGTCCTTGCTAGGATGAAAAGTTGGCTTCACAGGTCTCGTTTTCCTACTTGCAGTTCTGGAGAGATTTGGACAGAGTTTGTACAAAAGAGCAACTGCATCTTTCAAGTTGCGCTTTCAGAATCAGATTCACTTATGATCATGTTCCGATACTGTTTTCCCATGCCAGGCAAACTCATTCCAGGTGAAACTTAGAAGCACTATAGCTACGTTACGTCAGCAGACATTCAGTTTCATGTAGTTTCATGAAGCACTGAGTGCGGCTGTAATGAGCCGAAATCTCCAAGGATCTGGTCGAGTGTCGTCTTGCGGATGATGGTTCTGGCACTGTCACATGGAGGGTGAATGGCAAAGAGGCAGTTTGACGCCAGACAGATCAGACAGAGTGTAGGCAGCATTAATCATGACGGTGTAAGTAGATGTGCTTTTTGCATCTTGCATCAGAGAAGTCTCTGTTTGTTTTGCCTATGTTGCTTGTGCGTGCAGGTGGCTTCTCCCGCCTCCTTAAATACTGGTCGCAATGTGTATCCTACGGTGGATGCTTATCTTCAATTCAAACTGCATCAATTTGCTGCCGTTGTTCTTGGCCTCTTGTGCTTCAGAAACTTGAATCTGGGCCTTGTGGATCTACGTAGACTCGAGGTCAAGCAGTCCTCCTTTTTTGAAGAATTTAATTTGTTGGTCCATTTTGACCCTCCTTAGCTTTTGCCAACAGGTATTTGATAAAGAAGTGAACATCGTCAGAATCGGGCACCAATTTCTTCATTTTCTTCTCTCTGGCTCTCCGGGACTGGTCTTGTGGAATTGACAAACTCAAGGAGTTAGCTGCCGGTTGTGATGCGGAATTGCTCTCTTCACCTTCCGGGAGTTCTTTGGATGAAGGTCAGCAAGGTGCGGAAAGAAATATAAAGAAATGCATATGATCTTGAGCCAACCATGGAAATAGCAGCATGGCAACAATGGCAACTGTCCTTGATATATCTTGATATCACAATTCCATTAACTTACACATGCTTCCGCAATTTTTGCCTCTAAGCAACGTTCGAATAGAATCATGAGCTATGTTTTCGGAAACTGGACGATGCAGTACCTGCAATCAAATTGAAACACCCTGCACTGCACACTGAGCTTCTTACCGTGGAGCAACCTGGCATCATTGATATTCCTTTAATTATGTCAAATTGAATTATAATTGACAGGTGTGTCACTCGCAGATATGACAGAAATCTAGTCATGTCATGTCGATTTTTGTTTGTGTGTTCAGATACTAACATTCACCTAGTATCCAGGCATGGGATGGGCAGAGCCAACGGAAGCCACGAAGGCAGGTCTGCCTGCAGATCAGCTCACGTGGGGGCAATGGGAGTGGTGCATGGGATGCATGTATGAAGCAGTTTCGAATTCAAGACCTGACGGCGTCGCCGCATCTTTCCATCATTTTCCGAAAGCTTGGAGTCTTGGAGGTAAAGGAGAGGCCACCCACGGTACTTTTCTTGGGCCTGGGCTTTCTACTTGGACGACAAGTTAGCATTGAAACTTGGAGCATTTTTCATTGTGACAAGGCGTTGCGCGTGTTATGCTGGCTAGACTCGGTTAGACTCCTGGCGTCTCAGACGTTTCAAGGACACAGTGGCCAATCGCGCCATTTTTACATGAAGCTCACCAGTCGATGGAGATGAGAAACGTGGCTGAGACCAGAAAAGAATACCGGAAAGAGCTGGCAAAGATCGAACAAACATAGAATATCATAGAATCAAGACGACATTCGACACATCAATGTCCAACAGAAGAAGGCTGGAGACTTTTGTGAACTTTCTCACAAAACTGTACTTTTTATGTTCGCTTTCAGATTTTATTAATGTTTGCACGTTTGAACACTGACTACACTTACCATGTCAACGCAAATTGCACAAGTCAAACTAGAAGGCTTCCTCCAGCAGAACACTTTTCCAAAATTTGATATATATATATAATTGGAAACGCCAAAACATGATGACTGAGCAGTGTTTCAGCAAAGACATCACAGACTCCTTGCATTTTCTTGACACACAAACTAAGGTGGAACTGGCCACTTCGTCTCTAAGAGTCCGACGAAAGAGACTTCAAAAAGCCGCAGTTGGCGGAGTGATTTAGTGATTTAGCATGCAACCATATGCAACCGATGCATACCGATGCAAGGTTTGCCTTTAATGGAAAGCAAACGGATGAGGCGGTCAGGTGAGTCTTGTCCAATCGACTCCTAGCACCTGTTTTTCTCTCACATGGATTCACCAAGGTCGTTCCGTCCAAATCTTGTCTTTAGTCAATCGAAGTGTACGTGCCCGCAGTCAAAGATGGCTTTAGCACTAGGACAACCAAATTTGAGCATTTAACTTTTTTGGTCCTTTTCGAAATCATTGAAAACGGACACACAATGGTGCCTTTCTACGAGAGCGTGTTGCAAGTCCAGTGCCGTAGTTGAAAGAAAACAGATTGTCTTTATTTCGACCGGCCCTTTTTTTGAGTGCCCCTCTTGTCGTCAATCAGGTGCCAATCATTTTTTTTGTTCAGTTTGGCTTGTCAGGAAGGCAAACCAATATTTGCAGACTAGTATGATTCACAACCATCAACATGGATCAGAGCCAATTTTCCAACTCGACTTGAGCCATGCTGGGCTAAGCTTCAGCTTCAGACATGCCGGTGTGGGGCTTCCCGGCAAGATGCTTTGATTGCTGGTCTTGGTGCAATTTGGAAGTTTAGGCCCCCGCAGAAAAGTGTATGGAACCTGGTCATATGGATAGAGTGCATCGACATGACCGCAATTTGCTCGCTCCAGTGTGCGAGCGAGCAAAAGTCAAGCCAAAACACAGGCAATTTGAACGCAACTAATGGTTTCTGGTATTTATCGTTTCCACTTGGGAGAAATTTCGAAGATCTTCTCGGTTTCCAATGCTTCAGTTTGCATCGCTCCAATTTCGAGAACTCCCTGATTCTGTATTTGGTTTTCTGCCGCAGGTATCAAGGTCAATGAGAGAAAGATAGACACAAGTGATACATCTAGCTTGCTCCCACAGCGTGCCTACAATGTCCTGCGCGGAACTTTGAGCCTTGTCAGGCCCAAACCCTTCGATGACATTGACGTTCCGGACGACTTCGTCTTACCAGAAGGATTGACGATTGACGATGATTGGTAGGTATGTCTGAAAGATGTTTATTATTGTTTATTCATATGACCAGTAGACTGAGTAAATTCAAAATCCCCCTCGCTGGTTTCCCATCTTCTTCACTTTCCTCTGTCAAGATGTGTCAAGTGCACAGACAGCTGGAGTGACTAGTCTCAGATTCGTTGGAGAACTTCTCGCCGGAACTGGAGGAAACGTTGTCCGCGGCCAGCTGCTTTTCAAGAACCTCGGATGGATATGGATGGATCGTATAACTGTTGGCACCCGCCTGCCATTGTCCGATGTACTCTCCTTTGTCATTCGAGAAGGCAGATGCTTGCTTTAGACACACAATGATCAGTGCTGCTGTAACTTGCTGTAGCTTGAATGATAGGAGTCATTTTTGCCTTGGGGAGGCAAGGCCAAGGTCGAGCCAGGAATCTTTCAAGTCTTCGATCTTCTAAGGAAGCATTGTGCCCAGCGGGAACCTGAGTTTGCACAAGATCGTTCTTCTGACGGTCAGGACATGAAGAGCAAGGCAAACCAAAGGCTTCCAAGACCCCTATAGGCTAATATTTGGCTAATAAGTATCCATAGGTAGCTACGCGGTTACTCTTTGTTATAGGTTTGCGATGCATTTCAGCGCTCTTTGATGTCGCATGGTGTCCCGTACGGTACGATTCAAACAGATGCGCGTGCAGTGACGCAGTGTGGGCGAGGTGTCACACGATCCGAAGAGATGGGACAAATCCCTACGGCTCAGGTCTCAGAGCATCAACTGATCGTGCTTAGCTGTTGCTGGTAACAAGGTTAGAATCGGTTAGGATGAGGAAGCGGAGATACAAAGTGGAAAACATGCAACTCTGCCACTCAATAATTCGAAACGTGATTTTTGAATATGTTTAGCTCTGTTTGGACCACAGCAGCCATCAGCCTTTGGTGCCCTTCGCAAAGGAACCATTTTGTGTTTTCTCTTTTATGCGTTTTGTGGGAAAGAAAAACAGTGTAGACTGACCCTCAGAGCAGAACATAAGTAGTGGTCGCTACAAGGGTGACAGGGCTGTCTGCACACAGCAAGGAGCTGGTGTCTTTAGTGTCTTTGTCCCAGGGGAGCTTTCTCAACCCAAATCCATCTCGAGTTTTGCATACGAACGACGACATGACTTCCTGAGGCACTTTATTGGGGCCCAACCTCTATGGTGTGATGGGCCGTACCGCAGCCATGAATCAAAGATCAGGCGATCGCTGATTTCAAAAGTAGAGGCGACCAAGAATGATTAATATCTCTCTTGACTTGTTCACGCAAGCTCTTGTTCATTCACACATGAGAGAGAGAGAGAGGAGTAGGGTTCAAATATCAAGCTGTCAAGGAAACCGGGAAAATCATGACGCAGTATAAATCATAAATGCGTTTTAAAATGTTTTAAATGTGTCCAGAAGCAGGACCCAAAGTATCGGCTGTGGCCAGTGAACGCTGCCTACATGCTTTTACCGATGCAACCGTCTCAGACGGTCTCCCATTGTGACGCTGTCAGGCTGGGCGAAATATTCCACTAAGCTCGAATCCAGCGGCATCCTTTGGACCGAAAGGTGCCTTTCACTTGACGAATCTGGAAAATCGGATCGCTACCAACCTCCGCGTTTCTTTTACGATCTTTGATTTTCAGTATCGTGTGTCAGCTTGGTCGAGTGCCGGACAGCATCAGACTACAAGATACTACATTTGTATATTGCCTTTTTGATGAACAAACTAGCGAGTTGATTGCCAACATTTGCCGACCATTCAAGAATCGGCACTTTCGTGATGTGCGCAGGAACATGATGGCATTCCTGAAGAATCCCAAAGCGTTTGTGGGCGGTGTCATCAACATGAACTTCCGGGGCATTGAGAGCTGGCAGGTCAGGTTGCTACATAAAAGCAGCCAGCAGCCAAGCAAGACGCATTATGTATTGAATATAGTGTTAGTGATGATATTTGATCATGATTGTATCTTAAGGTGGAACCCTATCACAGTATGCAAGACTCCTCGGAGCAGTACCTGCTACATGGTGAATTGACATGCAGCCCCTGTTTGGCAGGAGGTGTGTAAGTCCTTGCAAGACTGGTCTGGTTGATGGTTCAATTTTGCTTGGCAGCGAAGGCCAACAAGCTGAGCCACTAAAGCATTTTCTTGTTGGCTTGATAGAATGTAGCCCCAGAATGCTTGATAGAACATGATAGAACCTGAAATGATACTGATATGAACCTGAAATGATATGATACTACTGATCTGCATACATCCTTCCAATTTGAAGGTCCATGATCCATGAAGATTCGCAACGTGTTTGGGGACAAGTTTGGCCAGGACCGGGTCGATTTGATCCACTACCTGCAGAGAGCTGGTCATGAGTCATGGATGGCAAGGATCCCAGTGCCCCACGTCAGGCGGATGTCGCAGATGGATGTAGTTGGTTGTTTCATGTTGTTTCATGCTGTTTCATGTTGTTTCGTGAGTCTTGTGGGTTTCGCGTATCACCATTCTTGACCATGTTTGTCGCACTGGAAAGGTGCAGGATGGTACTCCTCACACCCAGAAGCAATGGTGGACTAGGCGCAATGTCGAAGGACCCTGTAGTTTCACCATGTTTCACCAATTGTCCACTGTTTGCACTATTTTGCACTGTTGTACCATGTTGTACCTCTCCATTACCTTCGTCAAAAAGGCCCTGTGAATCTGTGGGAGAAAAGAAGTAGTGATTTCGTACGGTCTCCCTGCAGTGGAGATCATTGGAGGCTACTTGTACTATGTAGCTTACTATGTAGCTCTTATTCAACCTATTTCATCCTTTCCAAGGAGTCTAAATCACAAAAAACACGTGGTAAAGTGGCAGGACCTTTTGAACATCAATCCCCGTGTTTGCTTAATGTAGGCTTCATGAACTTGCTTTGAACGCAACATGGTTTGAGTGGTCCATTGAGTGCATGGACTCCCGCGAGCTAAGTTGATCCGACGCATGGATTTCCAACACAACTGCCGCTGCCAGGGGTATCTCTGGACCGACCCAAAGCTACTGGGAGGCCGATAACAAGTGATCTTGCAAACACCGTTTCTTTTCTTTGTAAACTCAATTTTGGGAAGTAGTGTTGATTACTGTATCCACATGATGAGCAGTATCTTCAAAGTCATTCTCAGCTTCTGCAACAGTTCTCTGAACACCTTTTGAATCGAGCCAATTTGAGACCATGAACAGGTTTATGAGCGGGTTTGCACTTTGCATTTTTGACACTGCCAACACGCAACCTCCGAATGGCTGAACAGAGAGTTCCAATCCTTGCCAGGTCAATGCTACCAGTAAGCAGCTGAAACCCTGGCAGCATGCATGGCGAAGTGTGAGCCAGAAGGCCGGTTCACAAGCAGGTCCTCTACTTTTTTTTGTGAGAGACAGTTTAGAGTTTAGAGTTTAGATAATACTTTTTCCGCGGACGTAGCGTTTGGCAAAATTTTACATGTATGACTTAGGAAGGTATGAGTGCAATCCGAAGCTGTTTCATTTTCCAAGCTTTGGGCTGTCACTTCGATTTTGTTTGCCGTTGAACTTGTAGCACTGACACCAGGTGGGACCAGATTTGACCCAACAGAGAGTGGAAGATGTGGAAGCACAACCAGAACTAGGGCATGACGGGCATGATATGATTTATATTGATTTATGATTTTCATAAAAGGTGGAATGGGGCAAAGCACCAATTGAAGGGCGTCTGTGCTTTGTCATGCAATGCTTACTAGACATTACCAGACGCATCTAGACGCTCTTCGCCTTCAGACACATTGAGACACATTGAGACACATTGAGACACAAAGTACTTCCAGTGCCCACCGTGCACATCCGTGCAGGTGGAGGATACAAAGAGACAGGTATGGCACAGGCAGGAGCTAGAATTGACATGAACTGCTCCGAGGACTAGTAGTTTTAGTAGTTGTGTACTAGTTTTAGTAGCTGTGTGGAGAAAGGTTTGTGACTTCAGGGCAAGGAAAGTGTGATGTGGATCATTTTGCTATTCAAACACTTTGATATATAAATGTCGAAAACTCAAGACGACTGAGAGTATCAGCTGAAAGATGTCGCTTGGTCAATCCCCTGCCAGTTTGGGCATTCTTTCAGCCGGTGATGACATTGAGAATGAAGTTGAGGACATGCTCTGGTCGAATTGCAGTTTTTCTGTAATAAATCTGAGCCATCTGAGCCTTAAACAGGCTTTAGCAGGGCTTACAGTAGGCTTTATCTTCGTCCACAAAACAACCTCGTAAAGTCATGTAAAGTCCACCGTGTTGCGTAGAAGTTCTGCTTTGAATCTCAAATCTAACCTGCGTGACGTGAAGCCAATATATTTCCGGCAAGTCCATTCAAACGGATCAGATCAGGACAAAGAGATCTCCACTTGGAGAAGATTGCAGAAGGCGTGCGAGAAGTTAATGCAGTTGCTTGTAACAGACTCTCAGAACATGCGTAGTGGTACTTTCTTCTCTCATCTCAGCTCGCTCCTGTATTCTGGGATCGTGCTGTGTGACAACTTTGCTTTTGACCGACCTGGCCTGTTTTCTTGGTCTGCGTTTTGACATGCTGCGGCACTTACCCTAGCATTTGGTACGAGTACAGTAGATGGGCCTTCTAAGAAATCAACCATGGCAAATGAAAAACAGAAAGTACATGAAAACACATGAACACAATTGAACACTAAACAACTGATTACACATAAACACCAATGACAACAATCAAACTCCGTGGTTCAACAGCAACCGGGATTCTAATGATCGAATGGATCCTGTGAATGTGTCAGCCACTGTGGCTCGTGAGGTAGAAAACGCTGTGATGGCAGCCTCGATGAAGCGCAGTTACAACTGGCCGCCGCCAGAGGCACCCCCAGCTGTGAACAGCCTGAAAGTATCTGAAAGTTTCATTTGTTTTCGATTCAACATGTGTCATTCAATCATATTCAGTCATATTCAATCAGAATATTCGATCATATTCAATCATATTCAATCATATTCAATCATATTCAATCATATTCAATCATATTCAATCATATTCAATCATATTCAATCATATTCAATCATATTCAATCATATTCAACTTGTTTTGACTATTTACGGACTTTGCACATGCAAAGGTGGAGTAGAAAGAATTCAACATGCGGTTGTTACCAGACCGCAGATAGGGGATCATTCAGCTTGTCCATCCAGTTCCATTAATGCATGTCCACATCCAATCAGCCCGATCTAAACTTCGCAGACCTGGCTATTGGAGCTGTCAAGACATGTCAAAACAATGTTTCACAAAGACTGAGCTTGCAACATGCTTCTCCTGAAGGTCATCCAGGAAGGGCCTCAAAGAAAGGCAGATGTGCCAAGGGTCTGAGAGACAGTGGAAAGACAGGCTTTAGCCAACAGATGAACGAACATAGGCATCATATCACATGCATACAATGGTTCTAGCTCAGAACAGGCTCGTTGGTTGAGTCAAGTCCTTCAGCGTGGCGCTTCAGGTGTCTCCGGCACCCCCTCCGGCACCGCCTCCTTCTGCCATGAACCGAGATTGAGAACAATGGGGTCCGAGAGTAGTGGCGTATACCTTGCCTAGTTAAAGCCACTATGTATAATACACACATTATATATGTGTATAATTGTGTATATATATATACATATATAATGATAATAATTTTTAATAATTATAACAATAATAATAACAATACTAATAACAATAATGCTTGTTCTTGAACTGGTCTAATTCAACAATGAATGACAATGCCCGTTTCCCTTTTAAATCTCAAGATCCAAATCTTTCCCTGGGTGCCACCTTCCATGCGCGTCGCTTGGTTATTGGTCACCTGGATCAGCGCATCGTTCTACCACGAGCTGAAGAGTCCTGCCCAGGCCCCTGTTACTCTGGAAATCGAGCAACTTCGCTACGACCTGCAATTGACACGGGACTCGGTGAGAATAGCAGAGGACTTGGGAGGAAAGTGTGCTTGGAAATTGTGGGGTACCGATATCCTTTTGAAAGTTTCATTGGTTCTTCACTTAGCGGTTGGGGTTTGGATAGTGTTTTTCTCTCGACCTGTGCGGGCCAATTTGGCCTTGGCTGCTCCGAGTGGTGACACGGGATCCTCAACGGATTCTGACGTTCCTGACTCTAGCCCATCTGGGCGACTTTCTGGATCTTCGACTGGTGGCTTCTTGAACCCAAAAACTTTGGTGAAAACTAGGCCTACTCGGCCGTCAGACCTGAGACGCATCCATGGATCCTGATGTCACGTTGGACATCAAGGAGGTGCAGGTGTTAGTGAATTACCCAGGGGATGCCGATGGCTTCAATTGGCATCATAGAGTTCTTCTTTGCCGCATTGAAGGCTCCACATGGCTGACTTTGACTCCAGACCTTGAGATTCAGCGCCATGACCTGTCAGCTATCCCCCATCGGGTCCTCGATAGGGCGGCACCTTTTCCCGCCGACATTGCTGGAGAGATCTATGCCCACGATGTGATTGGGAATGCCGCCTTGCAGGGCTACAAGCGTCTGGCCTCCACTATGGCTGTGATTTTGGGTGAGGGCACCTTGCCGGACTCAGAGACTTATGCCTGGGTCATCCAAGAATCCGGCCGTCCTGACTTTGGAGAGCAGATTGACTTACGCCTCTTGAACAATGAGGCGACTGGCCTTGCCTTTGCCACGAAAGGTGTGATTCAGCTGAATGGAGAAGAGGTCTTTGTGGAGAGGGTGCCGTTGCATGAGCTCGCAACCTGGAAGAAGACTCGCAAAGCCCTTGGGATGGACGTCCGCCTCTTGGGTGACCATCGTGACTCTTCAGGCAAGCGTCGGTTGGATCTCACCACAGCCGTCTCTCTGATGAAGGGTGGCGAGGAAGAGGATTTCCCGGTGACAGGGACCAGAGCCGCATTTGAATTTCATGATGCTGTGGCTCAAGGTGCTGGCAATTTCACGTCTTACCACAGTGAATGGGTCAGATTGAGTGGTGTTTCCCGGAAGTCAAGTGCAGCCTTCATCCATCAGTGCTTGTGTGAGATGTTGCGATTGGCCCATCATTATGACCAAGTCGATTCCTCCGCTCTGGCCTCGTTGGAGCATGCCACGAGATGGTTGATCCAGGTGGAGCTTGCAGTGGAGCGCTCGCCCCAGCAACCCAACTATGAAGGGCTCGACATTATGTCGGGGGCAGTGGTTTCAGCAGACGGCCGCGCTACGGCGCACAAGTTCGTGGAATGGGTTTCCTCAAAGATGAAGGATCGCGCCAATTTGTGGCGGCAGGAGCGCCTTTTCAAACAAGAGCGCCGTTTCCAACGTGGAGACCCACGCTACACTGCAGCCGATGATGATTCAGAGGAGGAAGACAACGGAAAAGGAGGAGGCAAGCGCAAGAAGAAGAACAAGAAGAAGAAGGACAGCAACCCGGCCGCTGGTGCGGCCGGGTCTGGTGCCTAAACTTGGGCGCCAGGCTGGATCTGGCCGCCGAGGTCACAATGTCTTCGGGATCCAGCCAAGAAGTGGCTTTGCATGAGATGTTTCGAATTCAACGGAAGAGCATCCACCGCAAACATGGCGACCCATTTCCCTTGCCTCGTCTTCGGGGCGACTTGGTGCCGCAACATTCGGTGGATTCACTGCCACGGCGAGTAGACGAATGTCTCCGTTCTTTGAATGACCTCGCTGCAGTACCTTTTTCAGACACCGTTCCATCCAGCAATTATTCCATGACCGATGTACAGAGATGGATGTTGGATGACCTGACCAGGCGAATCAGTGCTTGCGGCGAGATGCCCGGTGACCTTGATGGACCCTCAGCATTGAGAGAGCTTGGCTCAGATGATTTCCTGTATGCGCAGGGGGCCGCCCATTTGGCTGAGTTTGATGCCGCGAAGATCAAGATACTTCATAGACGGCTCAAACCTACACCTGCACATCAACTCCTACCTCCTGATGCCAGGGCCTATGTGGAACACTTTCAGGAGTTCATTGAGAGACCAGAAGCGGAGTTAGAAGCAAAGGGGCAGGATGACACTATGCCTGAACCTTACTGGGATCCTCGGTTGAAACGAAGTTCTGCGCGACGGATGGAGCTTTACCATCTCCTGTGGCAATGTGGGTTACTGACTTTCAGGAAGCGTCGCAAGGCGCGAGCTGGCATTTTTGCGGTCAAAAAGAAGGATGGCATGCAGCGCTTGATAGTGGATGCTCGTCAGGCTAACTGGTGCCACCATCGACCTCCGAAAGCCCAGCTTTCAACGGCTGCTGGCATGCTCAGCTTAGACTTGAGTCCTGAGACCCTCGAGAGCCATGGGTTTGGTGAGCCGTTTGCACCTTCGTACCGACCTTGTTTTGAGGCGGGTGATGTGTCGGACTGCTTCTACAACTTCCAGATCCACCAACTAGCTAGCTGGTTCGCATTTGATGACCGATTCTCGGTTCAGCATCTTTGGGATCTAGGTTTTGCCTTTGATGAGATCTTTGACGACGCCACTCACCAGTATGTAGCAGTTTCTCCAACAGATATGGTTTTCCCTGTTTTGGGGGGTTACCCATGGGATGGAGTTGGGCCTTGTTTTTAGCAAATGAGTCCATTGTTCACCAAGCAACCGCACACCGACAATTTGCTGCAGATGATATTATCAGGGACCGGGCCAGGGCCCCGGATGTTCTGCCGGATAGACCAGCCGTCGGAGTTTATGTGGACAATATTCATGTGTTTTCGGGCTCTATGGGCGGGGCATCAGATCGTATGCAGTACATTGAGGAGCGGTTTTCTCAGCTAGGTATTCCATTCATCACCGACCATGTGGAGAAACAACTGGTAACGGATAGTTTAGGCATTACACTGGATTTCAGGGAGAGAATGCTGGCTAGGCCCAAACACCGTAGATCTTGGAGGTTGTGGTTGGCTCTTCATGAACTTTCAAAGCGTCATAGACTTCATGGAAGACTTTTGCAGATCGTTATGGGACACTTGGTTCACCATTTTCAACTGGCTAGATCCGGATTGTCCATTTTCTCTGCATGTTACCGATTCATAGCTGACCATGGGCATCATCGTGCAGTGATGTGGCCGAGCGTTAGGAGGGAACTACGATTGGCGTTGGGGTTGGTTTTTGCGGTTGAGGTTGACCTGGGGGCCCCTACTTGTAAGGAGGTTCATTTAGGTGATGCTTCAAATGCAGGCTATTCCCTGATGGTCACTTCGGCCACTAGCACTGAAGTTAGGGAGGCTTTGAGGGATCGGGAGAAGTGGCGTTTTGTGGAGAGTGATGAGGTCGTGCCTGGGAGCCTCATGATAGAGAGCAGTGCTCGACACGGAGATTTGAATTTGAGTGAAGATGATGTGCAATGCTTTCACTACATAGGTTCTTCAGCAGAACTCCCAGTGGGTCTTAAGACACAGTATGGTAGGAGTTGCGTTTCAAGGAAACAGAACCCCAAAGGGGATCTCTTCAAACCGGGAAAGAGAGCACAAGACAGAACCATCATTCGAGGACCTGCCATTCCTCCCATTTCTCAGAGATGGTCTATGCCAGATAGATGGAAACTTCTAACGGCTAAGGCTTGGCAGGATGAGTCAGAACACATTAACCTCAAAGAAGGCAGAGTACTCTTGATGGGGCTGCGCCGACTGTGCAGATCGAGGGCAAACTTGGGTTCAGTGGCTCTGTCTATTACAGATAACCTTACCTGTGCACTTGTTTTAGAAAAAGGGAGAAGTTCCAGTGCCAAGCTCAACTTTTTATGCCGCCGCGCAGCAGCATATGAAATTGCGGGAGGCATTCAGTGGAGGATTCGTCACGTTAAGTCAGAATTGAACGTAGCCGACGCACCTAGTAGGAGATTCAGTTCTGTTTCTGGTCCACAAACTGACAGTTTAGGTAGTTTCAGATATGGTCATGTGCCGATTCCGGAGTTTGAAATTCCGGCTGAACCTCGCCCTGAACCAAAGTTTGCAAAGGCCAAGAGCAATCAGGGTGTCTGCTTGGAGGTCTTCTCAGGTCGTGCTGGACTGACCCTGGCGCTCAAAGAAGCCGGGCTGAAGTGCTTGGCCGACATGGAGCTGAAAAAGGGCAAGCAGCACAACTTGCTTCGGAAGAGCACTCAGAGGGTTGTCTTTCGATTGTTGGCCTCCAGACAAGTAGACTATGTTCATTTTGGTACAGTATGTCGAGTCTTCTCAAGAGCACGGCGCAATCTGGTGAACTGGAAGAAAGCTAGGCAAGCTGAAGCAGAAGGGGTGGCATTGGCTATTTTTACGGCGAGATGTATTAGGATTTTGTTGAGGCATGGCAAGTACTTCACCATTGAGAATCCCCTCAACAGTCGTCTATGGGATTTTCCTTTTATACATGATCTATTCAGGCACAAAGGAGTATTCTTTGTTCAATGGCACATGTGCATGTACCAGGCTGCGTATAAGAAACCTTCGGCTATTCTTACCAACATCCCAGACCTGATCCAGTTGCATCGACGTTGTGACGGACAGCATGTACATGAACAATTGCGTGGCTCAGAGACTAGGAGGGTGAATGGCAAGCATGTGACACAGACCAAAACTTCATTTGCAGGAGAGTACCCCAGAGATCTCTGTACCACATGGGCAAGCCTAGTAGCAAATTTTTTACATCCCGTGCATGATCCTATTTCGACTTCCCAGTTTAGGGGTTTGAGCTATGCCTTCAACTCAGCCCTCGTCGAGGCTGCAGAGCGATCATGTCGCAAAACTGCTCAAGCTGCCAGATGCGCTGTTCGAAGCGGCCACGACTTTGAGGACTCAGATGCCATCCCCGAAGCCCAACAGTTCATCCGGACTCAGCCGGTTCTTTTCGGACAGCACACAAGCCAAGAAGTCCGAGAGATCCAGGGCAGATTCCAGACAGAAATTGCCGTCTAGGGTTGGACCGTCAGGCCGGGCCCTTTCGGGTGCCACCCGACTCAAGGCCTTGAAGGTCACTCAGCGTACCCTGGACAAGTACAATTTGGAAATTGAGAGGTTTGAGAACTGGATGAAGGCAAAGAGCCGGAAGATCACCAGAGCACGTCTTGACCAACATGTCTGCAGCTATTTGGGGCACCTACATGATGAAAAGGATGTTGAGCCACACCATGCGGCATACCTCATCTATGGTCTCCAACTACTTAGAAATGATGGGCCAAAGCAGGATTTTCTTCCCCAGTCCAAAGAAGCCTTAGCTGGATGGAGGAAGGAGAAACCAGGCACCACTCGCCTGCCAGTTCCGGAGGAATTTGTGTTCGATGTCGCCTCTAGGATGCTAGACTCTGGGCGCGTGGATATAGCCGTGGCAATGACCTTGCAACTTCATTGCTATCTGCGGCCTTCTGAAGTTCTGGCACTTACCAAGGCCCATGTGAGCGCACCCTCGGTGGGTCGGTACCACAAGTGGGGCCTGGTCATTGCCCCCTCTGAATTGGGCGTGGCAACTAAGACTGGGGCCTTTGATGATTCTATTCTTCTGGCAGATGTACCTGATTTCAAGTGGATAGGAGACATGATGGAACTCTACATGAAGCATGTGCGCAACAAGCTCTTTCCGAACCTTAGCCTGCAGCAGTATGAAAATATTCTCAATGACACGGCAGTAGCTCTCCAATACCCACCACAGTGTATGTTGCCTCATGTCCTACGACATTCTGGACCAAGTTGTGATCACTTTCACCAGAGACGGGATTTAGTAGCCATACAGAAAAGAGGTAGATGGCAGTCGAAATCGTCGGTCAGACGATATGAGAAGCATGCGGTTCTCTTACGGAGGTGGCACATTATCCCTGAGCACCGTCACTCCTTGGTCCTCAGGGAATCTAAGAGATTTCCCCAGAAGCTGATGCAAACTCTTCGAAAAAGCGGTCATACCAGACCCAGATGATGGCTATGGATGATTGCCACTGGAAGCTCATGAGCTGGCAAATATTTGAAGTGCCTGTTTTTTTCCTTGAACTTCGAAGTGCAAGTGTGCTCAATCGAACGGTTTGAGCATTCCACATGTATCAGCGGCA
>Ga0126342_10004283_pt1 | contig 24245 bp, 26 predicted proteins | sample Cyp1metagenome_FD_92528 | JGI IMG/M metagenome (GOLD analysis project Ga0126342, IMG submission 92528) | Coral microbial communities from Lord Howe Island, Old Settlement Bay, Australia - Cyphastrea 1 metagenome | ecosystem: Host-associated > Invertebrates > Cnidaria > Coral ...
ATGGCGTGTCATCTTTGTGCAGGTGGTCATGCCATGTTGCATGCCATCCAACTTTTGAACCTTATGGTCCTTTGACCACATGTAACTGCAAATGGAGTTATGGCTCGATCGGGTGAACCACAAATTCAAATGGGGCATCGCTATTGGAAAAGTCCCATCGCTAAGTTTTTTGCATTTTCTGAAAACCAATGTCCAGCCAATACATGTCTTAGTATCCGCGAGTTTTGACGGTTGCTCAATGTAGAAAGCCAGAAGATACAGCTGATCCATGCTGAAACACCAGCATCAAATGAAGCACTATCATCCATCATCCACCATTCATCACTAATTAATAATAGCCAACATCATCATCATCATCATCATCATCATCATCACCATCACCATCACCATCATTCTCAATGCTTTATCATTACTTTATCATTAGTTTATCATTCATTTATGATCACAAATGACAAATTTGATCACTGATCGAACTTCAAACTAATCACCGAGCTGAAACATTGACCCGAGCAGCTCCAGGCGCAGCTCCACGTGGACTTGGAGGGGGACCAGATTGACGCGACATGCTAGGAATGCCTCAGACACGATTCGCAAAACTTGCCCAAGTTTCCAGAGAAAAGCAGAATCCAAAATCATCCAAAATCATCCAAAATCCACATGAAATTTACTAAATAACACTGAATAATCATCAATAATATAAGGTTGAAATTTAGGCTGACAGTCATTTGTGTGTCTAAGCGTTCTATCTGTAAATAAACAGCTGTCCTTCAGTCTACCTCCGACGCGGTGGCTCATGAACCGCAACCAAATACACGATAACACAAGATATAACACTGTTGCGTTTTTTGAACGACTTAACAAGTACATAATTAAGTACATCCTAAAATATCCTAAATCAAAATGCCATGCTGCGTTCCGTCCACAAAAACGAAACGGCATCTGTTTTCTGCAAAGAAACTGGGCTTGGACGTCTCTGGAGGCATCGAATGACAGGACAGGAGTTTTTTCTCCGACATGCCCTGCCACTCTCCGCGTCAATATCGTGAGATATCTGATATCATAGGATGATCATTGGAGAATATCTCCATAATATCTCCAGAATATATCTGAAATATATTCTGATATTATCTCCATGAATCATGTGCACAATGTTTTTTGCATGACATCAGACATCCCTTCGTCATGCCGTTTCGTCTCGTAAACCAGCACTGGTAGGAAGTTTCCAGTCAAAACCGCCCCCAACCTCCGAATCGTAGTTGTTTGCGAAAGTTGCCCTTCGATTGCCAGTGGCCTGTTCCACTGACCAGCCAACGAGCTTCACAAATTCAACTACAGGATTGGCTCAACTAGACTATAATTAATATTTATATATATTTATATATTATAACATCATATAACATCACTATACCAACATCCATCAACGTCCATCAACATCCATCAACGTCCATCAACATCCATCAACATCCATCAACATCCATCAACATCTGGCTGTTAAGATCCAGAATCCAGAGATCATCAGATTCGCGGGGCCCTTTGGGGCCTGCGAAGGTGAAAGACCTCCTTGGATCACCTCATCTTCCACGGCACCTCGCAGCTGAATTCTCTCAGCAATCTCAGCCATCGGTTGATCCAAGAATTATGATAAGATGCTGAATTATAATATAAATATATATAATATATATATATATATATATACACATAATACATCATCCTACTGTATGTCAATTCCGTACATCTTTTTGATTTGGGTGATGATAGGTGATGGGCATCCATGTCGAAACGTGCCAACAAACATGAACAAACGGATGTTTGAACATGCGTGGCCTAGCAACGTCGGTGGCATCACTTGCCTGGCAGATTGCTCAGCATCATTCAGCATCACCAGGTGCACCGCAACCAAATGTTGTGTGACATCTTGTCTGGTTGGTGGTTTTAACCATCTGGAAAAATATGAAAGTCAATGGTAAGGATTATCTTATCCCATATATTATGGAAAATAAAAAATGTTCCAAACCACCAACCAAGTGTGACAATATTGCAAACCGTATTGCAAAACCAGGTGCATTCCATGCTTGGCCGTGGAATGCGCCTCAGAAATCACCAATTGATCCAGTTGATCCAATCCATTTGATTTTCCGATGGAATGATCATCCAATGATATTCCAATGATATTCCAATGCTGGATGCTGGATGATGCTGGATGCGTTCCTCTTGCAGCTTGGAAACATGTCCACTTTGGAGCAAGCACTTCTCCTGAAACGATTGAAAGATATTGAAAGTCATGACATGAAAAATATGAAGAGTTGCAGTGAGACCTTGGAATCTCCTTGCATCAAGAAATGGCAGCATGCGCACATCGTGCGCATGTCAATACTGGATCATGACTCCTCCCGAAGTTGGACGAGCTCTGTTTGGGCACCTGAATGAATGTTGTTGATATGATTTGATATGTGGATATTATATATATACGTTATATGATATGTATGATATGATGTTGAAACGTGGCAAAGGATCATCTGGCACAGCGGAAAAATATGGAAACATGCATCCTATGACAACAGTTGATGTCATCAACATCCGCAAGGTCATAGGTCTAGTCTGAGAGTCGAAACCGGAAGATGTAAACAGATTCCCAAGAGCCGGACGTGTCATGGAAGCACGCTGCCTTTCAAGGACCTCAGTTAGTTAATGACAAGATACAAGATATGTGAAGAGTTATCAAGATACGTCAAATGATCTCTGCAATATTCCGTGGTTGCCCTCCAAGCATCCAATCCTAATGCAATAAACAACCATAATAAACCCAACACAATTGCTGGAGTTCCACTGCAAAAAGCACAGCGGCAGGCTCTTTTCTGGGTCAAGGTTGTTTCAACTTCTCAATCTAAGCCTCTGAGTGTAGGCGCTAAAATCTCTTCGCCATTGACCACACCCAGTTGCACTTGTGGCAGAAGAAACTGGCATTGCCGTAAAGCCCACAGACAAGAGACGCAGGGTGATGTGGACACGAAAATCTGAATGCGTCCCCTCACATCATTCACATCCCTCACAGTCCTCGGTGCTTGTCCTTGTGATCCTTGTGATCCTTGTGATCCTTGTTGTGTCAACGTATCTTCGACGGTATCTACCAACTTGGCCAAGATCTGAAATTCGCTGCACAGGCCGCGATCCACCAATCCAGAGATGGGCGAAGCCAAGGGTCGGATCAAGGGATATTTGGGATCATAGCCTCGATCGCGTCGGCCATTTTCCCGTGCCATGGCACCGCTCAGCGGCGTACATCCGGGAAGTTCCAAATGGTATTCGACGTAGGCGAAAACACGGCGGTGAACCAAGGCCGCACCAGCCAGCACACCTTCTCTTTGGCCCTGGCCTAGCTCTTCAGTTTCACCTTCTTTCAGAATGGCATCTTTGGCCCGTGAAATGAACTCCGAGGCCGGCTCTTCCAAACGCATTTGCTCCAAAATGTGACGCGTCCCCCAGGCACCGAAGTTATCGACTCGCACTTCCCGAACAAAATCCGTGAAGATTTTCATTGAGGCATCGTCAACTGAGACCCAACCTGTTTCATGAGTTGTTGGAGTTGATGGTTTGGGCAAAAGTTCCGCAAACTTTTGAGCAAAAGGTCTGAGTGCCTGCTCAATGTGTCTTTGACAGCCAAGCTTGGCATCTGCCAAAATACCCAACGATTGCGGTTCGATTTCGTAGAGTTTCTGCATGACTTCCTTGGAAATCGCCTCCAGCAGTGTGCGATTTTTGGTCTTTGAGTTGGAATACGCCCAGGCCGTCGTAGCTAGGCCCTGCGGTGCGAATTCAGGCAGCTTCACCATGACTTCAGAGGACATTGCACCATCGCCTGCGGAATGACCACCGGGGGAAAAAAACACATCCTTGTCCCGGGTACCCCAAAAGCAAATTAACATAAATTTTATACATTATGTAAATATATGTTGTAAATATATGTAAATTATGTAAATGATGTAAATTATGTATTAATTATAATTATATAGCGTTTTAGAGTTTAAAAATTGGGTGTGGCTTCGGGTGAATTTGGATCGAATTTTGAGTGCCGCCCCATCCCGCCCCACCTTTATCACCGTCCTGACGACTCTCAAAGTCACAGGTGGCAAACGACCACGCCGTGTTCGCCAAGTCCTGTGAATTAAACTCCGAGAGTCGCTGAATCGAGGCCTGAGATATGGCTTGCAGCAGCTCAGTTTGTGAATAACTCAGAGTGGCAAAGGCCCAAGCCGTACCTGATAAATCGTGGGGATTTAAGTCCTCCATATTTCTCAGGGCCGCAAATGCCAAGCCTTCCATGAGAGGATTGTGCTTGAAGCCCAGTTTGGCCAAAGTTCAGGCACTGTTGGAAATCTCCTGGGGTTTGTGTTCCAAGATGCAGGACAGACTTGCAGCTGCTGCGGCATGTAACAACTGGAAGTCTTGGATAGACATCTTGGCCAAAGTTCAGACCGTATTCCCCAGATTCTGCGGCAGAAAATGCTGGATCTTCACGATGGACTCTGAAGACAATGCTGACATCAAGGCAGAATCATGGAAACTCACGGTGGCACAGGTTCAAGTGAGGTTGGACAAACCCTGCGGATCAAACTCACCAATGCGAGGAAGAGCTTTCACCTCGGCATAGGTTTGGATATGTTTGGATGCAGCTATGGTTGCGCTGCTCAACAAGGGCCCTGTCCTCAGGCTGTCTTCCCAAAGATTTGTTGTTCTTCAGTCTTCAGAACTTCAGACCGATAAATCACAATCGTCAATTTTTGAAGGGTCCGGAAGTGTTTGGATTTTTTTTTCCGTTGTGTTTTTTTCTTTGACTCTCCTGTCCTGTCCGTTTCCCTTGCTATTTGCAGCATTTTTGGAGCTGGAAATTGCCATTTAAACGGTATTTTGCAACATTTTGGAGTGCGAACCTCTCGTTTTCCGTGGTATTTGCAACATTTTGGTGCTCGACCTATTCATGTCGCATGGTATTTTGCAACTGGGATTCATTTAAGTAGCATTGGTTTAGGTTTGGTTTTCGCGTGGTTGTTTTTTTTGGTTGGATTTAGGTTTTCTTTGGGTTGGTTGTGGAATTGGTTTAGGGTTGGCTTAGGATTGGTGTAGGGTTTATCTAAGGTCTGGTTTGGTCTATTTAGGGTTTGTTTAGGATCTATTTAAGGTTTATTTAGGTTTTGCTTGAACTCTATTTAGGGCTGGTTTAGGATTTATTATTTGGGGCAAGTTGTCAGATTTGTTTCGGGTTTGTCTAGGGTTTACTTTATCAGGGTTGTTTTAGTTTTTTGGTTTAACTATATGAGTAGCGGACAACATGATAATATGTTAAATTTAATGCCATGCACAAATTAGGGTCGTCCCCTATCGGTTATGAAGGTGTTGTGCAACCTCGGAAAGGCCAAGGCGAAACAAAGACTAAATTAATTATTACTATTACAAAAACTTTGTCGGTTAGTCATATAATTAATGTATCTTAGGGATCGTTTAGGCTTGAGCAGGCAAGCAGAGAAGCAGAAAAACAGAAAGTAGAGAAGCAAAGAAGCAGGGAAACAGAAATCCAAGAAAAAAACAAAAAACACAGAAAAAACAACAAAAAAGTCCTTAAACAACAATGCAATGAACACCTCTATTCCTGTATGGGGGTGGAATTTGTTGATGAATTTTAGGGAAGTCATGTGTTCGCGAGATTCTACGTTTCTACGAGAAGAATTCTGTGGGGCAACCGTGAGAATCATTGCTCCTGCAAAAACTTTCTTGAAACTAAGATGTTTCATGATGTTTCATAATGTTTCTGTCTTAACATGGAGAACATCTGCAGTAGGCAGTGTACATCAGTGTACCATCAGTGTACTATGTTCCATCCTAATCAAGTATCAAATAGTGGACTCCAGCTTTCCAAAAATGAAAGGATATGCGACATGGTGCAGCCTCAAAAACCTTACTGCTTCGCTGCATCAACATCATCAACTAAGGACTCCACGGAAATTTCCAAGAACAGAGGTGTGTTAGAAATGCTGAGCGTGGCAAGTGTCCATGCAGTGTTGGTGATTTCTTGTGGCAGAAATTGTCGAAGTTTCTTCATCGCAGCCTGTCCCAAGATTTCCATGATCTGCTGATTCACAACCCCCAGCTTCGCAAAGCTTCAAGCTGTGTTGCCAATGTCTTGTGGTCCATATTCTTCGATCCGCAGCTTGGCTTGAGCACCAATAGCCTGCAACAACTCCTCGTTTTTGATGCCCAAGGTGGCCAAGGATCAGACCGTGTTGGTCATGGCCTGTGGCTCAAAGTTCCCTAGGCGTTGAAGTGCTTCAGCTGCAATGGCATCCACCAATTTTCGGTTCATCACCACCAATTTGGCGAAACTCCAAAAGCTGTTGGCCAAGTGTTGCACCGCGAAGTCTTGGAGTTTCTTCAAGGCTTCAACTGAAATCACATCCATCGCCGTGAGATCCGAAAACTGCAGAGTTGCGAAGGCCCACGCCAAATTCGACAACTCCTGTGGCAGAAACGCGTGGGATTGGGCCACGGCACAGGAGCTGATGGTCTTCAGGAGTGGCAAATGGACACACTTCACCCGAGCAAAAGACCAGGCCGTGTTGGCCAGGTCACGTGCTCGGTATTGAGCCACTTTCTGTGACACTGCCAGGCACACCGCGCTCTGAAAGCCCGGATGTTGGTAGCTCAAACGAGCAATGGCCCAAACGCTGTTCACCAGCTCTTGCACCGGGAAGTGAGGCAAAGCTACCAAAGCTGCTGAGCACAAGGACTCCAGCAAAGGTTCATGAACAAAGGAGATAAAGGCAAAGGATCACAGCAAATTGGCCATGTTCTGATGGTTGAACTGTGCCATAATCTGGATGGATTTGGCAGCGATTGCATTCAAAAGATCTCCATCGAGATTTTTCGAAAAATTGGCCGCTGCTCAGGCCATGTTCGCCAAGGCCTGTGGGAAGAACTCTGGCATTTTTCTCAAGGCCAGGGCCGAGATCGCAGAAAACAAGGGCGAAGCCTCTCTCCAAAGCAGTTTTGCCACGGCCCAAGCCATGTTGGCCAAGTTTTGCTCCGTGAAGCTGTGGAGAATCTTCAAAGATTCTTCTCCGATGTCTTGTAACAAAGGTTGAGGAGAAAACTGCATGGTCGCACACGACCAGGCCAGATTGGCTAGGCCCTGGGCATTGAACTTCTTGCTGGCAATTGAGCAACCTGCAACTACGTCCATCAACCTAGAGTTCTTTGTGGACATTTTTGCGAATCCTCACACCAAGTTGGAAATCTCTTGCTGGTCACTTTCAGGGATGCTCTGCAGTGCTTTGGCAGTGATTGCATCTATCAGTGGCATGTCGACATGTTTCATCTTTGCCATGCACCAAGCAATATTCCCAAGATGCTGAGGAAGCAGTTCGAAAGCCATCTGCGAAGCATGAAGAGAAAGTGCTTCGATGAGCGTTTCATTCTTCCAAAGCATCTTGCCACATGCCCAAAAGAAATTAGCGCATTCCTGTGCGCCAAATTCCTGGATGTTGTTCACTCCACACATTGCTATGCCATCCAAAATAGGCTGCGTCGACACTTGCAAGCGCCCCAGGGACCACAATGTGTTGGCCAGTTGCTGGACCTTCAGTTCGGTCAGTTGCTGATGCAAATCCTCTAACAGCCGATCTGTGATGAGTGTCTGGTCAGTCTGGTCACATGTCCGTGTCTGCGGGTTCAATCGTGCTATCCGATGCAGTGCAGTGACACGATTCACAGTATCAAACTCCTGGAAGTTTTCTCTGCAAATGGAGAGCACAGCAAAGAGATCTTCCGATGTCGACAAGTTTCGGTTGAGCCTCACAACAGCAGCGCTGGGTGGGGGACCCGTTTTGGACCCTTTCTCTTCCCGACCTGGACCCCTTGAACCCCTTGGACCCTTTGGACCCCTGGGACCGGCCGTGGGATCTGTTGGATCGAGTGGACCAGGTCGGCGTGAGGTGCCATAGAAAGACTGAGCAGCATCTTATCGACCACTACTTGGTCCACTACTTGGTCCACTACTTGGTCCACTACTTGGTCCACTTGGTCGACTGGATTGAGATCCAGATTTCTGGAAATGGGAAGAATAAAAGCTCTGCATCTGTCAAGGGAACGGGCGCAAAATGCGCAATGTTTCGGAGGTCCCTTGCTTGAACCGTCATGCGGAATTCACAAATGCAAAACTATACTAAGATCACTTGACTCCATTCAGCTGTTGAACACACCTCAGCCAAAGGAACCATCAACCGAAGCATAAAACACAAACAAAACCAGCATTCGAGTATTCATCAACACCAGAAATCAATTGTACAGAATAAAAATAATATGCGCGGAATATCGCGGGATAAAACGTGATAAAACCAACCCCCTTTTCATGAGCCTCGTATTTTATTCACATTGATTGAATCATTTTCTGCACCACTTTCTGAGTATCTGAGTCACAAACCTGGAGAACCTGTTCGTGAGTATTCTGCAAATTGGACATCGCAAACTTCAGCATGGACGTCAACTTGCCATCATCTTGCCAATCCACGCCCTGATCAAGGTTTGAACTACTCAAATCACGTTTCTGCCCTGCTAAGAGAACTGCACATTTCCGTGATGTTCATGGTCTTTGATGATATCCGATATCTGGTGTCATCAAAACAATTTCGGTTTAAAATCAACTCAGCTTGCTGGACTCTTTCTGGACCTCATCTGCACTCTTGAAGCTGACTTGTTGTCTTTCAGACCTCAATTCCCATCAATTTTTTGTTAAAGAATCAGCAGCACATCAAAATATTTCAAAATGAAACAGAGATGAAACTGAAATCTCCAAGGTTTCGCCAAGGAACATTGGAAGTCGACAATTTGTACAGGTCCTGCCCTCTGAGCCAAAATCTCCGCGTTTCAAAATTCAAATCAGCACAGCCAACAGAGCGAACAGAGTGTTCAACAACCCAAAATCCATGCATTTCACCAGGTGGAAAAGAGGTCAAACAGTGTCAAACTGTCAAAAGTCTTCAAACCAATTTTGGCATGTTATCTTCAAGTCGGATCATGGGATCATGGGATCTGGGATGTGTGCAACTCCTCACTGTTGCGCACATGGAACCTTAGCCATCGCTGTATATCGCTGTTTCGGGTCTTTCAGACACAAAAAATCCACCAGTTTACTGAGGATGCCACTGTGCAACACTGGCCTTTCACGGAGCTTAACAAAAACAGCAAATCATGGCAATTTGATGCAATTTAGCAACAATGCATCTAAAATCAAATTTGGATCTGAATTTCTGAACCAAATCAAATGCATACACAGTATAAACTGAATGTGCATTGTTGCAAGTATTCGCGCAAAGCGCAGCACTGGCTATGCATAGCACTACGTACTCGGATTGATCCCTCAGAGATCCGGATGTGTTGTGCATAGTTTTTTATCAATAAATTACATGAAACAGAATAAAACCCCATAAAACAACTAAAACCAATCGAACAAATTAAACGATGCCGCGGGGTTTCAAAGTAAAACCGTTGTTGTTTCAAATGTATCCAAAACCGCCGATCGACAACACCGCCTTGTTGAGCCATTTGCTCTTCGGCCTGTTGCAAAGCTACCCGAAAATCTGGGTTGCGTTTCTGCACCTCAACACAAGAACGACAAGAACGCCACGGAAGGTGCCGCAGTGGACACCATACACTTACCGATCCTTTGGTGGGTTTGATACCCGTCAGTAAAACACATCAGAGAGATGCTGGTCTGTCAACATTGTCAACCCGCTGACAGTTGAAAGTGGTTGCCCAGGTTTTGTCAAATGAAGTTTTCATTTCAACAAAAAACTACAGACATTTTCAATTTCAAATGTGGACAGTGATTAAATCTTGATCACCTCTGAGTGCTGAACATTCGTTGATGCACTGATTTCTGAAAGCCTTCAAAGAAACTGAAGGTTCTGCAGGTTTTGGCTGCACTGAAGTTGTTGTTTTGAATGGTTTCCCGAAACTCCCAAAAAAAAAACAACCCCCACCAAGCAAAACAACATAAAACAACGGCACCTCGAGTTCAAATGCGAATGCTGTTCGGTTGCGAACCCTGGGCATACCCCACTCAGAAAGTAGGCAAAGTGCGCATTACTCGCACTAGCACTATATGTCGGTGTATCTCTTTTTTGATGTTTCATATCGTTTTCAAATGTTTGGCACCACAAGTCTGGGTTTCTGACTTCTGAGCTCAACAAATGCGGCCTGGCATCTGAGTTGTTTATTCTGATCCCAAAAAAATAACTAAAACCCTCTTGTTGCATTTGTTTGCCCGCCCTGCCCCCCCCCGCATTAAACCTGCCAGTGAAGCCAACCGTGTCATGAAACATCCCGACGCAAAGATTGTGTTTGCTGCACGATGTCACGTCTCAAATTTACAGGGCCAAAAAAAAAGTATGGCCTGCCTATGCCTCCCTTTTGGGCGCACCGGCCGATGGCCTTTGGCCCGCTACTTATAACATCGACGTGCGCGCGCATTGCTGCTCTGCACATCTCAACAACTCTCTTCTGTGTCCAAATCTCTGGCAAGACCCTCAAAGGGGTCCAAGTACGGTATCGAGACGTCCCTGACTTTTCGGTTGGTGATGTGCCTCAAGTCAAGGAAAAAAAAATTGAAAGAAATCATCATTGGAAAAAACAGGGTTGAAGAAATTGTGCATTTTATCGCCTTTTGCATGTCTGCTCTGATTCTGGTTCTCAGCCGGGCCAACACATGGCACAGCACATGCAGTGTTTGGCAAGTGACGCAAGTTGGTCTAGTTCTTGGGCTGCTGTCCTTGATGAAAACGATGACCCACAATAAGGATCAAATGCTGTGCGACAAGATAAGGGCAAGAACATTTGATAAGGGCAAGACCATCCACATCAAGACCAAGAACATCAACAAATTACACTCGTCATATCATCATCATCATCATCATCATCATCATCATCATGATCATCATCATCATCATGATCATGAACTGGGAGCAAAGACAGAATCCATCAATAAACATCAATAAACGGATGTCAGGATTTTGTCTTACCACTGTTCATCGTCAACGCGTGCTTGTCAAAGCGTTGATCATCGTTGATTGTGAGCCAGCACCACCACAATTGTCACAAGTTGGTTGACATGTGACATCTGCTGACACATGTTGTCACAATATGTCACAATCAGCAGATATCAGCAGCAAACATGGACATGGCATGACATGGCCACTGCCGAGCATCTTGTACCGTGCCCCGCCCGAGGACCCAGGCAGATCCGGCCGGACCAACTCCTGGATGCATCCATGATTCCATCCATGAACCCACCATAGAACCTACTTGAACCTACTTGAACCTACTTGAACCCACTTGAACCCACTTGAACCTGCATTGTCTGCATTTGCAACATTTGCAACTGCATTGTGTTTGAGACTTATCGACTAATTGTTTCATCGTTTGTGATCACACGCCCTGTCGTTCCGCTGTTCCGTCCATCCTTGATCTGTTCCGTCTGCACTTCTAAGAAGTGGCAGAAGTCTGAAAACCTCAAAAGTAGATCAAAGGCTGTGCAGAGTCACCTTTTTCCAAGACACGGCACTGTTTCTACAGCTTTGCACTTCACTTCAACTTGGCTCAGTTAACTTTATGCTGTAGCGAACGAGGTCAAACATCATGGCGAGCATGTCCTTGGCAGATATAACAAACATTAACAAACCTCACAATACGAGTCAAAAAAATGTTTAAAAACGAGTCCTTAGACTGTTAGACTCCTTAGACCTCAAGTTAGCCAGAGCACAAAGGACACTTTCATATGCTTCGACTGCTGTTTCGTAGTGTTATCATGATAGTTTCATGTAAGATTTCGCTCAGCGGCAATGCCCTTGGCAGGACCTTTCAACTTGAGTGCTCCATCCACAAACTCCTCCACCGTCAAACCGCCATTGCCATCCTCAAGTTGCGTCATGTCCCGTCCCACGGGTCAACACAGCGTGACATGCAGAATGGAGCTCTCTGTGGTATTCAGAATGAGGAACAATTATGAACAATTATGAACCATTATAATAAGTACGTACGAAGTCGATAATAAGTAGTATTAATATAAGTCCTAAGTATATATAAGAATTATAAGTTATGTAAGAAGATGTCAGAAGTATGTCGTGCGCACCACGGGCTCAGTACATGATTTTTTCGACAGCCAGGGTTCCACATCCAACAAGGTATACACAATCCGTGCATCGGTGATGTCGATGTCGAGGCCCGACAGGAAGGCCTGTACCTTTCGAACCGTGGATCTGCTGGATTCCAGAACACCAAGTTCCAACCATCAAGATCCATTAGGCCATGTTAAGCCATGTGAGTGTATTTGGTATATAATGTATATATATGTATAGTACTAGATGTGTGTATGTGTGTGTATGTGTGTGTATGTGTGTGTAATTATATGCGTGTTATATATATATATTTATTTATTTATTCACATATATATGTGCACCTGCGTATGTGTGTGTGTGTTTGCACCTATGAGTGCAAATCAGCATAAATCAGCAAATCTACATGTCACAATGTATGCCTGTGCAAAGTTTTACATATTGTTTAGGAAAATCTCTTAGAAATCTTGGAAAGATCGCCAAAATCTTCCAGGATGATGTGATGTGACTGTGCCCCCCAATGAAAACGAAAGGAGGTCTGAGCAATCCACCCAAGGATCTTCTACATGAGCGCAAAATTCCTGTTCAAAATCTGCTGTCAGCGGCGTTTCTCACTGCAGGTGGCAATCTGAACTGAACAAGTTAAAGACTTCACTCTTCTGTCCTCGAATGTGATGGTTCCATTCCTGAGACATCCATCTTTTGCCGTGTGGCTTTCAGTGACAGCCCCTGCTCTGCTCGTGCGCTGCTCGCGTACCAGAAAAGCGAACAACGAAGCCACAGGACGATCATGTTTCGGCACTGCTTCAAGACTATCAAAACAAAAGCACAAGAAACGTCATACAATTTATGTCATAAAACATGTCTAAAAATCTAAAAGTGTCACCACCCATGAATCTTGCATGCTTTGATATGCTTTGAAGATCTTTGATGATTTTTGGGGATAGCGCCCCTGGGTCCCCACACCGGTCCATGTCAGCAGCTTTGAAGATCCGCTTCATTTCCCCTCGCAGTGGGGTGAAGTGTTCATCATCTGCGGTGAAAGCTAAAAATCCCATAGCAAACATCACCTGTTTGGAAGAATGATATAGTTGATTGTCAGTCAAAATGTGTAAAATCCCAGAGAAATTGTATAGAAATCGTCACCCAAATATATGCATTGAATCAGAGATTATACGACGCATATGGTAGCATAGCAACCACTCAGCAACCTCCATAAACTATCATAAACTCACTTTCCATGAGTCAGGGATGTTTCTTTTGTAGACAAGGCTCCGCAAAGTCGTTGTTGCTCCTCGGTATAGCTTTCCACCACCTGCACCAAACACAACGAAATCACAAGCAGTTTATGATGTTTATGAGTTTGTTTGTTGCTGTTGATCCCTTGGAATCTGTATGAATCTGGTTCAGAAAAGGTTGACTAGTTGCTAAATTGACCAGCCAATAGCAGCCAATAGTTTTTCAGATTTTTTAGGCTTTCTCCTTGCCTGGCTGTGCGATGGTGGGTCCGACAATAGCAAGATTTTCAGAGAACGCAAATGATAGCAACAAAAGCATAGATCTATATAGTAAGAGAATGTAGGAGATATATTATTTATACGAACAAAATACGGACACATAACATAGCAACATATTATAGCAATCAGTATTGGGTTGGGTCTATCATCGTCTATCTCAATGCCATACTTCTGCACCTCGTCTTCTGTTCGGGTACATACAGCGGAGTCCACGAAAATGCCTGTACCCACGTCAAGTCCACGCAACATCACGTAACCACATTCAAGAAGAAACCATAAGAAACCGTTCAGTTGAAGATAGATTGAGATGGGTTGGAGATACATCAGTTGTCATACTGGTAGGAACATGAATGCCTGTTACCACGTTCAAGAGGCCAATCAAGCAGAAGAAGATGTAAAAAACCTGGGCCCGAGGTTGTATCACGGTGACACCTTCACTCAACTTTCAAGATCTTTCAAGTTACTAATTTGACTAGATGGAAAGAAAGACTGCAACATACTGCAACAAGAGTCCTAGAGTCCTAGAGCACATCGCACTAAGATACAACATGATCCAACAAAATGAAGTGTTTATGAAGTGTTTCACCACCTGGGCTTAAAATTCCGCTAAACATCAAGGGATATCACGAAGTTCAGCAGTTTTGTAATTGGAAATCAAGGGACAAAAATCACGAAGTACACCTCTCCAGGCCTTGGCTCAGCATCGGCGCTTCGGCCGACTTCGTGGTGTTTTTTTGGTGATCCGGTGATCCGATTCCGACAGGATGCGATTCCGGCATGAGATGCTGCCACGGTGCCCCAGACGCAGTACTGAACCGTAGTTCATCCAATCATTTCCACCAGAGATGGCCGAGAAAAGGGTCACCTCAAACGTGCCACATTGCGACATCTTGTGGAAAAAACAAGGGAAAAAAAACATCTCACAGAAAGTCTTGCGTTAATAGAAGCTCCCTTCAGATAAGAAACCAGGGTTTCATAGATTCCTCCAAATGACTCCTCGGATCATTCGGATCCATAGAACGGATCTGATCAACAAGAGCTCAAATATGATGTGGGCGATGTGGGAAGCAGCTGGCTAAGGGAGCATAGGTTCCAGAAAAACCATGGAAAACAACTTCAAAGTTTCACCATTCTTTCAGAAAGTGAGCGCAAGTGAAGATGGCTGAATGATTGAATTAAAATGAATTAAACACATTGAAAATCACTTGAAATATCATTGTAATCAGGAGGCGTAGACCAGCTCAGCAGTCTGCACCTGGGAAAGGAGATGAAAGGAGCTCAGCTATGGCTCCAGCCATGCGGAACTTCACATCAAAACTATGACCAAATCCCAAATCCTATGACAAGCATAGCGGAGAGCCTGGGCGGGCACGTTGAGATCTACAAACTCAAAGTAATATGCCACGCCATTGCTGAAAATTATGCTAAACCTCAGTGCGTAATGATGTGTAACGAACATGAAGTCACAGAAAGCTGAAAGCAAGCAATTTTCAACAAGTCGACGTGCATGAAAGTTCCTGACCCACTACATCTATCATCATCTACATCTGGGTGAGAGATGGTGACAGGGTCAGGCAACACATTGTGTGACACAGCAATAGCATGATGCAATGATGCTGCATGTCTCTCGCAGAGCTCAGAGTCTGCCCCTTCATCCCTGGCCCAGTGACATGAACATCGTCAGCAACAGCATGACCAAAGCCCAGAAGAGAGCAGATAGTGACCTCAATGGTGCACAACGTGGACATCGTGGACTATAATGTGGACTATAGTGACGATAGACTATGATGATAATGATAGTGACTATAATAGAATATAAGTATAATGGACTATAATGATATCTATAAGTCTATAATGGATATTATAACTCACACTCCACCCACCCACAAGCATTCATAAAAAAAAAAACACATCTTCCCCACATTGCCAGGAAATCCCTCTTGATGCCCACTCTCTTCAGCCGTTCTGGTGGGGCCAAGCAACGAAATTATCGAAAATAGCATGGTCCGCAAACTGCGCAGGCTTGGCAAAGTCCGCACCAAGCGCACTACCCGAACCAAGCGGAACACACGGAAGACGCGAAGGAAGGACCTCAACAAAGAAGCTTATAGCATATCTTGGCATATCTTAGCATATCTTGACATCTGCAAAGTCTCCCAATATCTCTCAATATTTCTGAATATCTCAAGCACCGCTGCCTATGATGTGATATTTTGCAATGCTCCTGCTGGACCATTCCGTACAAACATGTTACACTGTTCAAACCAAGTTTCAAATTTTGTGCGACGTCCACTGACAACTCCAAAACCCTGGGCACATGGGTTGCAAGTCGAGGTTGACTTGAAGAATATTGAACCTGCAGCACTTCTCAGCGCTTTAAAGATGCATGCTGCAGCCCATTGCAGCCCAGCTGCGCATTGGCAATGAGAAGAACGTCGAAGATGTTCCAAGTTTTGTTGGGACCGAAGAGGAAGTCCCAGCCTTGTCCCAGCATGTTCACTAACAGTTCGACTGTGAACCACGCCTCAGCCACGGAATGTCACGGATTCCCATAATTTGCCATGGCTGGCCACATGCCCAGCAAAATGTTGAGTGAAATGGGCTGGTCATATGCTGGTCATAGGCTGGTCATGTAGTGGGATCCAACAACTTGAAGCTCCAAGATGTCCCAAGATGTCCCAAGATGTCCCAAGATGTCCCAAGATGTCCCAAGATGTCCCAAGATGTCCCAAGATGTCTCAAGTTTCGAGCCGAGTCGCGATAAAAACGTACTCTGCTATACGGTCCTGTTCTGCAGGCTCCCGGCCAAGAAGCTTCTGATAGCCTGAGAGGTCCAACATGTGTCCATATGTGTCTAACTGTTTATCTATGGTTTGCAGGTGGTTTGAGGGAAATGACCGGGGATATAGAATTTCCACAAACCATCACGAACCGATAGTTGAATGTTGAATATATTCGAGGTATCCACCATTCTTATCACATCTTATCACATCTTATCACCCTTGGGTGCGCCAAATTGCGGATTGACAGAAGCCAGCACAGTCGCGCTTTGTTGGACCGAGATGCCACTTTTCACTGACTTATCTGCAGCAATACCCAGGTAGATCGCATTGCAAACGATGGCAATGGTGCATAGGAATTTGAAGAACGTGCCTCAAAAACTGCGGCGAGCTTATGCAGGTTGTAGGATGTTGTAGGGATTGTACAAGCCAACCTACTGTTGAAAGATGTTGAAAGATGTTGAAAGATGTTGAAAGATGTTGAAAAATGTTGAAAGATGTTGAAAGATGTTGAAGGTCTTGGCAGAAACCAAGGTTCAACATCTGCGGAACAGCCAGGCCACTCTTGGAAAAGGTAGCCATCCATGTGTCCTCCGGGTTCCGATTGAACCAATTCACGTCGTGAATGACGCCCATCACTTCCCGGATGCCTCGCATCAGAATCTGGCCCTTACAGAACAATGCCAAACAAAACTAGGGCCAAACACACCTCAAACATCCCAAAATCATCCCCAAAATCTTCAAAACATGCACAGAGTGTCACACAATGTACAGAATCCATCTAAAAATCAGCATGAAAATCCATGCTGTCAGTCCATTTTTTCGCACTTTCAAGATGCTTTAAGCTTCACATAGCTTCACATAGCTTCACGTTAACCTTTCACGTTTAACCTTCATGTTCTGCATCCAAGCGACTTCTCAGTGGCGCATTTTCGGGTGAGTTCCTGGGGTCCGCCTTTTTCCTTGGGCCACCAGCTGGATATCTGGGTGTTTGATATTGTTTGATATTGTTTGATGATATCAGCTGGAGTCTGGATATGTCTGGATATGTCTAGTAAATATGTCTGGCAATATGTCTGGTAATATGTCTGGATATGTCTGGATATGTTTAGCAAAGCGTCAATTGCCCGAGCCGTGCAGCACCAAGCATACCAGCTGAATTCTGGGCGGGTCCGAAACTAGGAGGTTCAGTACAGTTCAGTCGACCATGACTTGACCATGTAAAAAAGATTAAAAAAGTGTTTAGGTCACCTGCATGGTCTTGCACTCATGATTTCTGATCTATGAACGCAAATGAAACCTAATTATTGAAACTGAAACCACGATTGGACTTTCATAATCTTTAAATATCAATATGATTCTCAGATTCATATCGTTAATATATCGTTAATATATCGTTAACCATTGTTGATCTTGCCCTCATGGCATCCCATGGCATCCCATGGCATCCCGCCTCAATGATGCCTCCAGTGCCTCCAGTGCCCTGCCATTTGAGGTCAGCTTTTTTGATTCTGGAAATTTCCTGAAACCTCCTGAAACCAAGAGCTCAATATGGCAGTGTGTCAAAACCTTGTACCGGTGAACATCAAAATAGCTGGTAAATGGATGTTCATCCCACTAAAAATGGTATTAATAGGTATTGATCCATACCCATATTGAAATATGCTGAAACATGCTGAAACAAGAGGCGCCTTGGTCTGGCTATGCAGCATTTTCTCAAAGGCCGAGTGGTTCCGGACCACCATCTTGGCAGCCTGGCAAGCTAATGAATGCGCAAAAGTCGAACATGTTTCGCTCCAACTAAAGCGCTTCAGTATGCTTCAGTGATGTTGTGCCGGCCTACACATTGATGCATATATCAAAATATATAAAATGAATGCAAATGCACGGAGGCCCGGGAGGGATGTTTTGTGTATTTTTGTGTATCATATTGTATCATATTTTGGACTGAATCCAACCAAGTGACTGGCGAACTCGGTTTTTCTGGATTGCCAGGGCTAGGGCTGCTCGGCTCTAGTGGGTCAAGAGAAACCTGCCGAAACAAGGCACGGTTTTCATCTGGAAACACGCTCAAAAAGTTTCAAGAAACAGTAACTCTGCACCTCTGGAAGAACTGGAAGGGAGCCCTCTGGAGGCACATGTGGAACCACGCCAAACAAGTTATCACCTCGGCATTCTCCAAATCTCCAAGTTGCGATCTGCGATCTGCCCAGATCAGCCCAGTCACTGCTGCCGAAGGCCGTTTGCTTTTGCCTAAGCCATGAGGCGGGGATCTGATGGCTTCACGGCCTTGAGGTGCCACGTCAACACCAATATGCCCCAATCGATGAAATTCACCAACTCAATAAATCATGAAAAGCCGATATTATATATAATATCATATCATATTACATTATAGATAGATAGATAGATAGATAGATAGATATATGGACCATCTCAATATTCTCAATATCTGAATCTGACACCCAAGTTTTTGGACTCCAAAATACCCCATGGATCTCCCGATGAAAACTCCAAGATGCGCCAATTTCAAATCCTTCCGCATGGCGTTGATTTCGTCCTCCAGACCCTGGCACAACTCGGTCAGTTCGCCCAGGCCTAAGATTACAGCATCCGATGGCTTTTCCGATGGCTTTTCCCATGGGATTACCAGGAGTTATACCAGGAGTTATACCAGGAGTTATACCAGGAGTTATACCGGGAGTTATACCAGGAGTTATACCAGGTATACGATCTGCGAAGCTTTTCATAGTTTTTCTCTCAACTTCAGATCATTTCAGATCAGTTCGTCCAAGAATGGTCCATGGAGTCCATTGCTGATGGAACCACCAAGAGTTTGATTCGACCGTATGCCAGGGCTGCCAAGGCGCATCGCCGCAGTGGCTCTGAGAGGACCATCGTCGAAATGTGTTGAAAATGACTCTGTGTTGTCTGCAGAGTCCTTGAACACAGACACTATGCAGTGCGCCACAGTATGCCATGTATGTTGAGTGCATATGTGCAATACTCTTGTAGCATGTAAATGTGGACTACGTATCAGTGACATCCATTCAGAACTTTCTCAATGCTATGCTGGGCTTTGCAACCAAATCAACCAAAGGCAAGGGTCTGCACTGCGTTGCTGTTGTCTTTGTTTTCTTCAGCTCAGGCATTGTCTTTCTCATTGAGCCAAACTTGTGCACAAGAAAAGCATCAGGAGCTGGGAATGGCCATGTATGTCATATCAAAAGTCCACATGCTTTCAAGTCAGTGAACTTCCGGTTTGGGGAAAAATAGTTTGAAATTGAATGCTTTGGATAAATTATACAATTTCGGACAATAAATGACACAAAAACATTCTTGGTAACAGGCCAGGCATCTTATTCACTGAGCCCTGAGAATGGGAAAGATTGGTGAAGGATTGTGATATCCTGTCTGGTGGTACTGCGCACTCCGACACACAAAGGCAGCAGAAAAGCCTCCTCACTCCTGCACTACGCGGGTGTCCGCATCACCAATGCCTGCAAGTTCTTTGACTTCTTGTATCATGGTGTATGATGTTGTTTTCATCCCTGACAAAAAGGCCCTGTCAACTCATAAAGACTCGTAATATCTCACAATTAAACACCACATGGACACACACACATATATATATAAATATCGACCATGGTCCACCATGGTCCTTCTCATTGAATTTCTGTTCGGGATGCGCCTAAGACTTCAAGAACCTGGAGCCGCCTGGTGCCCATCGAAGATATGGAGAAACCATGGGGAAACCCTGGAGAAACCATGGGGAAACCCTGGGGAAACCATGGGGAAACCTGTATAAAAACACAGCACTACAAGAAGATGTGAAACATCGTTCAACAGCTTGCAATATCATCTCATCTACCTGTTTCTTCCGTTGTTTTACTTGCTTCAGGAGAGGAGAGAGAAAAAAATGAAACATCGTTCAACTGCAACGCGCCTGTGCGGCCACTTCCTGCGCCTGCCTTCTGGAGGCACTCTGCACCCAAGCCTTCAACCAACCAGTCGTCACAAAGGCATCGCTTCGGCCAAAGGCAACGAAAGTGGAAAAAACTTGATATGGGAATTGATGGGATGTTCTCGCAGAGCCATTTTTAATCCATGTTTATTCATGTTGATCCATCATCCTCGCCATCAGCAGCAGCTAGTTCTACCACGACGACCGGGTCCACGCCGAACAATCGGTTTCCTTTCTACATCTACTTATTCGGACAGAAGCTTTGCGAAAACAAACATCTTCAGTAATTAGTCACCTTGGATCACATTAGCTGGCCGCCTGGCTGTTGCAACGACAATTGGGCACAGCAATGTATATATATAATATATATATAGACACATAATTATGACATATTATGACACGGTCCCAATGTCCAACCATGATCAAACGCCAAAGGCAGACATTTTTGCTAAAGACCGCAAGATACAGCACACACTTTGCAGTGCGAAGCTGCAGCGCGCTCTACACCGATTCTACGCTTACGCTGTACTTTGCCAGCTGCCAGCATCTCATGGAGTTGGAGCCAGCCATGTCAGAACCACTGCCGGGCATCCTCACTTCCAGGGCCGCAAGGCTGGCCTAGGCAAATTGTCCAAGATGTTTGAACGCAAGCATCTGAATCACCTGGAGTATGTAGGTTTGCATGTAACATGCACGTGTGAAATAAGGAAACAACTGACACAGAGAGCGAGAGAGAGATATATTATGTATTATATATATATATATATACAACAAGCTATGCAGGTAACTCGATCTTTTTACTCACCTCACATCACCTCACATCACCTCACGACTTTCCCTCTGTAATCTCAAAAAAAAACATAAAAGATCCGCAAAATAGCGAGCCTGGCAGGGCCCCGCAGCGGAATGTTGGGCCAATATGGCGAGTGGCTCCAAACGCCTGCGCATCAACGCATTGCGTCATTGCGACATTGCCATCATGGTCATCCAATGGGAATCCAAATGCATCCATTGGATGCCAACAACTGCATCATGTTCGACAATCTTCGGCATGCAAGATGCACGAACATCTGTAACTCCCCATACAAGTATATATATATATATGGAAATGGATTGATATGGACATGGATTGATGAAAATTGCATGTACCCACCATGGGATGCCAGGCTTGCTCTGCAAATATCTGCAAATGCTATTTTCCTCCTGTGCATGGAGTCTTGTCTTTTGGCGCAGCTGCACTCTTCCCCAATGCAGAGCAAAGCCATGGAACATTCCTTGCCCCAAAGGGTCAGGGGTCGGGACTGCCATTGCAATGAATCAGATATTGGAATTGACATTGAGTTGGAGATCATTCAAGACATTTCAACTGACTGATACCAAATCACAACATATCACAAATACCACTGATGTCAAATGCGACGGTCGGTAGCCAGCGCACAGTCACCAGCAAAGCTCTGAACTTCTCTGCCCATCTCTGTCCCAAAGCGTTCATCCAACAGAAGTCTGATTCAGCACCATTCAGCACCATTCAGCACCTCATCTGGAGTGCCAGCGGTCATGGTCACGTGGATAAGGATGGTAATGATGAGGCTCAAAATGCTCAAACCTTCCGAATCCTCTGTGAAAGGTTTCTTGGGCAAAGACGTCGCCTGGCCGCATCCATGAACATGTCGGAGCCAGTTCAATGGCCAACTTCTCGGATGGCGCTGGCGCTGGATGCGCTGGATGCGCTGGATGCGCTGGATGCGCTGGATGCACCTCTGGGATGCCTCTCTCAGATGGCTCCGGAACTGTGGAAAGTGTCGGAACTGAGGCAGCTTTAGCTGCTTTAGCTGGAGCAGCTTTCGGTCTCAGCTGCCATCGAAAGGCTGGTGGATCACTCTCTGCGGGCTGGTCTAAGAACCTGGAAGGTGAAATCAAAGGTCGCCGGGTCAAAGCAATTCCTCGAAGCTGGTCCTGAATCTTTCCAAAATATCCCAGGAAGGATGAATTTGGAATGTGGAGTTGAAGGTCTGTCAGGTTTTCCAATTTTTGTGGCCTCGAATGTTGCTTCTCCCGGTTCTCCCGTCGTCCCGGCACTGGGTATCCTTCAAATCTCTCGTGTCCGTGAAGTGGCTGGGATGTCTTGGAGCCTTCCATGATGTTCGGAGTTCTTCCAGCCTCGTGAGATCTGGGCAGATTTCCAAACAGCCCACTGATCCCCACTGCCATCCCCTGCTGTTTGCCTGTAATGTGATGCACTCGCTTGGCCGGTCGGCCGCGGGGCGCCATGGCCCGTCAATCAAGATTCTCACAGGGGGAATGGAGCTCTGTGGCTGCCGGCATCACAGAATCACACAGAATCATATGTTTTAAATGCACTTACTTAAAGTCAGAGTCAAAGATTGACTCAGAATCATATAGGGAATCATGCAACTCATTGCGAAATGATGGTAACAACTGTCTGGCTGCAAATGGATGTAAGTTGATCTGCAAGTTGACTTACCACTTGACCCCTGGCATTTTGCAAAGCTGCCATTCAGACTCCCTGCCTGCCCGCGCAGGGAGCCCACTAGGCGCCGGGACGAGCCCCCTACCGTGCGATGCGATGCGATGTTTTCAATTTTCATCATTCACCAGAGCAGGAGTGCAGGAGCTACGACAGCTACGACAGCTACGATCCAACCTGCAAAGCACGGCCAGACTGGCAGCAGCCTCAGGGAAACTGCAACGACCAAAACACTGCTCTCGTCGAAGGCATCTGGCCGAGCAGAACTGGGCTTCTGGCCATGTATCGCCGGCCACCTGCTCGTGCAATGGAACCTGAAATCTAACAGGAAATTGGAAGCCATCTCTTTTACTTAGCAGATTTGAATGTTGTATAACCTTTTGCACAACATGTTGCAGAATCCCGAATCCCTGTCAATTTTAGAACTATTTTCAATATCTTGGTGCTTCTTTTGGCATGCAGAGCTTTATCTTATCTTTAGTTTGATTCAATCTGCCAAGCTTCTCATGCCAACCGTCGCCCGTGCGGACCCGACACCAGCTGCGCCACGAAAAGCCTTTCCCAGATCAAACAGCTTCAACATGACCACCATCTGAAGCCACATGAAGCCATATGAAGCCACCATCTGAATCTCGCTATTCTCGCTGCACTGTGAATTCTGCACGCATAAACCATATCAAACCATCATATAAACAAACCCAGTCTGCCAGTGCCTGTGCAGGTGGATCCAATAAGCGGCCCAACAAGTGGCGCCGATCCTTCAATTGTGAAGGCGACAGCTGCACCAGCGGTCCGTAGTCCGGCGTTCGAAACTTGATGAGCCTCGATGCATCTCGGTGCCAGGGAAGCTGGCGACCCCGTTGCGAACCGAACACAGAAAGAACGGAAAGAATTGCGCCGCTTTCAGGGGAAATCAAAAAAAACATCCTTGGATATCCAATGGATATCCTCGGCTTTGATGCCGCAAGGGAAAGAAATACTGATAAAACCTGGCAATCGCAGCATGAAGTGTGAAGTAGCGTGAACAATCTGCCGAGACTAAACAAGAAACATCAAGAAACATCAAGAAACATCCAGAAACGTCAAGAAACATCAAGAAACATCCAGAAACGTCAAGAAACAACAAGAAACAACCAGAAACAACAAGAAACATCGAGAAACAACAAGAAACATCCAGAAACAACAAGAAACAACAAGAAACATCCAGAAACAACAAGAAACAACAAGAAACAACAAGAAACATCCAGAAACAACAAGAAACAACAAGAAACATCCAGAAACAACAAGAAACAACAAGAAACATCCAGAAACAACAAGAAACAACAAGAAACATCCAGA
>Ga0126342_10004284_pt1 | contig 24244 bp, 15 predicted proteins | sample Cyp1metagenome_FD_92528 | JGI IMG/M metagenome (GOLD analysis project Ga0126342, IMG submission 92528) | Coral microbial communities from Lord Howe Island, Old Settlement Bay, Australia - Cyphastrea 1 metagenome | ecosystem: Host-associated > Invertebrates > Cnidaria > Coral ...
AAGATGAGAAGATGTGAAGATGAGAAGGTGTGAAGATGAGAAGATGTGAAGATGAGAAGGTGTGAAGTTGAGAAGGTGTGAAGATGAGAAGATGTGAAGATGAGAAGGTGTGAAGATGAGAAGGTGTGAAGATGAGAAGGTGTGAAGATGAGAAGGTGTGAAGATGAGAAGATGAGATACAGACCCCACTATTGGAAGAACCCTGCGCTCAGACGCTCTCGGGAATGAACCAAAAATACAAGAACTGAAAAACAGGAGAATGAAAACACAAACGATGCGATCTGCAGGTCCCTTGGACATTGTGACATCTTGGACCTTCTAAGCTTTGCAATGGAAAGCTTGGATCCACACCAGCCACAGGCGGCCCACTGAGGTGCAGGATGATCCTTCGTGCACCACAAAAAACAGGACGTTTGGCCAAGAAGTTTGCCCATTGCACGCGCACTTCAAGGAACTTCAAGACACATTACACATCATTACACTGCCTTTTGGACAATCTCTTAATTGTTTGATCTCGGTTCATGAAACAGTCAGTGCTATCCTGCACGGGAGCTGCAGTTGCATGATTTCTGGTCTTTTCGGTCAATCTTAAATCTGCGAAGGCAGCAACACCAGTGGAGGCTGTAGAAAATGAAGAGGAGCCCGATCTTGCGCAATCATAATGTCTGATTCCAGCAACTTCGCGATCAAAGTGCGCCAGATTACGATTGCAACAAGCATCAACAAGCATCAACAAGCTGCAAATGTCTGAGGTGATTCTGTGCGCACTTTTTGCTTTCCTGGTGAGTCATCCACAGGTCATCTGATTCTTTTTGATCAGGTCTGCGCAACCGACGCAACGTGATGGAGGTACGCTCACCTAAGGGGAGTTCTTCATCTGCGTACCTCAAGGGGTGCTTGACAAGACTGAAGATGATTGAAGCCTCACTGCATGGGCACAAGCAGCAACATGTTCTCACTGGTAGACATCCTTGCTTTCGTAGACCTTTTCGCGCACTTTGATATTCTTTCTTCTAACTCTTTCTCTTTTGCTGATCGTATTTCTTCTGACTCTCTCTTCTCTGACTCTTCCCACCTCTGCTGTTTCATCCGTCCATTTTGCTGGAAGTTTGACTTCTAGACTTCCTTCGATTAGTTAGTGCTACAGGAACAACATCACATCTGGGAAATGCAAACCCTGGTGCCTGTGGGGGCCTTGCTTGATTCCGTGTTTCCACTTCCATCGAACATGGCCCGAGAATACGTAGACAGATCCCTCCTTTCATCGGGCCACCAAGGGGGGGAGACTAGAACCTATCGAATCGATACTTTTTTTTTGTGATCCAAACAGATTGAGTGCTGCATTCACTCAGTCCTCCAGTAGCACGTGCTTTGCGTGACTCCGGGTGGGATCCTTGAAGAACAGATTAAGTTAGATGAAACTTTGCTCACAGCACGACTCTAGCTGAACAATATGGTTCAATTGGACTGAAATGGATGAAACTGGTGCCATACAGTGATATCGGAACATATCGGAACCATAAATTGCAGCACGCAGCTGACGCAGCTTCATCGTGTTCTTGGGTATCTAGAGGCTCCAGGTCCATGACCTGAGATGCTGTCAATATCTGTCAGCGGCTGTCACCGGGATTCCACTGAGACAAACGCAACGGCTGCACCCAAGCTGAAGCCAACTATGATATCCTCAGTTCAGGCAATGAATGGCTCAGGGAAGCTAGGGGTCAATCAATACTTTTCTGGATTTGTGTGGCACAAAAATGTGGTGCCAAAGTCCAAGCATCATCGAAGTTGGCTCGATCCACGTGCATCCGAATGCCCTCACACCCTGGGCCCGGTGCCGAAATACCCGTGGGGCACCGAGGCAAAATAGCCGTGAAGACCTGCCTTCTGGATAGAAATTCACAATCGCCTGGTCAAAGGAATAACGTGCAGGTAAAACTCCTTAGGTGCCACGTGCTGTCGCCATATGCAGATCAACATCAACATAACGAGACATGCAAAGTCGTGGGATGTAATCACATTGCACGCAACTGCGCAAAGGGAATTCGAAGTATCCAGGCAAAAGCTGGTGATGTCCTTCACTGTCTAAGACAAGACACCAAGGTGACGCAAGCGATGCAAAGCGGGCAAACAAGTTTCGGGAATGCTGGCAATCTGAGCGCCATTTTGCCTGGCGCGGACTACCAAGACCAAGAGTTGAGTCGATAAAGAAACTGGTCCAATCAAGAGTCTAGTCACTAGTCTTAAAGCCTGGTTGCATCTTTCATCTTTTTGCCTGGACTCTCTGTGACCTTTGCCATGGAAACTTTGCTCTACGTGCATATTTCATGCTCCGCTGCATCAGTAAACTCTGCCAGATTGACCAGCTATGTGTGCGTGGAAAGCCATGCCAGTGAACCTCACTGCATTACCAATCTGGAAGAACTGACTCAAAGAATCGCTTTGGAAAAAAAGGGAGCGCACGCGGCGCACGCCGTTTAAGCCCATTGTGAATGGGGTTCAAAAATATTGAAAGGACTCTTCTGCAAATAGGATGCTTCCATCATGTCTCAATGCTTCGATAGTCTTCGATTCTTCGATGCTGGATGCTTTAAAGGCACCCCCGGAGTCGCAGCAAGTGGACGGCCAGTGGAGAGCGTCTCATCCTTTGGGCCTGCAGCCGCAGCATCCTTCAACGCTTGGACCTCACAAGTAGAAGCGGAAAGGCTTCACTCGGTTTGACTCAGCTTGACTCGGCTTGAACCTTCAAGGCTTTTTTCGGGCTCTGTGTGTGACTTTGATGCAGTGCGATGGCAAACAAGAAAACTGCGGAAACATGATCTGCAAAAGCGGTGACTTTTCAGTAGTTTAATCTCCGAGGTTATATAGGGCAAAAGGAAAAAGATGCTGTTGAACTTTCTCCGCAAATAAACGAAAATGATTTTGAAACATGTTCGAAGCGAAGTGGCCTCCTCCGGCTCTAAGAAGTTGGGCAAGTGCGTAAAGCCTTCCTGCAGAACACGCACGCTGCACACTCTGCAGCTGCTGCCAAAGAACTCCAGGCTAATCTTTCCAAGTCTTTCCGCTTGTCACATGTCGTAACGTCGTGGTATTCTGAATGCAGGCTCAGCATCCACTAGAGACGAGGAAGGCGATGGCTCAAATTTTTGGAAGTCTGGTGTGGCCATGGCTTCGCCATCGCTTTTCCAATGTCTCCGGCACCGAACTGGTTAAAGCACATTCAGGCTCTTAAAGCCAAAAGGCTCCATTTTCCACAGAGTGTGAGTGAGCATAGGAAGAAGAGTCTGGTGTAGTAGTCTACCAATCCTCACCAATATGTTTGTGAGCGCCATTCAATGCAAACATGAAAGGTGCAAGCACCAACAGGCAAGGCGCACCCCCTGCGATTGGAACAGCATCAAATTCGAAAGCCATTGTTAACATCTCCACCCTGCCATGGCTCGCAAAGACTGGAAACATATATATATGTGTGTGTGTGGCAGGGACCTTTCGGGTCTATTTCGTTCCTTTGCATACAAGCATATAATGCTATTCCTTTTCTTCTCCTTTCGTCGTTGAACTTGTTCCTAAGTAGACTAAATTAGACTAAACTAAACTAAACTGGACTAAACTAGACTCTACTAGACTCAACCAGACTAAACCAAGCTAAATTGCACTAAAGTAGACTACAGTAGCCTAAAGTAGATTGAAGTAGACTAAAGTGGGCTAAACTACACTAAAATACGCTAAAGTAGACTACCGTAGGCTAAAGTAGCCTAAAGTAGACTGATGTAGACTAAAGTGGCCTAAACTAGACTGAAGTAGACTAAAGTAGACCAAGGTAGACAAAGATAGGCTAAACTAGACTGAAATAGACTAAACTGCATTAAGCTGGACTGATATTTTTTTTGGTTAAACTAGACTAGTTATATAATGTTATATCTAAATGTTGATGCTTATGAAAATCTAACACTACATGACACTGAATTACACTAAATTAGAGAAAACTAGATTAAACCAAGCTAAACTAGGCTGAATTAAACTCAATTAGGCTAAACTTGACTAAACTGTATCTAGACTACACATGACTAAACTAGATTAAAACATATTAGATTGAACTAAATTTAGCCAAAGTGGAGTAAAGAGAACTAAAGTACATTAAACTCAGTCAAACTAGATTCAATTAGATTAAACTGGACCAAATTGGATTAATCTGTGCTAAAATGAATTAAATTATAGTAACAAACTAGACTAAACTACACGAAAGTAGACTCAAAAAAGACTAAAGTAGACTAAACTTAAGTAAACTAGTTGAATCTAATTTAGCCTACTTTACTCTCATATAGTTTAGTTCAATTTAATCTAGGATGGTCTGGTGTCATCAACTCCAATCTAGTTTAGTTTAGCCTAGTTTGGCCTAGTTTAGTCTACTTTATTTGGCATTTCTTCATATACCTTGTCTCATTTAGTCTAGTTTAGTGTAGTTTAGTGTTGCTTAGTCTTGTTTAGTTCAAGTTGGCGTGGGTCAGTTTTGTTTCGTCTGGTCTAGCCAAGCTTAGCCTAGTTTAGTCCAGCTTTGCCCAATTTAGTCTGGTCTAGTCTAATTTTGTTTAGTCTAGTTTAGCCGAAGTTAGTTTAGTCCAGTTTAGCATAGTTTAGTCTACTTTGCCTACTTTAGTCTAGTTTAGCACGCTCTAGTCTACTTCAGTCTACTTTAGGTTACTTTAGTCTTTAGCCTACTTGAGTCTAGTTCAGTCTATTTAGTCTACGTTAGTCTGCTTTAGTGTAGTTTAGCCTATGTTAGTTTTGTTTTGTTTAATTCAGCTTAGTTGAACTTAGTTCAGGTGTAGATTTAGATGCAGATGGTTTTGCTTAGTCTAGTTTAATCTGGTTTATTCTAGTTTGGTTCAGTTTAATCTAATCTAATCTAGTTTGGTCTAGTTTAGTCTAGTTTGGTCCAGTTTAATCTACTTTAGTCTACTTTAGCGCATTGTTTCCTCTAGTTTATCTAGTTTAATCAAGTTTAATCTAGTCTAGCTTAATCCAGTTTGGCCTAGTTTAGTCTAGTTTAATTCAATTTAATCTGGTCTAGCTTAGTCGATTTTAGTCTGGTTTAGTCTTGTTTAGTTTAATTTAGTTTGGTGTAGTTTTAGCCTAGTTGAATCTATCTTAGCCGAATTGAATCTAGTTTAGTCTAGTTTAACCTACTTCAGTCTAATTTACTCTAATATAATCTAATGGTTTTCTAATTCAATCTTTGTTATCTAAATATATAATCTAAGTTCGTCCAAAATCAATCCAATTTAGTTCAGCTGAACCGAACTTAGTCAAGTTTAGCTTGATTTCATCTAATTTAATCTACAGTAATAGAATGTAGTTTAGTTTAATTTGATCTACCTTAGTCCAGCTTAATCGATTTCAGTGTGGTTTAGTCTCGTTTAGCCCAGCTTAGCCTAGTTTTGTCTAGTTTAATGTAATTTTATTCAAATTGAGTCTAATTTAATCTTGTTTGTCTAGTTTAGATAAACTTAATCTAGACTAGTTTAGTCCAATTTATTCCATTTTAGTTTACTGTACGTAGTTTTCTTTAGTTTAGGTTAATTTAGTCTATTTTAGATATTTTAGTCTACTTGAATCTACTTTAGCCTACTTCAGAATATTTCAGTTTAGTTCAATCGTGTTTAGTTTATCTTGATCTAGTTTCATTTATTTCACTCAATTTAGTTTAATTTAGCTTAGTGTAGTTTAGTCTAGTTTAATCTAATTTAGTCAAGTGTAAGGTAATTTCACCTAGTTTAGCCTATTTTAATCTAGTTTAGTCTAGTTTTGCCTCTAGTTTAGTCTACTTTGGTGTAGCTTAGTGTAGTTTTGTCTAGTCTAGCTTAATCCAATTTACTCTAGCTTTATCCAGTTTAGTCTAGTTTAGCCTACTTTCCTCTACTTCAGTCTCCTTCAGTCTTTCTTAATCTATTTTAGTATACTTTACTGTAGTTTAGTCTAGTTTAGTCTTGTTTTGCAATCTATAGTTTAGTCTTGTTTTGTTTAGTTTCGTCCATTTCAGTCTACTGTAATGTCGTTTAGTCTAGTAGCCTAGTTTGGTCTAGCTTAGTTTAATCCAATCTACTTGGAACTATACTAGGCTAGTTTAGTCTATTTTCATGTGCTTTAATCTTCTTTCGTCTAGTTTTGCCTACTTTTGGCCTACTTCAGTCTACTTAAGTGTACTTTAATCGGATTTAGTCTATGAGTCCACTCTTGTCTAATTTAGTTTAGTTTAGGTTAGTCATGTTTAAACTCAATTAAACTAAACTCAACTACTCTAAAGTAGGCTAAACTAGATGAAACTACGCGAAATAGTAAGCTAAACTAGACTACACTGACTACACTAGATTAACCCAAACTAAACTAAACTAGACCGAATCAGATTAAAATAGACTAACCTACTGTAGACCAAACTAGACACAACTAGACCAGACACAGACGACCATTTTGGCAACCGGTGCGAAGGGCTGCAACTCTCCCTGCAAATGCCCTTCTCCATAGCCAACGAGTTGAACCGCTTTGTGTGATGACTTGACTTCGGTTGTGTATCTACCAATGTGATGAATGGCCTTTTGTACACAAGCCAAAAGGGGGCCCTGGGTGGCGACAATGGATTTGTTCAGCTCAAAGTACAGGTTGACAAGAAACAAAACCTTTGCTTCTCAATTATCACAAGTGCTTTGCAACATGTGTGCTTTGTTTGAAAGGCTGTACAAAGGCTTCGAAATTCATAATCTCCACTGCCCAGCCCATTGGTTTCGGGCTAAATCATGCTAAATCAATGGCCATATGTCCGTCAGGTCCAGCACCGAGAGGTAATGCATCTGTCAAGACAGAACCCTGAATATCCCTGTGTTATGACCTCCGGCTGGAAAGCATCGCGCAAGATTCGCAAGATGAGCCCATAAAATGGATGGCTTCCTGCAGTCTTCTCCAAAGAAGTAGCGCTGTTTGTGTGATGAACATGATATACTGAATACTACACAAGCATTGGTCCTCCGCATCAGCAAGCGTTTCTATGCCTCAAATACTTCTGAAGTTCTTCCAAAAGTCAAATTTGATCATCAGCCAGGGGCGGCTCGACACACAATCCACAATTACAAGCCGGATTCTCCACCTTGAGCTCTGCGCGCCCGTGGCAAACCACGGGATCTTGAGTCAAATCTATTGAATCAACAAGGGATTAATTACTGTGAAAACAGCATGAAACAGGTCAGAGAGGTGACCACCTTCGCGTCTGGATGCAACTCTTTCAATCAAGACTTCACAGTGGCATAGTGCAACACTTTCAAATGACCTGTCTGGAGTCTAAGCCTAAGCACTACATGCCGACAAATTCAGCTAGTTCCTCCTTCACCGAAGGGTCACACAAGCAGCCCAAACTGGACATAAACCTTCCTCCCGCATTGTGTTCAAACGCACAACTTTGACTTCGATTCTGCATCTCTCGTGAACATCTTCATGTTTCCTGAATGTCTAAACGGTTCTTCTCCCTGTGTGCAAAGAGCTACCCGAATCTCATTATCTCATAATTAATGGTGATGTTTCCTCCCTTGTGTATGCTTGATTCCTTGTAGATGTCTGTGTAGTTCAATGTATACAAGTGTTGCTTTCTTGTGTGTCAGTGTGTGCGTGAGTGTGTGTGCGTGTGTGTTATGTGCGAAAAGCTCTGCTGCCATGCATGCTTTGTTGAGATATTCCAACAGAAGCTTTCTGACGTCTTTGCATGCTTTGTCCATCTGTCCCCTGGGAAGCTTCATACTAAGAACGATGCAGCGGGATAGCTCACTGCTATCTGCTTGCTGCTTGCATGCACACGTGGAAACACCTCGCAGAAACTTTTGCAAGCTTTTCCCACTTCCGCAAGGAGCATCTAGGAATGGAATGGTGTCAATTTTAGGCTCAGGCGCACCAAATCATCCTGACCGGCTCTTCACTTCGTGGAGAGGTTGGCTTTAATGGCAGCGAACATACAATCTGCAAAATTCCGCAAGTCCCAAGAGCTGCATTTTGAAGCAGAACACAGTTCCTTCACAGCTACTGTGCAACTTTGCAGTTCTCACTTCCAGCCGTCTGAATGCTGGCACTGTCGGAACAGATCTTTTGGGCTCTACCAAAGAATGCAGCGCTTGTGGATGCTTCAAGGCACATTTGCTCAGCAGGCACTGTGTGCTACACGGTCCCACATATTGAGATTCAACTCAGAGTTTCTATCTGAGTCAGCGCAAAGTCAAAGACTTGCGGCTAGTGTACAAAGGTCGTAAGGTGGCTGCAGGCTACGAGCAGCTAGGACGAAGTATGCGTTGGCGTTGCGGAAGACCTGTGGCTGCTCAACTGTCGAGTGCACGGCCAAAGCAAAGCACAAGGCAAAGCCAAGGCAAAATAAGGCAGGCTCCGGGTTGATGCACGCTCACCGAAGGGACTAGCCTGGGTCAACACAGATCACTCAACTTCACCCTGGACATTGGCTCGGCACTGTGCCGATGAAAAGGACCGAGAAATATCGAGAACATTGTTTTACAGCAGGATCCTGCGCATTAAGGACAGCTGAGGCAAAAGCCTTTGTGCTCGCAACTGACATCAATTCACCCTCCTCTTCCTTGCAAACATAAAAAATACAACTTGCTGCAGCAATGGCATTAAATTTAGGGTTGATGCATATTGAAGCTACACTTCGAAGCTATGCAAGAAAGTGATGTGGTCCTGGCCTCCACACTTGTCCTGGCAGCCTGCCAGTCTTGCATCACACTGCGCTCGGCCCATTGCATATTCGATGCATCTTTGCATCTGGTCCGTGCAAAACTTGTGTAGCTGAGCCTGCGCGTGTCTGACAGATTGCTTCAAAAGGGCCTGAGCAGGGCGCTCCACTGATGAAACTCCTTTGACTTCAAAGCAGCAAAGCGGAGGCTAAGGAAACAGCAAGGGTATCCACATGACCATGCAAACTGGCATAGTATGCTGGACATCTGCCCATCTCGTCCTGAAAAATGGTCATTGGAGTCAGAGCAGCAATGGCGGGGAAGAGTCTCAGGCTTTTGCTTTGTGCGATGGCAACGGTCTTGGTCACGTTCAAATCAACAGTCTGGTCAGTCTGGTGGTACTATCACTGGTATAGCTGGTACCTGCTCTGCGGGACAGTTCTTAAGAAGCAGTTAAGCATTTCTCGCGTTTGCGGAATGATCCCTCATTGAATACAGCAATTGTTGCTAGTTGCAGAGCAGCACATGCCAAGTAAAAGGCTCCCCTTGATGTAAAGGGGCAACTGTGCCGGTCGTTTCTGCTGAATTGGCAGGAAGGCCTTATTGTTGTACTGACCTAGAAATCGCAGAAGACATGTGCTTTTGCAATATTTCAATAAGCTGGCTTCGTCCATTAATGGAACCAGCAAAGCCCCGCTTGAAACTTGTTGTGATTTTGGTGGTTTGTGTGTGTGTGCCCTTTGTTTCTCAGTTCGCATTGAATTGATGAATCCTCAGTCGAACATGGCGCAAGGCTTTCAGGCCCAACGATTGGCTGGAAGTTTAGGGCGTTCTTTACATCTCTTTGCTGTGCTGGAATAAGGATTGGGACGATGCTTACTCTGCAAATGAGTGAAATCCTGCTGTCCTTCCTCCCTCAAGCCTCTTGAGGAATAAATGCGTTCCAAACATGCCAATATCATCCATAAACAACCAACAACAACAACAACAACAAGAACAAGAACAAGAAGAAGAACAAGAAGAAGAAGCTTGAGATGACACGTACCATTGTCTTCTGTGGTTCATGATGTTCATGTTTTGCACTGACTCGCTGCGCTGCAAACTTGTCTCTGCTTCGACAAAATGGTGCCCGTTCCACGGTCGGCCGACGAACATCGCTCCTGGTGATCAGCATCAGCTCGACACTGCAGCCTGGGTGTTTTGTCAAACTTGCGCTCTCAGCTTGTGCATCTTTTGCACTGAATCTTTTGAATGCTATAGCTGCTATAGCTGCTATGGTTGGGTGCTCAGTGAATCCTGGATAGCATCCAAGACACATCACCGTGAAACTGAGGAAGAAACAAAAGCTGGCAGATCTCCGTTCGACCCTCTGCTGCTGCCCAGTGCAAAGCTGTCCAACAAGCTCCTAGAGCATGAACAAAATGGACAAATAGATACAAATAGATCTGGCGAGCTGAACATGATAGGAGCATACAGACTTTTTGCCTCCACCTGATGTTCGACACTGGGTTATCTTCCAACATACTCCAACTATTTGAGCGTCTTGGGATGTCTTGGGGGACTGGCTCGAACGACTCGATCCTGCATTTTCACCACCATGCAAGGCACTCCAGCCATGCTGGGCAACAATTGAAATTGCTGCCTCCAGGCGTCCGAACGGAGCTCAACTGAGCTCAACCAATTCCACAAAGCTTCACCATGTTTCACCATGTTTCAACCACATTCCCGCTTGAGAAAATATTCAGGCATACTAGCCATACTGAGGCTAGGACTCTATAGACTTGAGGGAGGTCTTCAAAGCCTTCAAGCTTTTGCAGAGATGTTTTGAAATGTGAAGAGCGTAGTCAAATTTGAGTTGACACCCATCGTGTGTATGTTTCACTCTGCGAAAGAGTGGATTTACATGGATTTACCATGTCCGTATTTTGCTGACATGTGTCACTTGCAACGTTTAACCTCATCTTGACCTTCTTTGAGGAACGGTATGGTACGGCAATGTGCCACTCAAAATACTCAAGTAAGGGTGCCATGTACTAGCAGAACTCAATAACATCCCCATAGTCCTATGCAAAGACGTCTCACTCGCAGCTCTTGAAAAAGGACACATCTGCAATCTTGCAGTTTTGCATGCTCTTGAAAGTCACTATGCAACACTGAAACCAAGGCCTTTTCTCCGGAACTGTCTTCTTGCTCTGGGAGGATCTCCTGTACATATTGTATATGAATGTATATGAACTGTCACTATCAACGGGGAGAGGAAACCTGCAGAAAAATCCAGGAACGCAGCTGCAGTGTAAAGCTTTGTAAGACTGGGTTGAACGAGCTAAAACTGGAATTGTCCTTCAACTCTGATCTTATATTAACACTGTGAAAGTCCCAAAAGAAGCAATCCATAGCAATCCGAGCTTCACATAGATTCACATGGATCAGTCTCCGAGTCACTCTCCATCACTCTCCATCACTCTCCTCGCCCAGCTTCCAGGCTTGACCCTTCCCATGCTGGATCTAGCATCGGCACACCTGAGCACTTTTAAAGTCAGGCTGCACAGCCTGAGACAGGTTGAGGTCTTCAAGGCCGCAACTTTCGACCTCTTTGTTGATGAAGGCTAGATATGCCTGGCATCTGGCAACATCTGGCAACATCTGGCAACATCTGGCAAAATGATGACACAACTTGTAAAACGTTTGTCTGGACCAATAACTTTCTCTTGCTTGCACCTGCATCAAGGACTGCTGCTGCTGCTCGTCCTCTCACAGTGGTGAGAAGCTCATGCAACACACAACCCGTACAAGTTCCTGACCCACCTGATTCATTCAGCTGACTTAGATTTCATCTGTACTGGAAAGACATTCAAAACTGCACAGAGTAACTTGTTTTCCACTTATCCTCTGTCCAAGCTTTGCTGCAGGTCTGACTGCACGCAGCGCTGGAAGGGGGCCTCAATGGATAACGCCATACGTCTTGTCAAACTCTTCAGTGTGTCTTTGATAAGTCAATTTGATCGTGGTCAAACTGTTGCAAGTCTCGTTTGGTGCCTTTTGCAATGCTTTTCATACGCCCGAACGTTTACTAAGTTTACTAAGGCTAAAGGGGCAATCCTTCTGAACATCCCATGTTGTCAGTCAAGACACTGCCATAGTGGGCCTTCGCCAACCAGCAGCTTGCTTGCACTATTTGGAGTATCCAGCCTCGGTGGTGAAAGCCTGGGCGCTGGTGCTTGGCTGGTGACTGGCTCCAGTGGCACTGTACTTGGCAGCACGGGAGGCACGGGTGCAGCTGGGCCCATGGAAGTTCCAGAAGCTTCTGTCCCGGGGAAAGTTTCTGTGTTCGCAGCCCTGGGCGGAGCAGTAGGCAGAGGCGGAGCAAGAGCTGCAGTAGTTGCAGCTGGTTCGTTTGCAAATGCCACGCGGTTTGCACCAAATGCTGCCCTTCGTGCTGTGCCATGAGCTGACTCAGGATTTGTCTCAACAGCAATCTTTGGCTGTTGGGTGAAACTCACTGCAGAATGGCCAGAGCGCCAAAGCGATGTACCTTCGGACATCCCCGAAACTATTTCTTGCATTTCTTCTGCCTGTCGCTTCAACTCCATATTTCTCCTCTCCACCTCCTTTTCCTCCTGGTCCAGTTGTCTGAGTTCGGCTTGCAAGAATTCCTCTCGCCGAGCACCCTGGGATAAAAGCACCTGTTCGACCCGCAGGGCAACATCGTGTCTGGATTGTTGCTCTTTCGCTTGCTTTTCGAGCTGAATTTGTGAAAGAAGTTCTTGTTCTCGCTCCTTTTCCTCTTTTTCCTTCTTTTCCTTTTCCTCTCTTTCTAGAAGATTCCGAACTTTGCAAAGTTCAAGCAGCCCCTCTTCTTGCATTCTTCGCATGGCCCCCTGCTCAGCCTTCACCGCTGAAATGGCCTGGTGCAGCTCTTCCAACGGCTTCCGCGCCTCCCGTACGGAAGGAGAAGCTGGAGCATTTGGAGCATTTGGAGCACACGGAGCCAGCCTTGAGTTGCCAACAGCTTCATCGGGCTCCGCCTGCTCCGCCGTCTCTGGGAGGCGAAGTTGTTCCAAGATCGAGCTTTGAACGTGCAAACGTTTGATGCGATCAACTAAGATGTCAGGCAGCTCCATCTTAAGTCGCTTGGCCAAGTCCAGGTCCTCTTTCAGCTGCCTGTAGTGATCTGCTCTGCTCTCCCTGTTAGGCGGGTCCATAGAACCGCTTGAAGCTGCCCGATCAGCAGTGGAATTTGAGGGAGTGGAAAGTCTCAAGGGCTGAGCATACTGACAACCTTGAAATTGCCAGCCCTGAAGAGCCGAGCTTACATGGGGTCCCACATGACTTTGACTTTGAGCATGACTTTGAGCAGTGCTTACCTTATTGACTGGGCTGACTGGGCTTTGCTTTGTTGGGTAGCAGCTCGGTTCAGTGTAAATGACAGGCTGACCACTGTTCAAGGCAGGAGTCGAACCGCTCCTAACTGTCAAGCTGGGGCTAACAACACAAAAAGGTGCTGAGGCATAGCTGTTGTTGAAAGCTTGGCTCGCTGGGCTTGAAACATGTTGGTTTGGGTGGTTGAATATGGTCTGATATGTTGGATGTGTTGGATGTGGCAAAGTTGATTGAGGGTCCACGGCATCCACGACATCCACGACTTGCGGGGGAGATTGACTCTGGACGCAGGAGGATGGTCGCTGAATCCGTGGCCGAGCTTGGATTTCATGAAGTCTCTGGAGCTGTGATTTGGTATGCAACCTACAGCGCTGGTCCAAAACACAGACTTGACATGACTTGACACCAAAAGACTCAATTACTAGCCAATTACTCTTCGAGTGATCTCCACTCTGAGAGATTGATGTGGAAGAGGCAAAATCTGACATGAAATGACATGAATTCTTGAAAAGCATCTGATGCTTGTATCAACTTGTATCTGACAGTCTGACATGTATTCTGGCACATTGTCTGACATATTTGAAGTCAGCGAGACTCACAGAGCTGGAGAGGAAGGAAGAAACGAAGAAAGGAAGGACAGCTGACAGCTGACGTGAAAATCAAGAGTACCTCACCTGGCACCTGGGAAACTGCAAAAGTCACGACAATGCAGACCACGCATGCTTCATAATGCTCTGTCCAAGCAGCAATGGAGACGCCATGCACTGCACTCCCTGCGCATTGGCTTACTTGAAGTGAGAGCAGGATCATCTGATAATCTGGATGAATCTGGATGAATCTGGATGGTGATTTGTAACAAGCAAATACTTGGACAGTTGCCTCAAACGAGATCACGGTGCAGCGGAACGTCCTGACAGAGAAGTCGAAGTGCGGGTGTGTTGGAAGTGTGCGCAGGGTCATTCATCATCTTTGTATTGAAGAAACATCAAAGCTGGTCCTTTGTCAATCATCCAAGTCCCAGCAGATACATCTCCCTTCCAGGCTTCCATTTCATCCGGACCCCGGCAAAAAGATTAACTCAGCAATCTTCAAGGTCTAAACTCTGATAAAGGTTTGCATGCGCCTTTAATACTATTATTGTATTGTATTGGTTGCAATGTGTTCAAGACTGTTGCTCCCTCGTGCAAAACAAAAGCCAAGGAGGTTTGCTTTGGAACCGGAATGAACCATGATCTTACACATGGTCTCAGACAATCTTTCATGCATCTGCTGAAGCAAGCAGCTGGAAGACAGTACTCAGCTTGGGAAATTTGTCAAGATATTTTTTTCAAATCATGCCATCTTAACCAGCAAAGTTCGGCTGAATGGAGCAATCGCATGTACAATATACAGCCACGACTCTTTGCTGCATGTGGGTATATGTGCATATCACTGCATATCATTGCCGTGCAAAGTGTCCGCTCTGCAGGCTGGGCTGTGCCAAATAACCTAAAGCTCACACCGAGCTGGTGAAACTCTGTGAAACCGCGCAAGTTTCACTCCTGAAACTACAATTCCTCCTGGAGCAGCTGTGTCGCACCCAAAAAGCTTGCAGAGTCTTGGAAAGCAGAGTTTGGGAAAGAGTACAAAGTCGTCCTTTGGAAAGCAACATCGATCGTAGTTGAAGACTCCATCCCAACCTTGGCATTTCGAAGACTATGCAAATCCATGCAATGTCGAGTGGTATCAATCTGAGAGCGGGACACTGGGAATTGCCACTAGGCCCAAACTTCGGATCACAACAGGTGTCGTAGTTGAAGCCTGTGACAGTGAGGACACTTGGGGCAGATGCAGAAAAGGTTTGAGAAATGTTGAACGCAAGGCAAAACCTGCAAATCGAATGCTCCACAAACTCGCCAAGCTGGCCGTCTATCCAGCAATCAAAGTTGCCCATGACAATCGCCTGCAAGAACTCTTGAAATGACAGCTTCCATGGATAGACGTGGCTCTACGTGGCTGTACCAATGAAGCTGCTTGAACATAAGTTGCCGTGATCAACACCAACACATCCAACACCACACCAAAGAAAATCTGGGCAGGCCATGACAGGCCATGACAGGCCAACTGCCTGCTGTCCTGGTGGATAGCAACTTCTGCTGCCACTGATCCAGCCTGTGATTGTGAAATTCGCAGACCAACGACACAATCAACACAGTAAGATGGAAAAAAGATGGAAAGAAGCAATATAGCAATCCTTCTCCAGGGAGAAGGCACATACTATAGTTACTACAGTACTTTATTCATGTTATGTGTTTTCCCAATTTTTCCCATGGTTTCGAAGAGTGATTGAATGCATTGAGAAATCCGATGAATTGGAAGCGATGAATTCACGGCCTTCTCCCGCTTCACGGCCATCATCTCCAAGCCTGAACCTTTTGTCACATCATGTCACATCATGTCATGTCAAATATCTCAATCTCCAGTCAAATTAAGTCAGACTATAGTGCGAAAAACATAGCGTATAGGTTTGTAACTGGTTGTATACAAGAAAAACTTTGTTATACTTTGTTGACATTTGGGTTGTCTAACCTGTTCGTCATTCCAAGGCGGCTGCCAGCATTTTTGTTCGCCTTCTTCCTGACCCCAAACCCAAAACCTCGGAACGCTGGGCGAGGACAATGCCCAATCTTGTGTTGGCCGTGTCAGATGTTTTTTTTTTCGTCCATCATGATCTGAGTCGTTGTATGATCTATATGTACATGTTATATAAATTATATAAGTTATATAATATAGATGTAATTATTGCTGTATACTGTATATAACATACAGTGTGTAACATCAAACATCATTAAAAATATCATCATGCCTGTTCTGCAGGAGTTTGATTCTTTTTCACCTTTTTTCACCTGACCAAGTTTGTCTCACACAAAAAAACTTCACTGTTCGATCCCGATCCCCACGATGCAATCGTCTCATGCTAAGTTTCCGGCTCGCACTCCGGAAGAGACTGGCACACCTTCAGGAAGCAGCGTGGCAACAGCGTGGCAACAACGTGACAACAACGTGACAGCCCAAAGGCTGAAAAATCAGCGAGGATCTTGAGCAAATATGAGGAAACGATAGGAAATGCATACAGTGAGTACATGTGAGTGCTGTTGTTGGCACACTCTGCATGGTTGCAAATTGACATTCACATGTCTCTGTGAACTGTAAAGGTGTATGTGTGGCTTTCCCTGGCTGCTGTGAGAAACTTCGGCCTTTTCACCACCTTCGCAGTCTACAGTCAGGTTCCATTGTCCAATTGTCCATGCTAAACCTGCTATAGAAAAGCCCTGCTAGACCCTCTGGGAATTGGAGTCGCTGGCGGCCGGGGATTAAGACAAATCCCGACCAATCTCAGAGTCTGCCTTAGAAGGTCTACAGGAGGATTGGCCTGACCCTGCAATCCACTCCGAATAGGAAGGACTTGAAGTTTTGGCGGGACTACGGTCACGAAATGTTGGCTCTTGGAGTTTTGGAGGGTTCCAAGGGCATGGCCACGCATTTTAAATGTTAAGTTGTCACTCGGAAAACACTGATCCAAAGACCAAGGTATACATTATCTGTATGGCCAGTCAAGGTGGAGCAGATATCTGTTGTCCAATGCTTTCACAGTCACCCTCGACTGGCCGAAGTTGAGCCTAAATCTGGGATTTTTCTAAGGAATCCTATTGGATTCCATCGGCTCATCGAACGTCTGTGCTCTGACTCCTTTAGAGTCGCTCGCAGAACTTTTGTGCGGACATGCGTCAAGCACTCCGCAAGATTCCTTCATGTCTTACATCTCTCACCCTCCGCGTCAAGCTGAGAACCAGTCGAGCTATATCCTCAAGCTCTAGCACCTTCGGTCATCAAAAATCTGCTGTTTCCTCTGTGTCACTGGTCGTTCGAGCATCTTTTGCAATCGACGGACGTGTTTATATCCAAGGTGCCCCTTCTGGATCAAGATCCTCTTCTGTCTCCGCATCCGCACACGGCGAGTGTTCCCGCCTGAATATGTAAAATTCATAACAGCGGCTACATTGGCGGATCTTGTCATGCTGTAATATGATGCTGCAAAATGTTGCAAGCCCATCTTGGTAAGGGCAGGCAACAAAAGGCACGTGTTAAGTAGGCAAAACTGGTATGCGGCATGCTATGATATAAATAATGCAACTGCGGCTGGTCACCACTAAGTTTCCCCACCCAGATTCTCCTCCCTTCTTCTTGGCCTCACAATGCAAGTGCTACTTTTTTGTGATGCCATTTCCTTCACACCAACATAACCTGTTCTTCACTTCTCTGGCTGCATGATGCTGCATGGATTCTTGAGACAACTGAAGTTCATCTTGAAAACGTATTAGCCACTCGGGCTTGCTTTGGGTCCTTTGGGTCCCTCAAGGATTTTTGTGGACCTTTGTGAAATAAAAGCTTTAGGCGTACCCGGCATCGATGGCAAGGCGTACGCTTTGAGTTGTAGTCATCGTACTAGGGAGTGAGCATGACGCATTTACAAGGGCACATATGGATCCAGAAATCTATACTGTTGCTGCCTACTGAACTGCTCTGACACCCCTGCTGAGACATGACGGGCTTCACACCTTGTGTTTCTTCTTCTTGGGTGCATCCTCTGGAATCAGACCAAGGCAGGTTGACCTAAGATAGTCGGCAAGTTCTTTCAGCTACATGGAAATTCTCGGGTTCTCTGCGAGTCACGGAACAGGATCACAGGGCCCCTTACGCAATGCCTCTCACTTTGGCATTTTCATCCTTCAAGCGAACTGTCATTGCCTCCAGCTTACACAGAAAATGGCATTGAATCCTCCAAATTAATGCTTACAGATCCAACAACGGCGAAACCAAGTGCCGCTGCCTCTCTGACCGTGCTTTTGTGGCTGCCAAGCCTTTGCGTGTTCATGGGTCCAGCAAACAAACCACAATGACTCAGTGGAAGAATAGATATGTTGTCAATCGTTATCCTACCATCTATCCTGCCGTCAATCCTGAGATGTTCCTACTCAGCAGCCTCGAGTTCGGGGCCAATCCATGCCAGTCTGTGAGTATGGTTTTGTATTACATTGCTTTGGATATCCTTTGATCACAGCCTATCAGTCTGCAGACACGAAGAGGCAGTGTGCATCCAAGGAACTGATCGGATCTCGCCAGCTCAAGCAGGGATTCCGCGGCAGCCTCAATGAACAACTTCATGCTGACATCGGCGTCGACAAAGCGGTTTTGACGCAAGTCTTCGTCCCATGTCCCATGATGTCCCATGTCTATGGCAACTGAAAATCATCACTCGGCTGAGGCACTTGTCTGACTTCAGCACAAGCATCAGAGAGGCCGCGTTTCACTAAAGACTGAATGCAGACCTTCAAACATCGCAGCATGCATTGTCGATCTTTGGAACTGCAGGTCCTTGTTGTGAAAGTTTCTCGTGGTTCTTGATTTTTGCTTAGATTCAGCTAAGCAATCAAGATCAATCAAGGACTGATGGACACTGTTCTCTTACATTAAGGCTCTGACGTTGTGGGGAATCCGCTCGGAGACTCCCAAACGACAAATGGAGGTGGCAGCGGCTTCTCTGACCTGCAACTGCTTTAGATGAGTTTAATATTTGACTTGAATCAGACTTGAATCATTACACATATTCTGAGTCTTTCTGAGTTGCCTCATTTCAAAACTCTGCTGGCTATGCTGCCAAATGCTGCTATGCAATACAAGTGACTCTACAATGGTGCTGCCCTGTGGTGCTATTTGATACCCAAGTTCACAGCCTGAGTGTTTCCATCTCTCATTGCATCTGCCAAGTTGGTCGCTGCTGAAGCTGCAAACGGCCTGAGCACACTGCAAACCAGCGTGGCAAACCACGAGAAACATTCAAATATGTTCAAACATCCCGGGTAGCAAATTACAACCGTTCCCTGTCAAAGTAGGTAAATACAAAAGAGATGCAAATATGAAATGTACGGTCAGAAAAATCCCAATACCAACATGATGAACCAGAGAAGGAATCCAGATCCAAAACACCAACAAAACATCGCATACATTATCCAAACATCATCGTGAAGCCAGTGAAGCAGTGTTGCACATGTAGCCAACGCGGGGTTCTTTTAGCTCGAGCTGCTGGAGCTACTGGAAACACTAATTATCACACCCTGTATTGTTCCTTTGGTCCAACAACGCAGACTCCATGGCTCACATATCTCACATCTGAGTTGCTGCTACCAGGTGGAAGCAAGCAGTGCTCTTGCGCTTTCAAGTACGGTGAGTTGACCAACGGGCAACTGTGTCTTCTTGGGGAAATTCTCAATTATCTAGCGCAGATCTACCGCCAGAACTACGTTTAGCCTAGCCATCAAAACTTGAAAAGCAAGTGTTTTCACTTATTTTCCTAAGTCACGTTTGTGATGCTGGCCAAAAAGAAGGTGAAGCGGCAATGCAGCAAAAAGTAAGGCTACCGTGGAGTTGCCCAACCATGACCGGGAACAACAGGTGCAAAAAAACAAGGAAAAGAAAGCATCGGGCCGGACTATGTTTCGCTTGAGTGGCCTTGTAAAAGCATCTAGCGCCACACTACCGCGAATCTAGCACTAAGCTGCAGGAAAGCGATTGCACTGCATATAATAATATATACAGGACTCCGCCTTCTAGCAAAATCTAAAATACATCCCTGCCCAAGTATTTATGTCCTTCGGATCAAAAGTTCTCTATAGGCATTTTAGAGTGAATCTCATATCCCTATAGACGTGACTTGCACTTCAACACGCCGACTGCCAAAAGGACGCGGAAGAGTTTGCAGAATATCTTAAACTATTCAGATCGCCCTAGACCTTTGGAGGGGTGTGAATTCTTTTGGTTGTCCCAACTATGCGTTTCAAGCATGTGTGTGTGCACTCGTACATAGCTTGAGCACTCCACTTTAGCAAGACACTTGAACTTCGTTGAGGTGCGCACGTTGTTGCACGCCCGGGCGCATGTGTTTTCGCGCGCCCGTACTTGAAAGCGCTGCTGGGGATTGCGTTTTTGTCACTGGCTTGCGGATACGTACCAGGTTCAAGTGTATGATTATGTGTGTATTGGATGCCACCTTTGGCGCAAGAAGCTGACAGCAAGGCAATTTTCCCAGTTTACCCTCTTCCTCTCCCTCACTCTCGGGCCCCAAATCCTTAAAAACAAATCAGTCTAGCTGATGTTCATGAGAAAAGAGAAAATAAAAAGAGGTGTCCCTGTATTGCTGGCAAGTCAGATATACAAACAGTTGCGCCTCAACTAAAACCATTGGTTTTAGGCAAAACTGCCTTGCCTAAAACCAGTCTAAAACCAGTGGTTTTAGGCGAGGGGTTGCCAGCTCTGTTTCTATGTTTTTGGATAAAAGAGAATAGAAAAAGAAAAGAAAGAGCAGAGATAGCTAGAGTGATTTTTCTTGAGGATTCGGGGCGCGAAAGTGGAGGAGAGGAGGAGGGTAAGAGGTTAGGAGGGACGGAGGGTATGAGGGTAAGAGGGTACAAGGGTACGCTTGGTAAAACGCTTGTAGCGGAGGATTGTGCATTATAGAACATCAGTTAGGGTGATTTTTTAAAGGATGCGGGGCCCGAAACTGGATTCGGGGCCCGAAAGTGGAGCAGAGGAGGAGGTTAGGAGGGTAGGAGGATATGAGGGTAAGAGGGTATTATGTATGAGGTTAAGAGGGTAAGAGGATAGGCGAGGAAAACCATATGCAATAAGGAGATGAGCAACAGCCACATGGTGTAACCTGCTTTATATCTGGGCACTAGCAATATTGAATTTGTAGTTTCTGATCCTTGAAAAATCTTGAAGATCAACAGGTTGGCCCAACCTACCACCAAAAAAAAAAATCAAAAAATGAAATATCAATATGAGTTCCCCCCTCTCGATTTCAAAATAATGTTTTTTTAAATGAAATGTTATGACTTATTTTATGATTTTCAGATATGAGTTTTTAAAAATCGGAAAAAAAAAATACATGTTTTTTATGGTTTCTTTATGATTGTTTATGTGTTTTTATGATTTTGTTTATGATTGGTTTTTGTTTTTTGTATAATATCATAGTTTATTAGTTTTAAAGATGTGTTTATGTTTTTTCTGATGTGTTTAATGTTTTTCTATGTTTTGTTGTGTTTTGTTTGTGTTTTTATGTTTTTTTGATGTTCAATTTTTGACGATTTGCCTTACGAGTTTTTATGATTTTCTTTATGGTCTTTCTGATTTCTTAATGAATGTTATGTTTTTTGTTTTTATGTTTTTTTGACGACATTTTTAGATGTAAAAAAAGAAACATTAAAAAAAAAACATGAAAAAACTACAAATTTAAAAGCGACAACAAAAAAACAAAAAATAATAATCATAAAAGGAAATCGAAAAACATTGAAAAAAGAAAACCCAAAGAAAAACATAAGTTGTGTTTAAATGTGCTTAAGCAATTTTTCAAATCATAAATTTCATTAAAAAAACATGAAAAATATTGTTTTACAAAAATAAATATATTTTAAAATATTTTTTTTGGATGTCTTCGAACTCTCAAGTCTAGGGTGATCTATTCAGTCAAATAGAAAACGCGCTGGAAAAAAAAAAAAAAGAATTTCCCTGGAAATGCAAAATCGTGTTGGTGGTCTTTCATTTTTTGTTTCCGATGAGATCTGCACGAGTTTACTTTATCACACGGGACGCAAGCTGCCTTTTCCTTATGTAGGCTCCGCCGGTAAGGACAGGAAAACGCTGAAGATGTCATGAGCCACAAGTGTGCCGGATTGCTTGATTTGTGTATTGTGCCTGCGCGCATATGTGCACCTATGCAATAAAGATTGATACATGGCGGGGTTTGCACCAACAGACACATCACCGACACTCCACCAAGCCACCACCAAATTGCCACTGACATACCACCAATGCATTGACACGCCGAAGCGACACCATCCTTAACCAAGACACAACAACAAACCCACACCCAACAACAGCATTACAAACCGGCGACAGACCACAAAGGCAGTGGGCTCAAGAGGACGCAACAGATGAGCTTGAGATAAGGCCAGCATGGCCTAAGAGCAGCATGCCCCAAAGGAAAGGAAAAAATAGTTGAACATACCATGAAAACATTTTTCTTGGTATCTACGGTGTTGTTTGCAAACGCCTGCCATGGACCAAAACTCAACGACACTGAAATGCCCAAGTCCAAGATAAAGGCCAACACAGACACAGACCTCAAAATAGCCAGAATGGCTCAACATAAGCCCAATATGGTCCCAACGTGTAAGCCCAATATGGTGAAGGTTGGCGCAAAATAACCCCCCACATTACTCAGACACAGCCCAACATGGAGCCCACTTTTTTTGCAATGTTCTTGAGGAACACTCCAAGCACTCTTTCATGATGCCTCTCTTCAGACAAGTTGCCCAATGCGTCCCAAAGAGACTGCAGCTGAACGTCGGACTACGTGATCGCTGTCTTTTAGACTTTGGGTCAAGCGGGGCCTCGTGGCTCAAATATCACCGGCCACCGTTGCTCCGTTGCTCACTCCCTTTCCAGTCGTGAAGCGCCACTGAGAATATCACACTGCGCTTGCTGTGTGCTTTCCGCCAATTTGGCCTCAGGAGAATGGCAATGAAATCTCAAACCAGTCAAAAAATGCAACCCTCTGCATTGCTGTGCATTGTCATTGTGTTCTCGTAAGTTGCAGAAGTTGCAGAAGGAATGTTTGGAAGTTGTGATCGAAATTGTCAACCTTGGACCAAGATTGTAGCCCAGCGCTTTAGCTGCTGCCGCTCGAACATGACTTTGGCCATCAGAGAGGCAATCTGCCAACGAATCCACGGCGGTCACAGCACCTAGTGGACAGTGGCAGTTGCATCTGTGCACCAGCACAAACGTGTTCAAACGTGTTCATACGCGCATTCATGGGATGACAGGATATGAAAGGTCTGGTTTGTGACAGGCACTCAGCATACCAAGTGCTGTCGCCACCGCGCTTTTAACTTCGGAGCCTTAAATGCATTAAATTCGGAGATTGATAAGACGTGACTTGACGTAACAAGGTGACTAGGCCAAAGAAGACAAGCCATGGACTCCATGAGCAATCGAAACTGAGAACCCAACTCGGGTCTCGCAATGCATCCGTGAGCACCTCTAAGACAGCACTGGAGCTCAGTCCTTGGCAGCGGACATCATCTGGACATCATTTGGACATCATTTGGACATCATCTGGACATGTGGACAACAATGGAGCGAAGATCAAATTTTAGCCAAGCCAAGGCACCCAGAAATCCTAAAGCTCCAAGTGCCTCAAATGTACACGAGGGATGATTGAAAGATATTGAAAGATATTAAAAGACTGAAATGGTATCACTTCAATGACAAATGTTTTCACATGTTTTCACATGTTTCTTGAGGTTCTCTCAGGGAAGGATGGCTCGATATAGGGAGAAAAAAGGGACATCGAAAACATCATAGACCTGGAATGTGTGACGAATGTGTGACGAATGTGTGACGAATGTGTGACGAATGTGTGACGAATGTGTGACGAATGTGTGACGAATGTGTGACGAATGTGTGACGAATGTGTGACGAATGTGTGATGAATGTGTGACGAATGTGACAATGTGAGGCAGGCGCCGCAACTCGAACACTTTCTTCATGATCTAAGGATGCTTGCAGCAAGGCTGGGAGGGCCTCCAAACACAAAACGTCACAATGTTGGTGACAGAAAACTCCAACATTACTGTGAAAACTGTGAAAATATGTGAAAACTGAGTACTTCAACAAAGTCCAACAGTCCAAGAATACCTTTCCGTACAAGGTTTGGCTGAACTGTGGGTCGGGTGTGGCACCCAACCTCACTTGCTGCAGGCCCTAGTTGACCTAATGCAGTAGCCACCTCAATCGCGGTGAGCCAATGCAGGTATCGTGTTTCACCCAACATGGCTCAAAACAAGAGACAGTCAATCCAGCTTCGCTCATGAGTGGTGTTGCACAATGTTGCACAAAATCGGTTGACATATGTGCGTGAGGTAGGTCAATATTGGTGAAGTAGTTTAAGGTGACGGCGCCCATGGAAGGGCGGGACTGTTGTCACTTTTTCACATTTTTTTTTCTGGGGGGGTTGGGGGGGGTTGGGGGGTTGGGGGGGTTGT
>Ga0126342_10004285_pt1 | contig 24240 bp, 27 predicted proteins | sample Cyp1metagenome_FD_92528 | JGI IMG/M metagenome (GOLD analysis project Ga0126342, IMG submission 92528) | Coral microbial communities from Lord Howe Island, Old Settlement Bay, Australia - Cyphastrea 1 metagenome | ecosystem: Host-associated > Invertebrates > Cnidaria > Coral ...
CAGTGCAGTACGCCGTTGCCGGGCGCCGATCAGGATCCCGGAGGCTGGCCAAAGTTGATGAGGTGCCAGGTGCTAGGGGGCCAGCTGTCAAGGCTTGCCGGGCTGCTGATAGCTCGCCTGTGTGGACCAGATGTCGGGCCCGCTCTCTTCGACGTCTGTCGCTGGGTGCTGCTGTAGGGTGTATGTTCCAAAGCTGGTTTCAATGATGAAGGTGAGCGCAAGACGCAAGAAAGGCCTCCCATGCCATGCAACATTGGAAGCTTACAGTGCTGACTTTGTGATTGAATCAAAGACATTGGACAATGAGCAGGCTGCATTGTTTCGATCTGGTCTTGGGTTGGTGTTGTACATTGCAATGGATAGACCGGATATCCAATTTGCAGTAAAAACCCTGTCGTCATACATGTCGAAACCAAGCACAAAGGCCATGGCAGCACTGAAACACCTGACTTCCTATCTGGATGGGACGCCTGACAGTGGAATCTTTCTGAAAACAACAGGGCAAGGAAAGACTTTGAGTGATTTCTGGAGGACAATGCATGAGACTCATTCAAATGGCTCATGCAGTTGAAAGGATGCAACAATGACCTCTCTTTCCATCATGGATCTGTGACAGGTGGAGACATGGACGAGACCAACAGCGATGGCGTGCAACTGGTTTTGTGGACACTGGCAGAATGGACAGTTGCTACAAGTACCGGCTGCACATACTATGTCATGAAGTTTGTCTTCTTGGTGGCGCAGATCATGGGAATGCTTTCGTTGGTTGCTGGAGTTGTTTTGGTCCTATCAGGACCTTTGATTTGGAAGCGCTACGACTGGATGCGGATGGTGACGATTCGCTATGCTCCGGCATTGATGGCTTGCAGGTTTCGATTGCTAATCAAACCAAGCTTGTGGCTAGCCTGGTGGATGCTTCGAGAGATCTGCTATTTGCACGACAGGAACAAGGTGACTTCATGACCGACATGGAGGGTATCTACGAGAGTTTGGACAAGTTTCTGACTGGTGGCCAGTATCCAGTTGGAGCGCTTGCAGCATTGGAAGGACCATATGTAGAACCCCAACCTGAACCTCAACTCTTTGAGAATGTGGACTTAGCTGAGGTGGCGTTGCAGCATGTAGCAAATCTCAATGGCCATGAAGTTGATCGTGCAGTTCGAGACCCTGAGCTGGACGAACACGTCAATGTGGATGGAAAAACTCAAGAAGAACGCAGGAGACGCTATTTGGAGTCAGATCAGGGAGAAGTCTCCGATCCAGATGAGTGGGCCTCAATCCACTTTGGAGATAGAGATGAATATGATCATGACCGAATGCTAGCTTTTTCTCAGGCCAACCAACTTCGACTTCAGAATGCGCTGGCTTCGTTGCAAGTCAGACGCGCTCAAGCTGAAAAACAAGGAGGTTGGGAAGCTGCTGCGACATGCACACGAGCGATGCAGGAAATCGAGGCCCTACGTGACATAGTTTGAAGGCACGTGGTGAGCAATCAAAGCATGAGGCAATGGAATGTTTGCTACAGCCCAGGCGAACGAATTCAACGTGAGAGACAGATTTTTTTCCAGCGGCCTTGGAAACCTAGGATGAGAGCTGAATTTAGCAGCACAGTTGGCTGGAAATGCAGCCAGAATTTGCGTGGAAGTTTCAAGGATGACAACAAGTTTCAAAGGAACATGTTGCCAAAGTAGGGTGTCAAACTTCAGTCATGGCACTCACACCCATGTGTTAGGTTGTAGGCAGTTGAAACAAAACAGACAAGATTAGCATGACTTGTCTCTTGGTGCAAGGATGACACGCACAAATCTGTGCTTGTTCGTGGCCCAATAAATGGCCCAAAGTGCAGTTGAAAATTTGAGGTGTGAGCACGTGGAACTTGGTCCAGAGGCCACCATTGGCTCATCATCAGGATCATAAAACTGACTCGGTACTTCTAGTTTGCTATCAGGCTGAGTTGGTTTCTTGACATTTTTCCTGGGAACAGTTTTTGGCCGGTTTCGGCTCTTGTGCTGGTGCAAGTTCTTTCTTTGGATGTGGACGATGTGTACCGTTACATGCTGGAAATGTAACGTCTTCGGATTGAAAGCTGCACATCGGTTTCCAACCGGAAGTTGCGAGAGCCAAAATGTCAAGGACTGGATGGTCGGATGTAGTCACCGCCAATGCGGCGCGTTGCATTCCAAACAACGGACATGTCAGGAACTCACTCACAGGAGTATTTTCAATATTCATGCGAAGGTTCTGCATTTGTTCCACTGAGCAGAGGATAAGAACCTTACCTTTCTCCAGAATGTCAACGCAGGTGGTAATCCAACCAGTGTGTGCATGATCATTGCGGAAGTGAATGACAAGCCTTTCTTTAACTTTAGATTGTTCTCCATTTGCAAAAGCAAATTTACTTGCAAGAGGCTGTTTGGAGAACCAGATCTGATCACGCTTTGAATGTTGTCGGCACGCTTCAATAAGCCGATCTATGGCAAAGCGGGATCCCATTGCTCTGGTACAACCTGAGTCAAGAACCAAGAATCACATAAGTCGGATGAGAACAAAGATTTACATATTCACAAAGGAGTGCCATGATCATAATTAAGATTAACACGCTTCTCCGTGGTGACGGAATTGAGTGGGCACGTGTGCTGTGACGAATCATCTCACCGGAATCGGTTGCGACACTGTCCTCCACATGACGGATGCTCACAATTGAAAACCTGCTCAAATCTGGAAAAACACTGGCACAACAAAAACAAGAACAGAAACACGAATGCGAAGGTTTCTACAAGTTCGTGTCCGAGATATCGGAACAAGCAAATGGCCGAAAAATAGAACCGGTTGATCTGGTCCGTCTGTCTGTCCTCAGAAACGACTTCAAAATTTTCTAAATGTTTGTCCTCGAGTTCGGTCAGTTCCTCCATAGAAGCATAGTAAGACCAATTGTATCAATCACCTTCGGAGTAACCTGCATCATATTCATAGTAGGATTCACAACCTGACCAGTCATTTGTCCAATAGGTGTCATAGTCATAACGCCAGCTGTCTTCGGCATGCGCAGTTTCTTGTTTTTCGGGGGCTTGTGAGGCACTAAAGATGCAGGTTGGGCTACATTTGCTTGTGGAGGCTGTTGTTGTTGGAACGGTTTTCCTCCCTTGTTCTTTCCATCTCCTTTGCCTTTGCCCTTCCCTGAAGGCATTCCTTTGAAAAAATCCTTTCCTTCCATTCCTTTCTTGCCCTTCTTGCCTCTTCCTTTTTCCCATCAGTAAGCCGTGTCTTGCTAGTCATTTTCCCATGCTGCATAACCTTTTCTTTTTGACCGCGGACGGAAGCCAGGTCTTGATCGTTTCCCTTTCTTTCCGTAACCCTTCGGCCTTCCTTTCTTGAATGATCGGCCGTGAATACGGCGCTTGGAATATGAACCTTTAGCGCCTAGAACCCACAAAACGTTCTCTGTATACAGACCCGTGAAACCTTCTTCTCCGGTCTCCTCGTACATGACCCAGAAACCACGTTCACTTTCTTCGCCTTTCCCCAGGATGTAGAAAGTGGGCCGTTTTCGGTGCGCGATGTTTGGGTCGGCAACACCTATGCGAGAAACGGCCAAAAAAATAATAAGAACAGCTGTTTCACGTGGACATAAGTATATTGAGGCACTGCTATTTGACGGATGTTCATGGACGAGACAAAGCGCTCTCTTTGTTGCTCGTTGAAGTCTGCTTGAACCAAGAAAATCAAGGACATCACAGTGTCTGACAACGGGAAATCTTGAATATGTTGGGCCTTTCTATTTGTTGTGGTTTGTTCCCGAAGGGTTGCCATGGTCTTCATCCACAACATGGATTTAGATGTGGAACAACTCCAAAATGTTTCCTATGAAGGGCCTGACGCATTCGCCGCCGCCAAAACCGGCTCGGCATCAAAACGACTCCTCAGGTTCCACCACAATTTGATGGCCAATCTAGCTGGTTTGAAAATGAAGATGTGATTGATGATTGGCTCGGGCTCACAACATTGGATGCAGACAAGCAGGGACCATCTTTGAAAAATGCCCTCATAGGTTCAATTTTTTTTTAATAAGTGGATGCTCGACAATGCCCTACTCCGAGGTCCGGACCCTGACACCCCCATTCTAAGGACACATTGAGACCCTACCTCGTGAAGGGCGTAGGTAAATCATGCGTTCCCTTGGCGATTCTTGCGCATGTTTCGCACATATCGAGGCCAGAGCGAATTCGTGCACTGGATTGGGCGTTTCGAAATCTCTCAGTTTGACCGACAAGTTGCCTTCGCAAGTCCGATATACGGATCGTGTGCAAAGATCAACTGTTGTACACGTCTCGGAACTTGACGAAGGCACCGGCTCCACTACCACGTTGAGGCAGCAATCCCCGTATTGAGGGGGCCTTGGATCTACACTAGAACACTTGTGGTCAGCGCGGCGGCAAGCTACACCTTTTTGCTGCGCTATGCAAGCAAGTCTTGAGCCACGGAGTGGCGCAGTGGATACAATGAAGGGAGAGAACATGTCATGTATTACATACAAAGTTTCATGCATGCATTGCGTAGACACGTCCCCAAAAATTGTTTACAGGGGGATCGAACCTAGGCCTGCCAGGAATGGGGGGTCTAACTGGAAAATTTCAAGGTTTCCAATGATCCTGGTGCCTGCCTATTCCTTGCTAAAGCAAGAGCAACTTCAGCTAGCACAGCTAGTTTTCGTGATTTTCACTCAAAAACTGCAATTTGACAATGATTTCGTGCGAGATTTCCCTCAAAAACGACATTTTTCGTGCAAGAGGTCCCGCGAAAAAATGCATTTTGAAATTTTGACAACGAAGTTTTTGTGCGAGGATTCCCTCAAAAACTGACAGCTGAACATGTGAAAACCACACTTTTGTGCAACACATCTTTCAAAGACTGGAGTTGAACTTGCGAAAGCGACGCTGTCGTGCGAGATTTCCTTCGATTTTTTTTCCTCGACGTTGTGAAAAACATTTGTTTGTTCCAGATGTCCTTCAAAACCTGCACGTTGACTTTGTGACAAAGAAGGTTCAAAGGTACAAACGACAGCCTCCGTAACGTTTGTTTTGTGCGACCCGCGCGGCAGTTTTAGGCCAGCACAGGATATTCAGAAACCGTGGTTGGAGTCATTGCAACCCCTAAACCAACTTAGGTTTAGGGGTTCAGTCACGACCGTCCATTCTTATGCGTTTTACCTTACTGCCAAACCCGAATTAATAAACCTTGTTTGAGGATATAAGTTGAATAATTATGGTGGTTCTCCCCGAACATGGCCGGCACCATGAGCGTCCTTAAAACAATTTGATGACAGTTCCAAGCGCAGCAAGCACAAAAACTGTAGATGAAACCTTGAAGCACCTTCATTCCTCCAGTTTTTCACGGGAGGGCCAGTTTTCCACATACGTGTACTTGTTCAATGGGTTTCCTGCACGGGTGATTGTTTTTTGAACAAAAAAAATGAAACGACCTTTGCTGGATGCAATATCTTGTACCCTGTCCCCGCCCATAGGCTGAAACAAGCGGTGAGCCACCTTGCATGAACAAGAGCATTTTCCTTTCAAGGGCGGGCGTTTGTTTGCCTCTTTGAACAAGTTTGTCAGCAAGTCTTGACGGTGATTCACACGGTAGGCGAACACCTGCATACTCTTCGTGCATCAAGTAGCCAAGCAACAAGTACTGTACGTGTGCCAGAGCAAATGAATTTGAAACAGCGTAGCATCAAGCACGTGTGCCAACGCAAAGTTCAAGTAGCCTAGCCTCAAACGTTAGCAAAAAAGAAAAACAAGTAACGTAGCATCAAATATGCCTGCCAGCGGAAATGAACTTCAAGTAGCCTAGCATCAAACCCTTGTGCAATGGCTAATGAACTTCAGATAGCGTAGCGTCAAAATGTGCACCAGGGAAAAATCCGTTTGTTTGTTTCATTTGATTTTATTTTGTTCATTAACAAACCTTGATTCAACCTTGATTGCTTACTGGCACATTTAGGTCGGCATGTCGCCAAAATTGCATTTGCTAAGGGCAAGGCGGCCCCAATGGCGTTGCATGGCGTTGCTTTCTGGCAATGGAGCAGGTTGCGATGCGCGGGTTGGCCGTTCCGGGTAGAAGGTAAAGAGGTAGCACGTCGTCAGGTTGATAGCCAAATAAGAACCCTCTGGTTGGCAGCGCTTTCGTAATCACGTGCGTTTGAAAATGACCGCCCTCATCGTGGAATGTTTGATTTCGAACCCGTGATTTCGTCAAAACATGTCCAACACGCCGCCTCCTTCCACCACGAAAAATACTCAATTAAGGATATCCTGACAGAATACTATACTTCCCCGAGACGAGCCCCACTTCAAGATTGCGGTTTGTTCTGCAAATGTTCGATCGCACTGATTCGAATGATTCTATTTTTTTATCTACGCTTGTGGCGCTGCGGCTAGGTGCGAATACCAGCTGCGCTATTGCCACCAGGCTGTCGCATCGCTAAGCCGTGGCAACTCGTTCCAGAAGTGCAAAATGTCATGCTGAGGTTGATACTCAAGCATGGATGTTAATCGAAGACTGTGCAATTGCATCATTAATTGTTAGAACGGACGGCGAGCTGCTAGTGAGACATGAGTGTCTCACAAAACGCAGCGATTGTACGTGTTGCGCGGTGGCGGACGTCCACGCTCTTGCGTTTGATCTCAACTTCAACCCACTCATTCCTTTTTGGCGGAACCATCGCCTGCAAACTTTAGCCAATAGTTGATGCGGAGCCATGCTCTTGCTGAGTTTCTACATGCTTTGCAAATCACTGCAAGAATCTCAAATGTGAGAAGAACTGAAGAACTGCCAGGAACTCTTGGGTAATGGATGCTCTTGGCGGCAACGAGTTTTTGTGTTTGACTAGGTCGTATTGCAGGAGTTGAAGTCATCACGAGATTTAGCGCATTGGTGAACTTGCTCCGCCAATTCGCCCGTAGCATTTTGTGTTTTCTCTTGTTCGTTTTCGCAGGGTCGCCGTTGCACTACGAGTTCTGAACTGCTCTAGGGTGTTGCGTTCGGTCGACGTCAGCTGCCACCAAACGCAGTGGGTTCGCAGTGTCGTTCTGACCTAGTAATTCTTCGCGCGGAGGAATATCAAAGTCAACCCAACATGCGCTTCGGATTGTGGAGGGACTGCACTGCAAGGGGTCGGTTTTCCGCTCACTGCATTGGTCTTGTTTTTGAATCCTGGTGTGTACGCTCTCGAAAAAAATCACAATTTACCAAGTTCCTGTCAGCAAACATCTTCGCAAACCATCCAGCGCACCAACCAGTGAATCAATGCCCAGCGACAAGCTGGCGTCTACAACTTTGGTTCTTTGTACACATGCAATGGGCCATCTCTCCTGCCCCTGCTGGCCCATCAATCATCCTTGTCCACTGGGATAATATCTACACTAAGGCCTTGAGCTTTCAAGCCCTCACAATAGGCCTCACAGCCAAAATATTCTGCAAGAGATGTCAACGGAAGCAGAACATGAGTAGTAACTGAGTAACACAGTGTATATCAGAGATTATCAGAGTATCAATTTATCTGAGGGTCATGCCTCGGCAGTCTCAAAGGCATAGGTTCCAACAACCGCCACGCCTTCTTTGTGAGCCTTCATCATCACCTCTAGGAAAAAACAGAACATGAACCAAATGCAAAAATGCAACGCTCCGTGTTCTATGCCTGGTAAGCATCCCCCTCTTTGAGCAAGCAAATGGTCATCAAGCACCTCCAGAGATGAGTTCAATGTGAGCCATGCAATGGCAACGTTCGTTCCGACCAACAGAATACGCCTGGCCACGTACTCGCGCTTGTTCAAGGGGTCGTTGTAAAGGACAAGGCGATACTCATCTGCTCTCTTCTGTCGGGTCTCCTGGAAGGAATACTATGAATACTTACATGAGAGAAGTGCTCGGGAAACCAAAAGCACATCTCCACAGAGTCGCCAGAGTCGCTGGTCACCTCCTCCACTTTTGCACCAGGGATTGCGACCGTGGTAGTCACAGGAGGTTCTTTCACCGGCATGTCAACTGCTCGCCTGCCCCCTCTCCATGTGGGGTCGAGCTACCCATCCCAAAAATGATTCATCAATTGGAATATTGGAATCAACCCTTTCAATGTCGCATCAAAAATAGCGAAATGATGCGAAATGTTGTTTTTTTTTTGGAGAAAAATAACAGTGGATGGATTTGGAGTCTGTGAAAACTCTTCGCTGCCTCGCTGTTCGGGAAAAAGTTGGCTGCGAGCATGCTGCCAGGAAGGCACTGCCTGGTACAAACTGAGATTGGGAGGAGAAATCTCGCAACATGGCAACTAAGGGGATAAATTTGTGACATACGAACAACATCCAACAATGGTCCAACAATATAGTGTTCGAATTTGATCCGGTCTAAACTTAATCTACGTCAAAATCCATCAATATCTTATTAATATCTTGTAATACACACAGAGGCAAAGCCATGTCATGTCCTGTGTTGTCAAGTTTGATCTGCCAGTTCAATGTGCTCAATACGTTTGCCACTGTCCCACGGTACAGGTATGTTTAGACCACTGAATCCACTGGGCCTGCAAGACATCCTCGCTGTGCCCAATCGTATCTTTTGGAAGATGAGTAATCTCTGTGTGCCTGCAAAATGTGGGTCTGTCTGAAATTGTGGATACCGGCTATTCTAATGTAGTTTTAGTTTAATGGGGAAGTGATGATTAACTGATTGCCTATCAAAGTCTGAGGTGCCATACTTTTAGAAAACCCATTTGAGTCTGAAGAAGTACAAGAAAAAATGTTGAAGCGCTTGAAACAAAAAAGAAAACGACAGATCATTGCGTACATGGTTGAGATAAGTCAAAGTCAAGGTCCATTTCTAAGGCCAAAGTTGAGCCAGTTGGGCCTGGGGATGGCTGGCCTGCACGCCGCCTCAGCTAAAATAGAAGATGTTGGAAATGTATGGTTCCTCGGTTCCTCTCCTCGACATGGTGCTTTTGAATGCTTTGAGACATTGATGTGGGTTTGACTAAAAAGAAGGTACCCAAAAAATTGATGTCTATCTGTCTATGCATCATTTTTCGTACAAAAATTGCCATGAATTGGGGGTATAGACAGAATCAAACACACTCATGTACATTGATTGGCTTTGATTGGTGCCAAACGCCGCCCAAAAACTCTGCCCAAGCTAAAGAAGCTCAGCACCGAGCAGGCACGAGGCACTCGCCCGACAAGAGCAAATGCAGCTGCCATGCTGTCAAGGGCTGCAGAAGGTTTCATTGACTCCACAACTGCCAAAGCCTCCAAACCCTTACCCTCTGGTTATGTCAAAATAGCTATTGAAAATGGCCCATTTATAGTGGATTTACCCATTAAAAATGGTGATTTTCCATAGTTATGTTAGTTTACCAGAGGGTACCTGTACAAGGCTAAAGGAATGACAAAGCAAACTAAAACAAACTCTCGGAAAGCTTTGTGAAAATGTGGGATCCTCTACATTTGTAGCAAAGACCAGCGATCAGCGGGTCCTTTTCAAACAAATTTCTTTGAAATGTCAAGTGCCAACAGTGGTCAACAGTCTTCCATTTTATGCGTCCATGCAATATACACAGTTTCACTGCAATGCGCCATCTTGCACATGTGGCAGAAAGCTCCTAGAAAGGGACTCAAAAGCTAGCTACAGACTCAGAAAGACAGCTTCGGTAAAGCTGTTAACCGCCCAGGCTTTCTATCCATGAACCCAGCCAACTCTTTGACACAAGGCGCGACTTGGACGCTGCTTCTGCTTGTATGATTGGAAGGATTGCAGCACGTGTCCGTCGCGCAAATTCCATGTAGCCTTCGTCATTGAAATGCACTCCATCTTGAGCAAGACTTGGATTCAAAGATTCCAAATCCACAAGAAAGCGCTCACTCAAGCCCTTCTGCGCAGCATATCCTGCCATGAAATGTCGAATCTGCTGATTGAGTCTCAGGCGGGCAGGATTTCGGCTGGCCAATGGTGGGAGAGTCAAAACACCAACATGGGGGAAGAATGCAGCATTTGCCGCAGTCTCGCAAATGGCCCGAATGTTGTTGATGATGTTTGGAATCTGGTAGTCAAGCTGGTGAGGATGTGAATGCAAGAGGTCATTGGTACCAACCAAGATCAGGACAAAGGCTAAACGACCTCCTTCTGTGAAAGCCGATTGCAGCGCAGAAGGCAAGCGCTTCAAAACGTCTTGCGACGTGTGGCCCCAAACGCCAGAGCTGTGAACTTTCATCTGCAATCCATCCTCATCAAGGAGTCGTTGCAGCTGGGATGGGTATGACCTGAAACCCTTTTTCCCTGCCGTCAAGCTATCTCCAACGCAAAGGATCACATCTTTGCCAGAATTGTTGGCGGGCACGGTTGACGAAAACCCCAGTGAAACCTGAGAACCACTGCTTGCTAGTCTTGGTGAACGCAGCCTTGTAGATTGCATGATGCAAGAGTAGCTTCGGTGAGACGAGTGTCCTAAATGCCCGTGTCTTTCATGCCCATGTCTTTCATTTCTTTCATGTCTCTCTTGCCTTTGGGTGATGGTATACCCAGATCGTTGCGTGTAGTAACCATTCCTTTGAGTGGCGGATCCACCTCGCTGGGTGGGATATCCACTGCGCTGGGTGGGATATCCACTGCGCTGAGGAGGATTTGCACTTCGATGAGTGGCGTAGCTATGGCTAGATGCTTTCACGTTGGCCTCAGAAAGGCAGTCCGGATGCACCCAAAAAAACACGAAATCAGAAGCACTAGGTGACTAGCATACTCATCATACTCACAAGCAACAGTCTGAGATCCTTACGGTAGAACTTGGTGCTACCTTGTACACAGGGTACTGGGCAGAATAGCGGTGGGTAACCACCACTGTCTTCTTCGGCGCTTGCAACATCGCTTCACCCCGGATGTCGCTTGCGGAAGACTACTGAGTTGGAAGCCAAAGTAGAACCCCTGGAGGTGAGATGTATGATGTTGTGACAGATGTATATCAGTGTGCTGCCAATTCGGTACTGTCCTCTTTCGTTTTGGATTCGTACGATTCGTAGATGTTTTGGTCAACATTGAGTGTTCACCTATCAAAAGCTGTTGTGCTGTCGGTGACCAAATGCACCGTTACACTTGGTGTCCTGTCCAGCCCTTGGCTGCATACGTGCCAATGCAGAATCGTCATGATTTCCCTCGCTGGATAATGTCATTGCTTTCAAGGAATGGCAAAACTTTGGCTTTGCACCCTCATCGCACCATCGTTTATCAAGCAATTCACTGCACTCAAAGCCTAGCACATTGTGGAGGGGTCATTCTTAGCCCTTCCACAGCTGTTGTATCTTTAGAAATTGGTTTCTTTTTGAAACCAACAAGATTTGTCTCAAACCAAAGCAAATTGTATCAAAGTATGCTGTGGAAAGAATTTGACATGATTTGCCTTGACATCACTGAGCCTTTGCGAGAGACACCGAAATACCCTTTTCGAATCAGCCCATGCAAAAGCCTACGGACCTCGGCTCAGTAGCTGAGCTTCCAGCTCCTGGCAGATAGCATGACAGGATCCAAAAATGGAATCTGAGCTCCTTCAGACCGTGAATGGTTTGAAATGGTGCCCCCAAGAAAGATTAGAACAAATGGACCATGAAGTGGTGGATCTTCGAGGGATTCGTAGCTTTGAGATGTACTGAAATAGTCTCGTTCCAAGTGCCTGAACTCGCTGCTCCAAAAGGCTGTTCTGGACCTGACGCTCCTGTCACAGCCACTGGTATCCACTAGCATCCATCAATCCCGCACGACCCATCCACCTTGAAACCTGCGGATGAAGCCCCAAGCCCAAAACCAACACCGGAACCTTGCGGAGTCTTTCCACTTCAGGCAAGAGTTCGGCAATTCGTTCATCCAACTTTGCCCTGGCAGAAAGCTATGTGCGGGCACATCACACCACGCCTTCCATTTCAAACTACATGTCAAACCACACTAACAAACTACACTAGCACGATGAACCACGCTGATGTCAAGCTTTTAGTGAGCCCCAAGTGTGGCAGCTAGACAACTTTGCAAGAGCTGCACCTCTAAAAGATTTGAACACAGAGCGCAATCCGGGGATCACAAGCCATTTGAAGCGGTTCAATCACAACGTGCCTCTGGCTTGACCAAAACTCGCCTCATGAAATGTCAGTCGACATGTGACACGCACAGCCAGGGTTTCACCAAAAGCAAAGACGCTGAGGCCTCGGAAGCGCGGTCCTCTGTCTCGAACTTCTTGTCCCAGTGAGCCCTTCATTTTGGGAAGTGGCAGACTGTAGGCTCTACGAATGAGATCGAATCAGGCACTTGAATCACTATGAGAAACTGCATGAGAAACTGCATGAGAAACTGCATGACAACAGCATGTAAAAACATGCTACAATCATGCCATGCCTTGACGGAGTTGTATCAAAGCCAAATGCCTAAGTAAATTTGAATTAACCCAGAATACAACCCCAATAGCAAAATTGTGTGTTTCCGTTGACACCAATTTGGTACTGACAGGTGAGCAAGCTTCGTGAAAAAATATGAAAAAAAAAGTCCTACAACACCACAAGACACCACTGGAACACCGCAAAGACACGCCACCAAGACACTACGGACACACCACCAAAGTGCCACCAAGACACCAACGACCGCCAAAACACAATTGAGAGACCACCAAGACACCAGCAGCACAGACACCACCAATTCCCGAAAGGACCTGCAAAGGGTTTTTCCAAAAAGTTGCTACCAGCATACTTTGTCATTGTCATCATCATCTGTTTCCATCGCAATCTTCTCGCATCACCATCATCTCGCATCACCATCATCACAGCACCGTCACAACAACAACAACAACATCATCATCATCATCATCATCACAACAACAACAACAACAACAACAACAACAACAACAACAAGAACCACAACAACAACAACAACAATATCATCATAATCACTATGGTTTTACTAGTATTATTTCTTGTCATCAACCATGCCCGTATCATCAATAACAATAGTAATAATAATAGTCATCATCATTATCAACATCAACATCAACACCATCATCAATCATAATCATCATCATCATCATCATCATCATCATCATCGTCATCGTCATCGTCATCGTCATCGTCATTATCATCATCATCATCATCATCATCACCATCATCATCATCATCATCATCATCATCATCCTCAGCATCCTCATCCTCATCATCATCCTCATCCTCATCACCATCATCCTGATCATCATCGTCATCATCATCATCATCCTCATCATCATCATCATCATCCTCCTCCTCAGCATCCTCATCCTCATCATCATCCTCATCCTCATCCTGATCATCCTGATCATCATCGTCATCATCATCCTCATCCTCATCCTGATCATCCTGATCATCATCATCATCATCATCATCATCATCATCATCACCATCGTCATCATCATCATCATCATCGTCATCGTCATCGTTATCGTCATTATCATCATCATCATCATCATCATCATCATCATCATCATCATCATCACCATCATCCTCATCATCATCATCATCATCCTCAGCATCCTCATCCTCATCATCATCCTCATCCTCATCACCATCATCCTGATCATCATCGTCATCATCATCATCCTCATCATCATCATCATCATCATCATCACCACTGTTCATTGAAATATCTTTATTTTTGACATACAGCACTACAGTCAGGTTTGCCTGAAATCTGAAAACGACTTGAGGATCCAACAGATTCTGTTGGTCTTTGTACACTTTGCCTTGGTCAAAAGACCAAACTTGCCTAACTTTCACAGCATGCTCCAACGAGGCATCCATCAATGAATTTTTGAACTTCGCGTGGGCTTCAAGCGATCCCACAGCTTCTCCAAAGGTCGGTTCCAGCCCTGGGCAATCCACCAGGGCTAACTCAAAGCTGTTCATCCTTCCACTGGAACTTTTCAGGGGAGGACCACTGCCCAGCATGCTGCGATCTTTCAAGCTTTTGCCATGGCACAGATGGGATGTTGTTCAGGCTGCTCTACTATCTCTACTTGTCTGTGCAAGTCTAAATGGCAGTGCGTGCAATGCAAGGTCAATCTGATCACTGCTGGCATTTCATCACATTTATGGGAAATAACCTCCAATCACTCCAAACTGACTTCATCGGTGCTAGACCTCCTGTGTGCTAAGGAGACATACGAATAGACTGTTTCTCTGTTGCCAAGCTGCACGGCTCTGACAGCCACTGCGGTTGAATGTCACACAGAGATTTCAATACTTTGCGCATTTCCCTTCCACAATGTTCTACATTCTATATACATATGATGTTTTCTTGTGCCGTTCTCATTGCTGGGATTCCCTAGGTTGAGTTTAAGTTGGACGATGACTTTTGAACACTGGGTCTGTGTCGAAACCGCGGTTACCCTCCACCCTGATGTCATGCGCACCTCCCAGAGGTCAACTGCAGCTTACTTGTCATCGGGTCGCGGGCATCCACACATTCTTTTTGGGACGCTTACAAAAATGTCAACAATGAGAATCTTGGACTTCCAAGCCCTCCATCACCTCTGCTGCAAAAGCATGATGTTTGACAAAATTCAGGCTGCTGCCAAAATCTTAGAGGTCACGGATGGCAAAACTGGGTGCCAAATTTGGAAAACACTAGTTTTATTGGGCACCATGGAAATAATTTCCACGGGCTATAATCCTGTACTGCCTCAAGGCAAATACGTCTCACTCATTGCTTCTGTCAATGCCTGCAGTATCGAACTGGATTTGCACTCTTGAAATCAGAGTTCAATCTTGACATGAGCGCTACAAGCTACAACCAAAGTGTCGAACTCGACCTCGGCAATTCCAACCCAGGTCAGTTTCAGATCTACTTGGTAGAACCAAGCCTGTCTCATGTTCATGAAATCGTTGAGCCTTGGTGCACTTGGTATCACAGCATGGGCACTTCACTCTTCTGCCTATACCGAGACCAAACAAACTAGAAATGTAAAGAGGTCCCAACTAACATCCTTTAACTATCTTTAACTCATATTCAACGGTATTTTCTATAGCAAAAGGCTCTTCTAGCGACACCATCCAAGGCCCCAACTCCATCAAAGGCTCTTTGGCCATGTTCTCGAACGCCTTGTCCACAGCTACCTGGTCCCAGCACGGCAGCGAAGCGTGGATTCGCCCCATTTCGCCCCGGCTCCTGCCTCGTTGACGCGACCAGACCAAACCAACTTGACCATGGCTTTGAGTCGATCACGCTCCACGTCCTGGAGCTGTCAGAATTCAAGAGAATTTATCGATATTTATCAACTATAGCAAAGGATATTGATATATAATATAGCACATGGCATTCAAAGGAAGACATCCAGGTGGTTCTTGGAACTGCCTTCTCACCATTCGAGAGTGCTCGGAAGATGTCTCTCATGCTGTCGGCTGTGCTTCCGCGCTGGCTGATAGCCTGCACTAAACAGGAAAAAGGAACAAGAATTGGAGGTCTTTCACCAACGCCCCGTACCAAATCAACACTTCGAACAACCTGCAACCTCTGTCCAAGTTGGATAGTCTCAGTGCCTGAAGGAAACCAACAGCGCTGCTCGCCAGATCCTGACGGCAAGATAACAAAGAGATGATCGAAACATGCAAATCTGCCGTCATATGCAAAGATTCTATGACAATTAGCCGCCTCCCAAATGTGCCGTGCACCATCTGGCTCTTGCTCAAGGTGGCCTCTGACACAAAGAGCGTGCACCAAGTCGTTTATACAGTCCCTCATCATTTGAGGACATCCTTCCTCATGGGAATCAAAACATGCAATGATAAACCATAAAAGGTTGGTTAAATCCATTCCAAATGGTAGGTTTACTTACTTACTTAGGTTTACCACAGAATATACTGAACCCCATGATTTAATGAAGCTGGAGAGCTGCAGCAAAGTGTATTGCACCTTTCACCGCAGGGCCAATGGACACCGCATCCAGCAAGAAAGAGTCGTGCTGGCAGGTGAAAAGTATCAAAAGCCAACCGCTTCAAACTACAGAATGCATATTTTCAAGTATGCACAGAAGAACCCATGTCACATATCCATACATATCTCAGAATGCTGGAGTCACCCCATAGATGGAGTCCAGCTCGTAGTAGACCACTCCTTTGTTTCCCGCCTCAAGCAGAAACAACCAGTCGAAGCAAACTTTGGGCATGTTTTCTTGCGCCACTCCAGGCAGCACTGAAAAGCCAAGACAATTCGGCAGTCCTTTCGCAAAGTGTCTGCAATCTCTTTCTGCTGCCACACTGGAAAGAGTACCTGTTGACCAGTCAGTCACAGTCTGTCGTAGTCTGCATCTGTCGCGTTCATCATCTATACATATCTATCATCTAATTTCGGAAAGGGCTGCAGTGGCTGCATGCTGCAAACCAGAAAGTCTTTCCTTGGACAAAGGAGGAGCACGTCATGCTGAACACCAATGACCAGCGCTGGCATCATAGCGCCTTTGAGGCCCTCCAACAAGCACGGATTTCCATCCTGGCATGGAACTTTCATCAAATCTCAATCCATACAAAAACTGGAAGATTCAGAAAGCACACTGAGAAAAAGGTTATGAAAGCCAAACATTATTTTTGCTTTTTTTTCATTTGCGGCAAGAAATCTCTATTCGCAGCTGATTGATCAACAAATGATACTGAACTTCGCCTTGTCCAGTTTCTCGAGGGAGAAACCATCCATCGCCTTCGCAGGGGTGTGACTACGGTGTGACTACGCTGTGAACCTGTTTTCCGCCTTGGAGATCCACAAGAGTGAGTTGGGATCGTAGGCGTTCACCCATTTCCTGGCGAAAGCCGGGAAGCCTTCGATCGTCGATCTTGCGCAACTTGACAGAGCATGGACTGAGCTGGTTGCTCTCCCTGGTGAGCCAAGTAGTTTTCAATCATGAATTCGTTCTTCAAACCTGAACACACAAATGGTCACAAATTCAGGTTCACCACCGAAACTAAAAGAACCTGCTATCAAACATCTGAAGAACAACAACTCGATTTTCATCCGTTCACTTCAGCGGTGATTTCAACCACAGATACTAGAAGTAAGCACAACTTGTGAGGTCACATGTCCACAATGCCGCAGGCATTCAGGCAAATACAAACTGTAGGTACGACTTCACAACCCTCAAGAGGTGTTTTTTTCCAGCTGTGAAGATGCCTTGTTCCAGCTTCAAAAATCAGTTCTCCTTTGTCCCGACTCGGGCCCCGACCTTCTCGTTTGGTGATTCCTTTGGCTAGGCTTTGCCCAAAGCGCTGTTGCCACCTAGGATCGATCAGAAAGGCACGGCCTTTCAGCCCTACTAAAAAACACCGCACACCCCTTCGCCCAAACAAGCTGATTATAATATATATATATATATATATACAGATTATAGATCCGATTAGTACGAGGGTGAACATGGTGAACACTTGAACACACTTTTCGAATCTTATTGACCTCTTGGAGTATGGTACAAGTTGACAGCCATACCCAAGCCATACCCAAGCCACACCCAAGCAATGCCGAAGACAAAAATGCGGCACTTGCAGTCTATTTCTCTCTATTTCATTCTATTTCTATGTCTATTTCATTATTGAGCAAAGTAAAATAAATACATGCATGCATGATCTCATACACAAACACATCATGCAAATCTTGAAACAATGCTTCATCATTGCTTCATCCGTTGGGAGACAGGAAAAACATCCCCATCCGACCGTACAAAAACTCCTCAGTCTCTGGCTCAAGCCCGGATCGGTAAGTGATCGTTCCAAGCCTCGCCGGAAGGAGAAAAAGCAGTATGTATATGTGTGTATGTATATATATATATATGTGGTGCCCCTCATTTTCTTATCTCGTCACGTCAGGATTGCAGCAACTTGTTTAGGAAGCTGAAGGGTGCAGATTCAACGAAGCAGCCAAGCATCATTGGATTCTAGCTGCTAGCAGCTAGCCGCAATAAGCTTCAAGACATCTCAAGAGACACCAGAAGGATCACCAACCAGGACCCTGACTGGCGGGCCAGCCGCAGACCATTAGCTGGCAACTGACCATCGTAGTAATCCTAAGTTTGTTGGCAAGTTGCTAGATTGAACTTGATTGAACCAAAAGATCATGAGCAAATCGTTGGCAAGTGCTACCTGAGGGGATGCTGATCGCACCATCAGCGGATGAAACTGAGGCCTAAACTCCTCCTCGCCAGTTGGGATCGGACATGATGGCCTTAACAAGGCGCAAGAAAAGGCAACGCCCTCCAAAATGGGTGATGCAAATCATAGAAATGGTGCTTCCCTGCAAGCAGATTTCCTTCTGACACGAATTCTGTATGAACACTCTCGCAATGACAGTTGTCGGCATCGTTTTCCTCATCATAAATTGGGGTGACCTTCATATTGATGGGACAGGCCGATGTTTCCATTCATCATCTGCAATGGAAATGCTTCGGATGTTTCCATTTAAAGTCAAATGTTGGTGCGGTGGATGGCTGCCGTGTTTCTGTTCCGTGTGCTTCATCGCCAATCTGCCTGACGCTGAGCATGTCGAAAGGCTATGCTGCCTGGAAAGCTCTTGGCACCTAAGTTCCAAATCCAGGATGAAGGCAAACAACATGAGTCAGTTTGCAAATCTGAACATGATTTAGGGATATCTAGGGTCTGTGCAGGCTGAAATTGAGACAAATTTGCCAACCTTAGTCACTTTTCCTAGAGAAATGCAGATGATGAAGGGACACTGGTTTTGTTTCACAAAATTGGGAGCCCATCCACGCCTGAAGTATCAGACTCACCCGCCCACAGTTGATCTGCTCAAATGCAGTCCACAGATTTATTGAACCGGGGTGTGACATTAGCAGTAGCAGTAGATTGCACTTCTCTTCGGAATTCCACCTGAAAGGTCCTGAAAGTGTGAACGACTTGATGTATTGGCAGCCATTGGCACATCAAAATTCTTGAGCTTCTGGCCCTGTCAGGAAACATGGAGGCTGCGCAAACACTCTGCATGCCTTCCAGGAGTTCATTACATCGGCACAAAGGGATCGTCAAGGGAAAACAGTTGCTGCAAGAACTTCAGGCCTCCCAGTGAAGCACCAACCTCAACGCTAACGCCAATGAGTGGTTCAGCACTTGTCTACTAAGAGACTTTGAATAGCCAGTACTCAGTACGTCAAGAGTTGAAGAACACAAAGTTATCAAAGTTTCAGTATCTTATTCAAATGTATTCTGCATCACTAGTCGATAGTGCCGGCATTAGGAGATTGAGCAAAACAATCGTAATTCGACAGCATCTGGCCAGTGCAGACTTCAATTAGCTACTGATGAGACTGGCAGCAACTCGTCACCCGAAGATGATGAAGATGGTTGGCGTGTTGGTGTGGAAGCACCGGAAGCACTGTGATTCTGATCAAGTTCCGGACACAAGCGTGCACTTTGTCGATTCCCAAGTGATCGAGAAGTACAAATTGTGCTGCTACCTGATCTTGCACCTTGGGGTACCAAAGAATCTCTCACAGACTTCCGTTGCAACACATGCTATTGCCTCTACAATGGCTGGTGAGCATTTGAAGATCAAATCATCTTACATGTGTGTAAACCAACTGTTCGTCCAAGCAGCCTCAAACCGAGGAAACGTGCTCCCATACCGGGTCCCCGTGTGGCTGTTGATGGTCGATGGCCCACTGCAGGACATTGAATGATCATTGCTGATTGTGCAACATAAATTGCCAGCCAGGAAAGGAAATGACAAGAGAGAGTTGCAGAGTTCAAAAATGCTAAGACAAGGCCGATACAAAAGATGCAAAAGCTAGTTCCACTTTGAAAGAGCGACAAACAGAAGCGTTCCAAAGCAACCTCGAACCATAACATCCTCCGAGGTTGTTGGTGCAAATGACCTCAGAAACAAGACAAATGAATTGCTGTGCCGGACGGAAAATTTTATCACGACGATCTCACCGAGGCTGAATCGAAAAACAGGTTGGTATCCAGCGGTCTGCCAGGGCCAATGTATTCCTGTGCTGGACATTGGACGCTGTCAAGAACCAGCACTGATTGGAGGAAACAAACAATTATTATTATTACTGGGAACAACTGAATCAGAGACAAACCGACACAGACAGAGTCACGTCAGTCACGTGTTACTGGACAGTCCTCCCACCAGCCGGGTGCTGGATTTCTGGAATGAGAGCAAGCATGGGAAGATGCTGACATGCCACACCTGAGTTAGCAAACAGGTAATCGAGCGAAATGAAAGAACTTGTGTAGCTTATACACTATGTGCACAAATCTACATATACGTATTACACGTATAAAGTTATTTGTATGTAACATATTTTATATTTTTCTCGACGCACATACAGACTGTTGACAGTCGCGGCGGAGCACAAATGAATTCACTTCCGGACGACCATAATGTACAAAGTCCGGTCCCACATGGTCTCCGTACTCGGTCACGTTCAACTTCGCACAAACCTCCTGAAAATGCACTGGCAACTGTGCTGTGTCATTCGCTGGAGCTGTACATGTGGCATTCCAGGTGACCTCAGCCAGCGCGGTGCAGAGCGCCGGAGGATACTCTTTGAGATGTGCTGTTTGGAACTGACCGCGGCAGTCTTTGCCGATAGAAATGCCCTTGGGGTTGTCGGCCGTGATTTGCCACTTCCGCATAATTTGAATTAAATTGGGGGAATTCGCAGCCAACAGAGTCGTTGGCTTACGACTGGACGCCCCATGCAAAACCCTGGGCAAACTCAACCTTCTGTACATTTGGCATGTTGAGCACCATGCAAATGATTGGAAGTTTCCAAATCGAATGCGCATCATCGGCTTCCGGCTCAGCTGGGTGTTCAAGTAGACCTTGTCTGCCCATGATCGCCAGCACAAAAATGGCTTCAATGCAAAAGCTGAGCAGCTGAGCAGAATGCTCCCTTCCAGCACAGCATCAAGCTCACGCAAAGCCAAAGACGCAAGGCCCCACAATTCCGCAGCAGTTCGCACTGGGCGCGGAGCTCGACAACGGTGTTCCTGATGTAGTGCAACTGAACGAGGCTTCGAAAAGGTGCAACATGGCGACCCCCCAAGGAAGCCGTGAACATGGCCCTGCATGATATGTGAAAGCCAGAAGTTGCGTGTGTCGAGATCTGCCAAATCTCCATACTTCTTGTTGATCACAATATCTCATGAGACCACATACAGAGTGAGACCATCCGGTGCCCCCTGCATCATGCGCTCCAGGTACCATTGGTAATCCCCTGGTCTCCTTCTCCCACTGAAAGCATGAAGGATAACCCTTTCTTATTCTTTGCCTATTGGGCCAGGCACGAAGGAAGGCTCCCAAACGTTGCAATCCTTGCTCACTAACTGACGGCGCCACTCCTCGTGACCCAGCGGATCAGGGATCTCGCGCGGAGGTTTGTTCTTATGGCGGAGGAATGGCCATGTGTCAGGATCTTTGAGCTCCAAAAGGGCTCTACGCCCTACGCATATCTTGGACAGGGAACCCGATGTCCTCGGCGATCTCCTCGGTGTAGCGCTCCTCAAAGAAGCCCAAGGTGGCACTGAAATCCGACCATGACAGCATCATACGTCCAACCTCTTCTCGAAGCGCCACCTCAAATGCAGTCGGGTTTGCCTCCCGTGCTGCAACGTCCATGATGAGGGCTATGAGTGCGCCATGCTCTCGATCTTGTCCACGTCGAAAGCCAGGCTCACGTAGAGGTCCTTGTGCTTGAAGATGTGGAAGTAGCCCATCGTGGAGCCGCTGCTGTTCCCGGCAGGCACCAGACCCAATGCCTGGGACAGGCCCCTTGCAGTTGCTCGCAACAAGCCGTAGCATGCTGTAAGTGCATATGTACTCGTGCAACAGTATGGTGTTCGCGAAGGCAGGCAGGGCACTGGGTCGCGTCAAACGAGAAGCGAACAGAGTTGATCACCCCGTGCACTTTGAAGAAGTGCGCTCCTTCGCCAGCCTTGTTAACACATCTGACCCCACATTGCAGGCACCCAAAGAAATCCTCGTCAGGGAAGGGCTGTACGTAGTGCGGTTCCGGAGTAACCAAGGTGCCATGCTGTCCAAGAAGGTGAAAGACCTGTCGATGGGAGTCCGCCAACCAGGTGGCGTTTTTGCGTTGCCGGATGGCGTGGGTAATGCTTCGCGCGACCAATCTCTTCCAATATCCATGATGGTAGCGGAGCAAGTACTCCCATGCCGGGAAGTGCTGTTGAGTGTCTTGTAGTGCATTGCAGTGATGAAGCTGCTCCAAAGCCAATGGAGGTCATCTCGGATGAGATCTCTCCAAGGCTGATCATAGTAGTAGCCCTCACTCTGCGGCCTCTCCACATTGATACAAGGTTCCCAAATAGCGAAGACGAGCTCAGCGAAGCAGCTCTGTAGGAGAGGGCAGTTCTGCTCGGGCAAGAACTTGATCATCGGTGACCGCAGCGTCATGGGGCACACGAAGGAAGTGCTTGTAGAAGCGAATGACGCCATTGTCCATTGCGCAGCATGTTCTTGGTCTTTTGGTCGAAGAAATGCCAGGATTCCATCCCATACGTAAATGCGCTCAAAACCAAAGACTCAAAGAGTTCCCTTCGTCGAGGAAAGGCAATGGTAGGATTATGCAGGAGGAGCTTACGATGGCATGAAAGGGCTTGATGCGCTATCACCAGACGTTGCTGTGCCTCCTTGCCTTGACTGACAGAATTGTGGATGATGCCCCAAAGGTGCTTGTAGGCACCCACCACATGCACTTTGAAGCTGGCATGCTCACCAAAAGCAAAGAAATGTGTATATATATATATATACGTATATATAACATTATGTAACGATATCCAGTAAATACAGTATATGAACCTTGCTTTCATGATGCTCGCAACTCATGTGTTGGATGACAATCAACAAGCGCACAGGTGGGTGCTGACGCTTCGAATCAAAACTTCGAACCAAAATCAACAATGAGCAAACATTCAATTCACAGACACCTGAGTTGACGTGTACATTTACACTCATCACATCTATCAAGCAAAGCCCTATCCCTACGGGAAAATGACCTTGTTCAGGTATGATGTGCTCTTGAGCTGAGGCTACTGCTGCAAGAGGATGACATTGTCTCGCTTTGCATTCTGCGCGACAAAAGCTCCACATGTCACTTTTTTGCATTGACATTTTTCCAATTGTCAGTCTATTCAAATCGGCACGACACATACTGATGTTCCAGCACGGCTTTGCAATTTGCAAATGGAAATCTGAACAAGAGTTTAAACAATAAAAAAATGCAAGAACAAGGTGACACTGCTACAATGCATACTGTGAAGCAAGACTTAACGGATCACCCCGGCGTACCAGGTGACCCCAGGTTTCGTAGGCAATTTGCAACCTGACCAATGCATGAAACAGAACTGATAACGGCCGTAACTGAAACGCGCTGCATAAGTTGGGATGCGCTGGTGCCAAGGCAGCCAGAATGAGTTCCACACTCTGGAATTTGTTCACCATTTCTGAAAGTGAAAGGGGCACTTCTGTGGAACAAATGATACCTTGACAAGCAGTTGCTCATGACAAGTGCATCTGTCACAATATCAAGTATATGAAGGCATCATAAAGGTGATCGTTTGACAAGTGCAACCTTGCAAAGTTTCTGCAAACTCAGGCCAGAACCCCTCAAAATTGCCGCCAGTGTGGTACTCGCAGAGTTTCAGAGTTCAGATTGCGTTCCAAAATTGGCAAAATTTGGAATGTTTGCTGAATTGTTTTTCTATTTTTATGCCTTGACAACTGAACAAAAATCAACAAATATGCAGATTTCATTAGTCCGTGTGGTTTCAGATCCAACTTGAAATGGAAGTCCTCCGGCTCTTTGGCAGCCACTGCAAAACGACGGGTTGCAGCAATAAAGGGGGGCAACCTGATAGCCACAGGGTCTGTGCAATGAAACTGGGTTCTGTAAATTTTGTCGGGCAATCGATAAAACTATGTTCAGGATACAGATTTACGTATTGTATATATACACATATAATCATATACATCCCGGCGGAAGGGAAACCGGGCGAGCGTTTTGATTGGTTGCTTCCAGGAGAGTCACAATCACCTGTAATTTACAATATGAAATGCTCTTCCGATCAGTTTGTATAACTGAATTTGGGTTAAAAAAAGTGGATGCAAAATCTATTGATTTTTAACAAATCCAGGTATGAGTATTCCTCTGTAAACAATCCCAGAGATCTCAGC
>Ga0126342_10004286_pt1 | contig 24240 bp, 23 predicted proteins | sample Cyp1metagenome_FD_92528 | JGI IMG/M metagenome (GOLD analysis project Ga0126342, IMG submission 92528) | Coral microbial communities from Lord Howe Island, Old Settlement Bay, Australia - Cyphastrea 1 metagenome | ecosystem: Host-associated > Invertebrates > Cnidaria > Coral ...
GATCAAAAAGGAAGCAGGCGCGTCCGTCAGTGCTCGGGGGTTTCAATTTGATTCTTTGTTTATTGATCTTAGAAATTCGAAAGTGTGAAAGTGATGTTCATCACGTCATTGCGCGATTGAGTCTGTGTAGAATTGGGATTTGACTTTAGCTGATTCTATTGGATGATGATGGATGATTGCATATATATATGTATATATATATATTTGCATCAAATCTATTGGAAATATAGGAAGATTGATGGGAAATCAGAGTTGATTGGATGAAAGATGGATCGATTGGCTTTAGGTAAATTTTGAGGCAGGAAAAGGGTCTCCGAGAACCAAAACCATAGTGATGATTGATTGGTACTGTATACAACTTTAGATGGCGCTGCCGTGACTACTTTTCAAGGGAGGCCCAGCAACTTTGGGGGGTCAGGGTAGAAGTGCAGTACGGGCCCACTACTGAGGTACATCTTCTAATCTTATGAAAATGATTTTAGGGCGGAGCTCGAAGGGAAGCCATGGGTGGGGGTGCCCAAATCACTACAAGTGGTCTACCGAAGGTCTCCTCTAGACACGAGACCAGATTTCACTGTCAAAGTTGGAAGGGCTGCAATACTCTGCCAGATCAGCTATTGGTGCTGGCTGGTCCCACTTGGGAGCGCAGGAACAGTACCACATATCCTGCCAGACCGACTCGCGTTGGGAGCTTCAGATTTGCTGGTCACGATGTCAAAACGTCATGGTTTGCCAGGAAACAAACATGCCAACGGATTGGAGATGGTACGACCTTGAAAACTAGGACTGACTGATTGACTCTTGCCATTTTTGTTTTGCTGGGTGTGTTGTGTGGATCCCTCCCAATTGCAAAAGGATTGGGGTATGGAAAAATCATCGGCTGGGGGGCCACAGCGTGAAATGACGACCAGGTGGCTGGCGTCGGTCTCTGGGGGATACCAACCCAGTGGAGGCGGGCGAGCGGCGTGTTCCGATGTTCTGCCGCCACTGCAGGTGTCATACACCTCTTGGGGGGTTTTGCTTGGTAAGTTGCTGCCCACCATCATCTGTGGGTAGGTCATTCGGTCTGAAAACAGTGCACACCCAAGTCCTTTGGTTTATCATCATTCTTCCTATGAAACGGCAATTTTATGGGTGTCCCTCAGTCTGGGACAAACCCATGGGGCACGCATGTGATGTTTGGGGCGATGACTTAACAGCCGCCAACAGCCAGGTGGCCAACTTCATCTTGGGTCTCTTTGAGAATGGTTTCTTCGAAGTCTCCGAGCTGATTTGCTGCATGGAGCTTAGGGCTCTTTGGGCATGGGGAAGGATGAAGTGGCTAGGTCTGTTTGTTTTATGGAAGAAGCCATGGGGTATTATGGGCTCTCCCCAGGAATTGAGTATAATTGATTGATATGAAGCAGAACATGATTGGATTTCTAAACTTGAGGAGCCACCTGAGCTGCCCACAGTGAGGCCTGATTTTCCTGAGACGCTTTCGCGAGAAGACTGGCCTCCGAATGGACCCTGCTTGCTGGAGGCACATCCTATGGTTGTTTCTTGAAGTTCGGTGGTGGTCGTTTCCCCAAAGTTGCTTCCATTATTATTTCCAGATATTTCCAGAAAATCTGAGATCAAGAAACCCATCACGGAAACCCAGCAGTGGATGGTTTTCAGATCCACTTAAATCGGATACCCACCTTGCACTTGGAGCTAGAAGCTACGAGAGGCCTCTCTTTGTGGCTGCATTGTTGGTCACTGCGGATCTCTCAGATGCTGATGTACAGATGTTGCATTTTTTGAATGTTCAAGCGCCATCTCTCTGCAACACTTGGACCACACATAGCTCCAGAGGAGTCTTGTCCTTTCGTATGGAAAGCTTTCTGGGAGAAGCCGATGTCCTCTGAGGACAAATACCTCATAGACAGCTCGGTGAAAGGGAGCTCGATGTCGGAACAATCCATGTCTGGGAAGCTCGGTGTGTTGAGTGATCTTGAAGAGGAAGTGGAGAAAGAGGGTCTGAACTTCCCAACATGTCACAACATACAAAAGCACAGAAAAACAGGTTGCTGTTCAGTTTCTGCAAAGACTAGAATTCATCCTATACCTACTACAGTACATACTTGAGGTCCTTATAAGGTCCGACCTTCTGGGTAAAGCAATATCCTCTAGGTCATTGGCCAGGGAACCCCAGTTTTCGTTGGTTGATATCCCCACATCCCATCCTTTGGCATCTGCCATCGCGCGACTGCCGAGGTTCCCAGTGTTGACACCATCGCAGGTCTTTGCTTTGGAGGTCAGCTGTACTATGCTGTACTACTTAGTGGATGGGTAGAGCAGAGGGTCAGCATCGGATGCTGGGTCATAAATATGGGAGTGCTATGGAAAATTATGAACATAACCTAATTTCTTGGGGATATAATAGGATTTTTCATGGGACATGTACACTATATATGATGGGTTGTGTCTGAACATGCTGGAATTAAGTCCCATTATTCCATTATTAATTACCCTCTGGTCATTTAACATAGCCATGGTATAGATGGCCCATTTATAGATGGTTTACCTGTGTTTACCTATTAAACATTGTGATTTTCCATGGCTATGCAAAATAACCATTTGAATATGGGGAACATGATGATCACCCAGTGGATTATTGTGGATCCTGACCTATAGACACAGACCAACGCCTAACACATGGTGATGCGACTTTTCTTGGTGCCGGATGTTGACACTGCTCATAATATGAGCATATGTGAAATTTGTGAAATAATCCAACCTGGCACGAGTTTCTTTTATTGCGTTCTGTATGACATGGCTGGACAAGTGAAACCATCAGAGTCGAACATTTGGATCCCGAACCGAGTTTGCACGGAGGAGTACGCTCGGTTTCATTGCAATCTCATCCTCTTCCCTTGCCACCCGCAACATCATCACTGACCCATGCCAGTTGACGTTTTGGAAGAAGCCAACGGCTTAGACGTGTGTTGCTGGGGTTGGTTGATACTGCAAGACAGCAAGAGGGCCATCTGTTAGGAAGAAACATATCGCGATGTAGTTGGCTGCAGGGTATCATATGGTGAACCATATCACAAACCACAAATGAACCCAACCTGAGTTGCATTGCATGGTATCATGATATGGGTTTCATTGTAAAATTATAGATGATTTGCCATCACCATATGTTAAGAAATCCCCATATATGGACCCAGAGGGTAACACTTACTAATATCACCCACCGTCACCCATATTAATCCATTGTTGGCCGCAGTTGAAGCTCTGCTGATCGCCGGTGAGGTTGGACTTTGGCCGTCTGTGGCTGACCCGGCGAGATTTCAAGGCCTTCTGCCAGGCCTGGGGGAGACACCGGTGCGGTGAAAACGTGGTCCCCACGTTAGAAAAGAACATCTACTGCTTGGATAACCTTCCCAATTTCAATGTCATCCAAATGGGAATTGATTGGGCTACTAGTAGCAAATGACATTTATGGTTTGATCTATAAAATCATTGGACATTTGCTACTATGAAAGCCCACCATTTGGATTTATAAAAAATTCTATAGTTTGATCCATAAAATATCTACATTTATGGATATGTATGGTCCATATCTATAAAATCTATGGCCTGATGACATAGCTTCGGTCTCTCTAAGCTGGCCACCAGCACCTGCCAAGGAGTTGGAGCTGCATGTGCCGGAGAGTATGGACTTGGCGAGATTCGTTGGGATGCCAACGGTGGCAGACGCCATTTTCTGTGGCCATTTATGACAAAGCCATTCTTAACGGTATACCTATGGGATCATATGGGTAATAAATGGGCAGTAAATGACCATAGAGATGATTACATGGATGTTCTGAGCAATGCCTATTTTTGTTTTGGAACCAATTTCTGATATTGGAAACAATTCTGATTTCGCATTCGAGAACCTGACTCGCTACAGCCAATGATAAGTTGGATGCCAAACTTTAAAGTGAAGCAAGACCATTTCGAATGAATGGAACGCTCCAAAAGAATATTAATATAGGTCTAACTCCTGTCAACCTCTCCCAAGGGCGGCTGTCTCTCTCATGTCTGAGCCGAGAGAGAGAGCGGAGAGAAATCTCTTCTGCCAGATTTTTGGTCCAAAAAGCAGATGTCCATGGAAGGATCAAATACAACTATACCATCCTATACCATCCTATACCATCCTATACCTTGGATTCTGACCTTCCAGAATGGCCATGTTAGCCAGCCTCCAGTGAGGAAAACATGGATTGGATTGGCAGAGAAAGAAGACATCGTCCTGGAAAGCAGCTTCGTTGATGTTGGAACAGCCAGTTTTAGCTTCACCTGTCCACTGAACTCGCGACATGGGTCGTTCATGGTGGAAATTGGCCGGGTTCTCAGAGTGGCTGATGGATATGGACCCCTCAGTCTGATAAATTAGTTTTCAGCAGTCTGATTTTGGTCTAAGTGAAGTGTAGAACTGTATAGCCCAAACTTTTAACACTCTGAAATGATCAGGGAAAGATAGATATCGGGTTATTTGAAAGTAGGATACTTCTCAAATCCCATGGTTTACCCTGATTTTCACCATTCGAATTGCCGGATCTTTCATTTCCCAACAATGTCGCTGCTGTGTCGCTGCCAGGGGAGCCAGGCTGAACAAGACCTGCCCAGGACCAGCGTCATCCCAAAAGATCATCCCAGAGGTTACTAGCCATAGGGGGAATGCTTTTGGGATGAGGATGCAACTTTTATGCCCTTGATGTTTTCGAGAATCTCAGTGCTATCACATCCCGTTCTACGTGTTGTGGGAACACCACCATGCTTCTCTGAGCTGAGACAGACAACAAGATCTCGATCTGAAAAAGCTTCTGGGGAATTGTTTTGCTCCTGAACTCATATGATTTCGCCAGCTATATTTACGGCCTCAACTTTTCATGATCCAGTTGTTTGTCCAGTTGTAAGGAGACCTCGCACCACACGGCTGATAGAATCCATGGACAGGATGACCAGGACAGCGAAGACACCGGCACAGACGCCATCCACCATAGAGACGCGATCACCGCCGGAAACGCCAGAGAAAATGACTCCACGAGAGAGGACGGCCTGTCACTGGGTTTTCGGCCTTGGATTGGGCTTCAAGGGGGGTTCAGCATGGTGAAAGGGCGGTACTGTGGTGCCAATTGTGCATTGTCCAGTATAGTGATGGCGACGGAGGTAATGATTGAAGAGAAGAGGAGATTCTTGGACTCAGGCACCAGGTAGAAGTTATGGACATTAGTCAACTAGTAGCTTGCAAGTCAGAGGAACAAACGGATGGCACCAGGTGTATCCATCAGTTCCTTCCTTCAGTGGATGAACTTGGCAGGATGGACCCCTGCAAGGTTCAGCTCAGGACAAGTTGTGGGTGCAACTGTTGTTGGTCAGGCTGTCAGGGGAGACCCCAACCACTACTTCCCCAGTCAAATACTGCACATAAGTACCATCCAATCGAAAATTTGTGATTCGCCAAGACCTATAACTACCAACTATCGTGTGGCCATGAATCATCTTAGCAGCGTAGGATGCTACAGGCAGCAACTTGGCAGATGCGCGAGGTGGTTTGATCATTTTTGGACGAACTATTGGGATTGTGGTCATGTTAGTTGAATCAAATCAAAATAATCAAACCAAAATCCCAACTGGAAATTTGACAAACACATTTAACATCATTTGACCCAGTCCAGTTGTCAAGTGCCTGGAGAGTTCCCAACAGAATGAAGTGCAAATGGTGTTATTTTACTTTTGGGGATGTCCGCGGTCGGCCCCTCGAGACTAGCATGGAGCCATATACAGCCCATCAAACTGGTTGGAATTCCCAGATCTGACCAAGGCAGTTTGGAGCATGGCCCTAGGGATCGCGCATCCCTTCTTCACTGAGCTCTCCAAGTCAGTATCCTGGCCACCGAACTGAAACTAGGATCAGACAGGGGTCATGTCTTGAAAGGGGTGCAACATGGTGTAACCACAGCAACCAGAGGATGTTCTGCAACACCTGGTGCTGATTGAATCTGATGTTCAACCACCAGAGGAGGCATCTTGGGCCTCAGGCTCACCTTCATGAGTTCGAGGGCGGTGTCCTGGTGCGAGATACACGACGGGTGATGCCTTTCCATTTGGATCCTTGGTTTGAGGGGTTGCTAAGGAAGGCCAAGGGTCGTGTATCAGTAGGAGATATGAGATGTGACGATGAAACATATGAAACAGTGAAAGTTGAGACCTCCCATGAGCCAGACGCATATTTTTGGGTGGATCAGTGAATCAGGGCTGTGGACATCCGAATCTCCGCCGAACAGTTTTTGACCCTCGCAGCTTACAGGAATTTACAGTACCTCAAGCCTCCACTATCCTCCACTCATGCTTCAAATTGCCGGGAAAATGTTGCAACAATTTCATCAATTTCGATGTTGCAACACCTGTTTGTGGAGCTCACTATGGGCACCTTGACATTACCGCTTCTTAGTTGAAAAAGGTGCAGCCAAAGATCAAGCAGCAAACGAGGGTGCAACTTCCTTGTGTGCAGCTCACAATATCTCAACTGGATCCCAAGTGGTGCTTTGACTTCAGCACTAAGCTGATGTCCGGTGTTTAGGAGGCAGCAGTTCGGAGCTACGAATGTATGGGTATCATGGGTATCCACATTCCCTTATTAAATGGGGAGCCAAGGAGCTACGAATTGAGTTTGCAAACGGCATGATTGATAATCCCCCCAAAATAGATAGTAAACGTATATAGATCATTATAGATCCATGCATATCCATACTAAAGTTGGTGATGATTTACTTTTCGATCAAACCGATTCACCAGCAGCCAGCATATTTCTTCGATTTTTTTTTGCCTGGTTTCACCATCCACCTGCAGCGGGGTTGCATCGCTGAGATCACGCTGACTTTGACCTCGCAGACGCTGGCAGTGCTGATTGCCGCATGTACCAGGGCCTATCTCTGTGGCTCCGTCCAGGCCATAGCCTGGAGACCAAAATCCGCTGGTTGATCCCAAAGTTACATAAAGTTACCCTAGGTTGCCATGAGCTTGTTACTGGATTTGGCAATATACATTCCAGACATTTACGGCAATGTTCCAATTCAAATCGGATGGATTTTCGGACCGACCCAAACAGCTCGGTGTCACGTCCGCAAGATATTTTTCTGCAGGTGGCTGCGCGCGAGCTCTTCGATCCCAGGTGGGATTTGTTGACATGAAATCAATTCCCACAAATTCGGCCTACATCAAGGTAGCCATGGGATGTGAATTTCAGACCATTTTTGACCATTTTTGACCTTGGAAGTCGGCGTGCAATACAGTAATAGTAGGTACAGGGGATGATAGAAGATTAATGAGTTGATAGAATGATACTAGAATAAATTGTGGTTATACCCTGAAATAGTGGACGTATTGTCTTGGTTGTAGGATTGTGGCACTGTGTGTTGCTCCCCGATACTTGCTCACTGTTGTATTCTGTGCGGGGTTCAAGAACTCCGGACAAGATTATCAATGTTGCAAAACCGGCGAACCCCCATTGATAAACCTCTCTTTAGGCTGCGTTTTGATCCCTCAGTGGTAAACTTGGATAAAATAGGATAAACAGGTGGAACAACCATGATAAGATTGAACAAATTTGGATAAACCGATAAACCAATATATTATATATATAATTATATAATATATATTATATATTAATATATAATATACGTATATATATATATGTATATACATATATACATATATATATATATATAATAACGATAATAATACAGACAGTCGGATAAACTTGGGGTATGCTTAAAGAAGCAGCCCTATCTTTGGGTACTCAGATCTGGGCTTTATCTGGGGATCCCAGAACTCCATGGCCAGGATGGAGAAATTCCTACCCATTGGTATCTTGTATGGTGACCTGGCTGATCCCTAGAAACCTCGAATGGGGCTGGGCGGCTGGGCGGAGAATCCCTAGAAACGTGCTGTGAAGCTGTGAATGTGCACCTTCCAAACTCATCATTTGGCGGAATGTGTTTAGTGGGATGTGAAGAAAAGCGGACTTTCAGGCTTTGGGAACCTTTTGGGAAAATCGAAACGAAGGGTGGGATACATCAGACAGCTCAGCCTTCACATTCTGATGTCTTGACTGTGACCACCAAGCAACCATATCTGTAGCATCATCGTATGAAGTATGGATTTCATCCCATCCGCTCCAGGTGTGGGCGATTTCCTGCAGACCATGGCCTGCAACAAGTCCTCCACCCCAGCCCCTTGGAGAAATGACGGAGCACCGTAGGCGTTGTGAGTTGCAGATCCCTTGGAACTTGGCCAGAACTGGGCCCCAAAACATGGTAACAGGATGTAACACGGCTCCTCGAAGCCCTGCATTTGTTTGACAAAAACGATGTACCCAAAAGATCATAAACGCCTCACGTTTTCCTATTTCATGAATGTGTTTGGATCATTTGACGACGAACAATTTAATCTGCACGTTTTCCATCCTTTCTTTCATGTTGTCGGTCAGTTGTCACTTTGCCAAATTAGTGTGAAAATCTATTCGTAGATTCTGTCCCAGAGCAGATATCATAACGCAGCATCAAGTGTGTTCAAGATTGTGCAAGTTCAAGAGAAGATATCATAACGTAGCATCACGTGTGTCTGCAAGATTGTGCAAGTGCAAGAGAAGATATCATAGCGTAGCATGCCGTCTGTGTGCAAGTGCAAGACAAGATATCATAATGTAGCCTATCCTATGTGTGCAAGTAAACATGAACTTTACTGCCCCACCCCACCCCACCCCACCCACATAGCATGATAACAAAAATGACAAAGCATCCGAGCCTCCTTGGGTGTGAGAATACGTGTCACCAAAAACATAGCAGGGGGTATTCCGTGAACTACCAGCCTTTTTCCAGGAAAAAGAATGTGTTTTTTTTTTTTAAACGTAGCACATCATTGGTTTTCAAGGGTATCTCATTGATACCCTCCTATAAACTTTTTTCATCTTTTTTCCACAGCTTGTGCGAAGAATTTGCAGCCGCCACTCTGAGGTAGTGTTGCTGGTGGGCCAAAGCAAGCTCTTCCTTTCTGCCCTGCTCTCGAAGGTTGTCCTGGACAGCCAGCCCAATCGCACGCCACTTGCGACGGCAAGCGGCAAACTGGGGGGGGGTTGGCAGGTTGGGGTGTTCGGACTTCTTCCCAAATGTACTGGGTAGGGTAAAAAGAGGAGGTATTCCAACAAACTCACAGTGGTGAACTTGTATGTATGAGTCATATATGATGGTAGTTTCAGCTGGATCCCCAATATAATATATATATAATTAGAAATTATAATTATTACAATTTAGAATATATTGATGATCACTTCAAGTATAGCATTCCAGCTTTGGTAAATACCCTGTATCCCCGCAACAGCCATGGCCATGGGTTTTTCCACCCAAGGAACTGGCTCTGCCTGCTGACCATTTCCCTTGCCACCATGGCCTCCACGGATATCAGTGCCAACGACGCGCTGGCGCATAGTTCTCTGGCACCTAAGGGGGAGGCTGACGCTGATGGAGTTGTGATGTTGAAATTTACTACAGTTATTGTACTACTGACTACTGCCTAAACAAAAAACATGTTATTGTGATGTTTGCCATTATTTTTGATGATGACGATGATGATGATGATGTTGTTGTTGTTGATGATGATGATGATGTTGTTGTTGTTGTTGATGATGATGATGATCGAGGTGAAGAGTTCAAGGGAGCCTTGCTGGCCTTGCTGAAGGCCGTCCTGTCCACAACAGGTGCAGATGGCTGGGTTTGAAAAAAAACGAAGCCGGGAACAACTGGAAGTCTTGGGAACCAAATTCTTGGAGTAAGCTTACGATATCTATGAGTCGATGAGAAAGTTCCAATCCTTTCTTTGACGGACTATCAAGTGGTATGGGATGCAGGTCTGAGGTGGAGAGGCCAAGCTCTCCCAATCCGCAGTCGTCCGATTCAAAACGTGTGGATGTGTCATAGTTCGAGACCTATGGAACCGCAGATTTTGGTCATTTATAAATGTCAGATTGAAGCAATGTTGAGTCCCCAATTTTGAGCCACTCCCACATATCAACCTCTGATGGTAGGGCACCCTGTCACTCAGCAGGTGCCGTGTGGTGTGAGCGAGTTTACAAAGGCTCTGGGCAGAGCGACTTTTGGGTAGTGGCTCGGCTTTTGGGGCAGGCGACGCCTGGTTTTTTGTGAACGGCTTGTTTGGTTTTGGTGAGTGAACAACCTTTTTGGATGGGAAACTCGGAGATTGAACAGTTTTGATATGTTTTGATCATGTGCACAAATTGATACTCTTGGTTTCCAGATTTTCCAAACACCTGCTGGACCATTGATATTTCAGAATTAGATGTACTATAGCTATTGGTGATTTATTCTAATCTTCGCAATATGCACTGTATATGCATCAAAATGGCTCCGACTCCGACGGGTACCTTTTTCATCTTCCTTGTGATTAGAACATGGCAAAACATGGTTTGGAAGGTGTTTCTGTTGTTTGGTGATTTATGCTAATCTTCACAAAATGCCAGATTTCACCATGCATGGAAAGATCAAACAGACTTGGGAAATCGGGAAAAAGGACAAAACGCGTGCAGTCAATGTGGAGACAAACGTAGAACATCGCCACCAGCCAAACTATAGTTGTGTGTGGTTGCCTATGTTCTAAGACCATTTGCGGACGCCCTAAAACGGCGATATTCTAAGTTCTGGGTATCTCATTTTGGAAATGCCGGCGATATTCTAAGTATTTCTAAGTTTCAGTCAGTCGCTATATATTTGATCATATTTAGGTATGGGACCGTGGCATTTCCGTGGCGGACCGCAGATTTTGATCCACTTGAGCACTCAAAGCATGCCATGTCAAGGTACCCAATGGCGTTTGAATATGAGAATCAGCCGCCACTTGAACTGGCCAGGTGTCCTTCCGCGTGCAACTGTCCATGCTGATGACAAGCAACTTGGTGTCAGGAAAAGCAAGCTGCGGCAGCCAGTCATTGATGATATAAAATGAAGGATATCCAACTGCTTTGAAGCGCGTGGCTTATGCATATTTTCTCTGCTTTTCCACGTGACTGGATTCCCATCCTGATCCTTCGGGCGTGAAACACTCGTGCTCCTACAACCCCTTAGCCATCAGAGATCAGCCACCGGGTCTTCACAAATGGCTTGACCCCACCCCCGGAACCTTCGTCCATTTGATGGATATTTTGTGGTGCAAGGCCAAATATATATATATATATATATGTATATATATATATTTTATATGTATGTATATATATATATATATTTTGTCTCATCTCGATTTTCGATTTCCCCCGCGGCATAGATCAATGCGAAGAAGCTCCGCGCCGCTCCACTTTTCCGAAAACAGAATGAAACCATCAGGGCGATGGCTTCCCTCAATTTGTTTTCTTCCTTTCTGGAGGCATCACAGCAGCACAGAAGCACAGCAGGACAGTAGAACAGAGGGACAGCACGAAAGAGGACAGCTTTCTGGACTTGTGGAACCCAAAATTTGATCCATATCCATTGGTCCATCCATACCCTCCAGTATTTTAACTTAGCTATGGAAGATGGCCTTCTTATGTCGATGATTTGCCTGTGAAAAATTGTGATTCTCCATGGCAAACCGTCATCAGATACAGTACAGTAATCCTTGCTGCTTTGAGGTATCGTCTTGCTGCTGGTCAACAACAACCCTATGGAACTCTGGGCCACTGGCTTGTTCTCCAGTGGGCCTTATCCGTTGCTTGACTGCAAACTTTTTCATGTGGGTTCACCACAAAATCTGCTGATTGTTGGGTTTCTTGGTGGCTCAACCGCCAGCTGTCGCCAGCTGCTGAGGGTGTGCAGCGGCGGGCTTCCTCCGGGCTGTGAGGGCAGTGTGTGCCGCTTGGATGTTTGGTCCCTTTGAAGCCGCGGGAAAGTGTTAAGGTCGGCTCAGTTGGAACCTCCATCCCCTTGAGTGGATGTAGAATAAAATTAATGTAGACGTGATTGAGAAGGCAATTGGGTAACAACAACCAAATCAGTGAGACATGATATATTCACTGAGAGTTGGGAGGAGCATGCCTGAGAGCAGGGTTTTGGTGCAGGTGTCGTCACTTTTGTCTTGCAACGCAACAACGCACCGTTTGTATCCAAGTGCAACTTACCCCTCTCTACAAGGATTTGATGTCCACGCACCAAACATAGGCTTAATTGACCTTATGTTTTGAATAACACAGGACACTGTCACCTTTGCCATTTAACTGCCCCTTTTTCCATGGCTTAGCTTGGTTGCAAAGTGGTAAAACTTGATCAAACAACTTTGATGTGTCCAGTTTCTTACGTGATGGCTATATGTCAATATCAAACTTGCAAACCTTGGCAGAAAGAACCCTATAACCCCATTTTGGGAGAGGTTTCCTACTATAACCGAGTGTTCCCATCTTTTCCAGCACTATCCAGCACTGATGGTCTCTGAGGCGCTTGCACCACTACAGCAGGCTGGGATTACAAGACTCTTGGCTCACATGTTTCGTGATGGCACCATTGGTTTTGGTGTTTTTTCTTTTTGATCCAAGAAATCTGAGAATGGAATCAGGGAACGGAACCTGGGACCCGCAAAATCATCGGTTCCTGCTTCACAAACGACTCCATGACATGGATATGCAAAATTATAGAACCTCAACATTTGTTCGCTTTCAGCATCACACCATTCATATTTGGGAGATTTTGGGAGCACGTCGAAACCCCAAATTTTGGTGGGTCAAAGCTCCGGTTTTGTGATGGGTCAATAGCTGACCATGAGGACTTGCCTGGCAATGGTCGCGATAATCCTGAATGGCTACGCCACCGGCTTCTTCCTGAAGCACCTGTCGGCTGTGTGCAAGGTGCCGGATTTCACAGGTGTGATATTGGTTTAGGTCACAATAACTCGTAATCGTCATCGGATATTATGGTGGAGGGTTTTTTTGTTGTGTTTTTGGAGTGACCGGGGATCGCAGGTCCTGAAAAAACGTAAGGCTGGAACCAGATTCAGAGTATGTTGTACTGATGGACCACGTTGCCGGAAATAGATTTGAAGCGGCACGGCATTCCGCCATGGATTTCATTTGCATTTTCCGCCCACCAAGGAGCCTTATATACTTGTTCATATACAGAACGGATGTTATTTCTTTCCCGAAAACATCTTGGAAGCACCTGACCCTTGGGCACTGACTCTCATCCTTGGCCTTCCCCCAGCGAAGTTCCAGGCAGTGTGCAACCTGGGAAGTTCCGGACTCTGCTGTGCGGCCTGCTGGGCCATGGGCTTTGGATCTTGCAGCATTGCACAGGCGCCTGGGGTGATGTCTCCAGTGAACCAAAGGTGAGAAGTAAGGGCGGGAAGGATAGATCTTACGGGCTCCGTTCGAAAGATCGTTAGATCTGTTAGATATTTTTCCATTATTTTTCCTATCGATGAATGAACTCTGTTGATATTCTGCGGTCTGCAAGGCCCATTGCAACACTTCAACACAGCGCTTCAAAATGAACTGATCATGGAAATCCTAGGGCGCCCAACCACAGGCAACCACCCCCAAGCAAATGAGGCCTCTATTTTGAGGATTATTAATCACACACGTACAAGAAATAATCCTGCATCAACATATAGTCAACCAATGTCAACCATACATGCACATGTACTCATTAGAACAGTTAGAACCTTAAAGCCCCGTTCAAGGAAACAAACCTTGGGCATTTTTCACCCAGAAAATGGCTGAATTCAAGCCATGCCATGGCAGGTCTGTGTGACAGTCATAGCTCCTCGGATTTGGGTTGTGGGTCTTGGTAGGTGGATCCAGTTGAGACCGTCTCTGCAAAGAGGATGCCAATATATCTAGTGAAATGATGGTAATAATATGCCAATACCTTATATAATACATATATATATATATAGATATTAATTATACCCTATATATCCTTACATAATATATATATATGTACTGTAAATATCTGTAATATCCACTGTAATATACACCATCTTGCTACCGGACTTGTGTGTGAATCATTCAAGAAATTTTCACCAGGGGCACAATGAATTGTGGTGTAGGTGCAACAGTTGCATCATCCTCCAACCAACATGGACCCTGTCATGAATTGGGGGTTGGAAGACTCCTTTCCCAAAAAATAGGGCGGTTTTCAGGTTCTATGTTTGTTGGGGGATGGGTAAATCCCATCAAATCCCACTCGATGCCGTTTTTGTTCAATTAAATCCAATGTTTCCCATTCAATTCCACGAAATCACTGGCACAGCTGTAGGTGCCAGTGACTTAGGTGTTGCTGCATTCTGGAGACTATGCTCTTGAAAAAGCACAGGCGGCCAGTTGCACGAAAAGGACTGCAGAGAATTGAATACGGGTTGTTGTATAGTTTGTGTGGGTAGTAATGTAGGAAACCCAATAATATAATGATAAACCTACCATTTGTGAATGGTTTATAGAACCCATTTATGGTGATTTGGGGGATTGTTTATTCTTGGGCTTACCGCATTACAGGGTTGTACAAACATCAGAGGGTTTCAAAATAGCTACAGCAGACTTACTGTAAACTGCATCAACTGCATCAAATATATTACTGTAGTCCGTTGAACACACCATTTCTGATGATTTTTTTGGGCCAGACAGTGAAATCCTGGCCCATGACCCCCTTGCCGACCTGCAGGACTGACCTGCAGGTTCCGCGTCGAACAACTGGGACCCAAAACATGACGACCAGTGCAGTATGCCTTCCTACAGATTGTAATTCTTAGAACAAACATGTGAAGATCTGAGTCATTGCCGCATTGCTGCATGAACACAATTGGTGCTTGTGACGAGCCTGAGACTTCTATGTGACTTGAGATTGCACAACGCTGTAACATGGTTCTGAACAAACAACTGGACCAGAGATGTCTTTGAATGAACTTATGAGATGTTTGATGATGTTTGGCAACTTTCACCGTAAAGAGATGCATGTTGGAAATTCGCAAGAGCCTTGTTGCTGCAACGCATAAAGGATGCCTGATGTCAGGTCGCCAATGAAGAGTGGACTGCCAACTATTCCAAAGGCTCAACAGGACGGGTGAAACTCATCCGAAGTATACACAATAGACCAGAAAATGGATGGTTTATGGCATTGCAGATTCCCCATTAAGGCATCATAAGGCATCAGCGTCAAGGAAGGGGATCTTCACCATACAAACGCCTCAAGGGCCATGCCAAGAAAGCCGTGAAGACTGAACAAAAGCAACTTCAGCCTCTCTTTTTGGTCACTGTTTCCGTTCTTTTTTAGTGGAAAAATATAGCTGGAAACAATGGAATCGGCATTTAGGGCATTTCATCAAAACCATTATTAAAATCATCCATCATAGCTATACATTAATAGCTTTTTTCCATCATCATCCAAGCTTTTAGTGTTTGGTCTTTTCATAACCTTGGATGATGATGATCCCCGAGCTGCCGAGCACATCCGTGATCCAAGTGGTGAAGATCTTCCTGGACCCAGGAGCGGAAAAGCCCAAGTTGGCAACCGAAGATCCTTGAATGGTCTCCTTGCGTCGAACAGTTGACCCGACGATCTCCTGATTTTTTCAGGGAACGCTGGGTGCATGGAGAGGCTCAGAAAGATGGAAAGATGCTGTAGATTTTTTCATGCCATTATATGGAAATTTGATGAAACCAACAGTTTTCAAATTCTGAGTTTGGTCATTTTGAGATGACAGATCTAGGCTCTCCATTGCAGTAGGGAGTAGGATTTCAAATAGGTGTAGGCCAAATGAAATTCGAAGAGTTGCACTGCATTGCATCTCGTGCCGGCCAGGTGTGTTTTCCACAACTGATTCTCCATCCATGAAATCTCCTGTGTCGATGGTTTGGATCTGAGATTCCCCAAGATCAACTCGTTGGATTTCGCAGTTTCCGTAGCGTCGCGTCGCGCCCGCGAGATGGCTCCGCGAATTCGCTTCGTCGGCGTTTTTTCCCAACAGGCCTGGGACATGGCTCCAGTTACGCTAAGAAACCGGGGGCAAGTTCCCTTGCCATGTGCTCACACTGTCATAAGGCAGAGTTTGCATTATTTGTATCATACCGACAGGATATATATATATAATATAATGTAAGTATATAATATATACACATAATCATAGACATCTATCCTTATTCTGTGTGTTGACGCCAATCTACTGGGTGCATGCACTGTAAAAACCAGGGATTTTATTTCCGCAGATTCAGGTTTCGACACCACTCTGTGTGACATTTAAACTACATGCCATTCCCAGGCTTGTATTTGGGAGAGTTTGCTCCCAATGGGGTTCGCATATGAAGCACTGGCAGAAACCTCTGAGAACTGTCCGATCAATCTTCAACTCCTAGTAAGATTCAAGATTCTGAAGGGCAAAAGCCACGACACCAGAATTTTGGGCCAAACGACAGTATGGCAGAGGTTTGGTTCCAGTTTTTCATATGAGACTGCGGGGGATACAGGACGCTTCGCGCTTGTGACAAAATATGTGGAGGCTCAAGGGTAGTGACCAGTTGTGGTGCTGAGAGGAGCTCCAGGACACTGCGCGCCTCTAAGTTCTAGGTGGTGCCAGAAAATCAAATTGGGTCAATGTGGAATTAGCCATCCCAACAGAATAGTTGATAGAAAGGACCAGAAGAATCAATCCAGCACCGTGACCTCCAAGGTCAAAAGCCACAACTACGTGAAGTCAGAGACGTTCACGTCACTGGGTAGCAAAGGAAGCCAGGCTAAGCCAGGTGGCAGCTGTCCAACAATGTACTCATCTTATGTGAGTTGATCAATTGACCATCCGTCCCTACTATCATCCCACTTGATATACTCATAAAATATATATACTCATAAAATACTCATAAAATACTCAGCCAGTATACTCATCACTCATGATCTATCTAGCAATGGTTGTACTGGATGATCATCCCATATCATCCCTATGCCTCAGGTGGGGGGAGAACAGTCGAATCCCCAGCGTTTCCGAGTGACATGTTGGTGCCTCCAATGGTGATTTCAACATTGAAACATATTGAAACATTGAACTCATATTGAACCAATATTGAACTGGATTTGAATATTAGTTCAATAAATTGTAGTCTAGAATATATAATCCAGGTCTAGAAATAATTCTGGATTTGAAGAACTCAAATGAATTGAATTAGATTGAATTGGCTACGTGCTTGGGGAAAATCATGACCTGTCTGCTTGGGCTTCTTTTAGTCGTGGCCGACCCGATGACCCCAAGCGAACTGCAAACTTGTTTTTTGTTCAAATGATATGACCTTTGCGTGCTGGGTGCAACACGCTACAAAACTTACAAAACCATATTAAACCCAATCATTGCCAATCATCAATGCTTCATTTTACATTTTGCCATTCATTTTGTCCAATGTCTTTACTGTTTGTTGAGGCCAAATCCAGGAGTTGGACTTGCACCAGGTGCCGCTGCGAGAAAAAAAACCTGTACAGCTACTGATTCATCATGGGGATTTAGCCAGCCGAAAGTTGGATCCGGAAAAAGAAACACTGGTATAATATATATATAATATAATATATATATAGATATTCTATATATATATTATATTAATATGTATAGAACTGATATATCATATCTGGCTATATGTTTTATTTACTTATACGTGCCTTGGGCAAGTTCCGTCGGACGGCAGATCTAGAAGCTAGAAACGCACATGGTCATGGTTTGTTTGGGCCGGACACATAGAATCTCCTTGATCCACCTCAATAACTGACATGTTCACTTCAGTGCTCAAATGCGTTCGGCAATGTGTCAAGCTGGGGTTGGGATTAGTGGAGTCCTGTAATTGTGCTCCACGTAGATTCAACCTAATTGTATATATTTATATATATACACATATATAATAATATATATAATTATATAAATATTGTATAATTGCATATTCTGTTTCGGTACATTGCATGTATCGAATCGCGCAAGATTTCACCACTAACTTTCGCACTCTGCATATTTCGCGATACCAGAGATTTGCGTAGAACGGAATTTACATCAGACTGTGTGGCTTTGCAAAGAGGCCAGCTGGTAAATATATGTAAATATTAATTTCTCACTTTGTTTCAGAACGCACAATTTTTTCTGTCTACGTCAGGATCACTACAGGATGCACAGATGTTCTTTTTTGCTGATAGATGGTCACACGCACCCATACACAGCACGTTTCGCATGATGTGGTTCGACCAAGATCTCAGTTTTAGCCGTTCTTTGTTGCGATCTTCTGCCAGGTGCACTCCAAAAACTACAACAAGAGCACAGGTTCGCAGTGCTGGAGTAGTGCCTCATATCTCAGACCGTCTCAAAGAGTTGGCTTCACAGCTGAGTTCAACCTTGCAGAGGCATGGAAAGGCAGGTTCCCAAAACAGAACGACGGGCCCTTGCTGGTTCTAATAGTGATGGATTTCCAAAGCGGATCGACTGCTGCTCGCAAGTCTAGTTCAAGTCCCATCAATTTTTATGCGGAATCTCACCATTTTTGCTGGGTTGAATCCTACCTGTTGTATTGTTTGTAGATTATACAGTATGGGTTTGTTGTTGGTCAAACACCCATTAGACACCCACATTCACCCCCCCCCAGTCGCTGGGCACCAGGCACGCTGAACTTCCAGAGGCTCTGCTGGGTGGGGTGCTGCTTGGTTTGGCTATATGTCCCTCGGATACATTCTATCATGATGTTGGTGATGATGATGGCTACTATTGCCGCAACGACATTATAGTAAACATCACCAAGAGTATCAATCAATCAATCATATATATATATACATATATACATATATATATACATATATATACACATATATTATATTATATTATATTATATTATATTAATTTATATTATATTATATTATATTATATTATATGTTATTATATGTTATTATATTATATGTTATTATATGTTATTATATGTTATTATATGTTATTATATGTTATTATATGTTATTATATGTTATTATATGTTATTATATTATATTATATTATATTATCAGGATGCTGGTTTTGACTGCAATGACGATGGTGGTGATGGTGCCGACACAATGACCAAGACGACAATGCAGATGATGATTTTCGGATTTTCGACGATCCATTTTGATTCAGGTGGCTGCACTGCCAGCAGTGGCACTTCCCAAGGCACATGATATAACTGCTGCAGGCCCATGAACGGCGTGAGCGTGAAGCCGGTAGCGTTCGGAATCTTGGGAGTGGAGGGTTGATGTAGAGGTACTGAGGACCCGACTTGTAGGAAAAGTAAATTGGCTTAGGCTGAGGTTGTTAGGTGGAATTGATGTTGAGAAGTACTCCGCGCCTGTTCATAACCACAGCATCAGCCATAATCAGCCTAAAGAACGTTGGTACCATGGATCATGGCGGTGGCGTACCTATGGAACCATGGTTTTGGATGGCAATCCCGGCCCCCACTTCACCAGTTGTTAGAACTCTTCAATACCAGCAATAAATACCATTTATAATAGTTAGAATTCCATGAGTTCAAATCACCTTTAGGTTAAAACTGATGGGATTCTATAGATTCATAACTATTATAATCCCATTAAAACTGGTTATCACCTTTAGTGACCGTGCAGCATTTTAATCAGAGATTTGCCGAGGTACAAGCCGCGGCAAACGCTGTTCGCGCAGGTGCGCCAGCTGGGCGCTTCCCAGCTGTGTTTAGCACCTTCTCAATGTGGTGAAATGTGGGGTTGTTGTATTTCATTGCAAGACTGAGAAACTACATGGACATATGATTACATCATATCATATATAGTTATATACACAGTTTGATTCATATCATATATGTATGTGTATATATATATACATACACATAATGTATTGATACTTGCAAAAATTGCCCTCCCTGGTCAGGACACTGAGTTGAAGAAGGCCGGCTTTGACGCAATGCCCCAAAACTCCTTGTGGCCGGTTGTTGGGACTGGTGTTGTACTGCATGGTGTAAGGACGTTTCAGGGGAGTTATTATCGTCACAGTGGGGAATGCCTTACCAACGGACACGTTTCCTATGGCGTTGCAGTCTGATGGGTTTCCCAGACCACGAAGCACAAAGGAGCATCAAATCAGGTTTCACGTCTATTCATTTTCCAAGAAACATGCGCCACTCGGTCAATCTAAGTTTACTAAGTTCAGCTTCACTTCGTTTGAGTTTGCTGATAGGTTTTCCAACAAACATTGACAAGTTGACCATTTTTCCCAGATTTTTTCTCATTTTTGTCTCGCCGGGGATTGGTTCGGACGGTTTTTTTTCGGCCACAGGACGTGGATTCCCTGGCCATTCGAGATGGCATCTCCCCACGACGAAGGGATGAGAAGGACGGGGCCAACAAGAACTCAGCTAATCATTATATAATACTACCCTCTGGTTATTTAACATAGCCATGGACAGATCCACCATTTTTAATAGGTAAACCCAGGTAAACCATCTATTTCTATGGGCCATCTATACCATGGCTATGTTAAATAACCAGAGGGTATATATAATTGATTAAAATTGTATATGATAATAGTATATTATACGTACATGTTAATATAATTATAGTATATATGGCTATACGTTATATTATACATTAATATATGTGATTATCAATTGTGTTATTGGTCACTAATACTATGTGAGTATGTGCATATGACAATGATCTAAGTATACATGTATAATTGTATTGTATATCTATATAATTGCATATGTAATTTGGAGATCCCAGCCTATTTGACAAATGTGTTTGGGGATATATCGGGATACTCAATGGGAAGTCCCGAGACTTCTGTGGATTTCTTGGAGCTCTTGCACCTTTTTTAAGGTAGGGAACGGTGTTTCACACCACCACCCCATCATTCAAGTCACGGCCATGGAGGGCTCGTCCAAGTAGCGAAACTTCTTTTTCTGGCTCGTGATGCACGAGAAACCATGAAATTCTATGAAATTCTCAAATCATAACTTTCTACAGTTCTGGACTCAGATCTTCAAAACTGTTTTCCCACCTTTTTTTTTGACGATTTTGACGTTGTCTTTGACGTGACACTGGGACTTCTTCCAAGAGCCATCAAGAGCCGCAAACAGCGCCAGGTGCATGTGACCCAGTGCAATGGGCCCGGGATCCTGGCAGGGGAGTGCTTCCCATGGTCAATGCTCAAGGTAGGTTCTGGGGTGTGTGGTGACCATATACAGTATATATATACATACACAGTATACAGTATATATATAATTATATATATATATATACATATTAATATATATATATACCCTTATCTTCAAGGGTCAAGTTTAACTTGCACCTGAACACGGGCTATGTTTAACTAGGTTAAACATCGTCTTTCAGGACGGTATATGTTTAACTGAAAGTTGTGGCTCCAGAGCTTTCCCCACTTGGATGAAGATCGCCCTGCGCAAACGCCAGGGGCTCAACACAATCTTGATGAGTCACATGGGCCTGTCTGAAAATGGGTACCACAGAATGGCATGGTTTGTCATGATATTGAATGCCATTTCTGAACACCATTTTCAGACACACCCTCCCTTTCCAGCTACTTCACATTATAAAGTTTGGAATTACGGGTGGCTAAGGCACATGGGCGCTTCAGGTCCATGAACGTGATCTAGGTGCCAACCCCCAAGCCTTTGCATGCCAGAATAGCCTTCGGTCTTTTGATGACAATGTGTTCGAATTCCACTGGTTCTAGGATAACTCCTCTGAACTTTGGCTCTAGTCAACCACCTGAGTTTCAAAGCAGGATCCAAGATTGAGGGTTTTTCACAGACATGTGTTTTCACATTTTGGTCTATATACACTTAAGGTGGTTTTTTTCACCCAAACCAACAGGTTTTTTTTCGCCCTGCTCGCTCGCTGCAATGCCAACAAAGAAGCCTGACGCAAATCGGGTTCAGCTCTTGAAGGCTGGGTCTTGGAAGAGTCAGCAAGAGCTAAAATGTATTGCGGTATGTTTTTTCAAATGATTTATGGGTCTTATTTAAATCTAAATTACAACAAGTATCCACAATGCATTATAATTCTTGCCGTGGGGGCATAGAAATCAATAGCTCAAGATGCATAAATCAATTTAACAAATAGCCGGACAGGAGTTCTACAGCGATGTGCTGAAAGACGACTACCGTGAAACAAGGTTTCGCGAACTTGCAAAGCGAGATGGTGTCCCTGACTCTAAAGTTGAGAGGATGTTGAAAGACAAAGGGGTGCCCTCGACATATTTGCTCTTTGACTTGTGTTTACTCTACTTCAGTCATCATCTTCAAACCCAATTTACCATATGTCGCTTTCAGGTACCCGCGACATTTAGTTTTCTCGATGTCCACCCCGACAAAGGGCTGAATGAGGATGTGGTGGAGCTGGCTTGTAAATTGTTATCATTCATTCGTCTTGGTTGTTCAGCTTTAAATAACTTTGGCCAGATGCAAGAAGAAGTGAACACGCACTTTGCTTTGATGTGGCTACCAAGCTTTGCAGTGGACCCCCCCACTAGCATGGAGACGAAGGCCGGCCTTGGTTCGCCACTTTGTCATCCAAGGTCACATGACCAACCTGCGCACCATTCCCCATGTCTTCAGGAAGCTTTGGTGGATGTTGCCATCAAGCACCATCTAGTTGAGTCCAAGGTGGTAAATTCTGAGGTGATCGAAACTGATTTGCAATTGGGTCTCTGTGTTTTCACGGGTGCCAATGATCACCAGTAATATCCAAGTGAGATGACATTATTTTTCTTAGATTTTTTTGATATCAGGATTGGGCAACAACAGAAGGCAACTTGCATCGCCTTATGGCAAGCAAGATTCTTCACTGGCACGGTCGAACAGAGAAAAGCAGGTGCCACTTCAAATGGATTCGATATTTCCAAGAATGGCTTCATCATATATTCACCAGCTAGTATGTACATGAACCCCATTCCTGTCAGGAAACCTGGATCCAACATAGAAAAGCTCAAGAAATTGGTGAGCATGATCTATCAGGATTTACCGCTTGGATTTCGAAAAAGCTCATTTCTAATCATGAGTCTAGTCACATGTTCCTCCTCCTCTTGGTTCCAACTCCAAAGGAGCACGGGATCAAGAAAAGAACCAGATCAATTCGAAAACACTGCTTGACGGAGCAATGGGGTATGGGGGGCGGCATTCCAGTCATGTCCCATCTACCCCACAGCCTGCAATCAGAATATATTATATAATCTACTAATCTGGATATTGACTTATAATATAATATCTTAGTTAGTCAACTAGTTATATATAATCTAGATCGATCCCCTGCCTGAACTCTCCAGGACGACAAAGCACCAAAGGAGGAGAAAAAGGCGAAGGAAGGAAAGGAAGATCATAAAGATACGAAGACAGAGGAAAAAGAGCAGAATGAGAAGCAAGACGAGCAGAAAGAAAGCGATTTCGAAGAGGTTCTCTTAGAGGAAGAGGAGGAGGAAGAAGACGATTTCGATGATGACAATGTAGTAGTACCAAGCCAAGAAGCGACGCTTCAGACTGGCATAGAGGAAGCGGAAAAGAAGATTGCCGAAGACCTAGAGAAGAAGCCCGCAGAAGGAACCAAAGAAGCGAAGGAGATCCCTGAAGATGCACAAAGAATGAAAGTTGAAAAGGATTCGCAAAAAGATGATGATGAAAAGAAAGCAGAGGCGGCAGCAGAGAAGATAGAAGAGGAGGCACAGCAGAAAGACAAAGAGAGCCTCGAGAGAGAGATTGAGCAGCTTTATCAACAAGAGCTGCAAAGACTAGAAGCTGAGGAAGCCCGAAAACGAGAAAGCGAGGAGAAGAAGGCAGAGGAGGCCAGACAGAAAGAAGAGAAGAGACTTGCAGAAGAGGCCGAAAGACAGGAACGCGAGAAGAAGGAGGCAGAGGAGGCCAAACGGAAAGAAGAGAAGAGACTTGCAGCAGAGGCCGAAAGACAGGAACGCGAGAAGAAGGCAGAGGAGGCCAGACAGAAAGAAGAGAAGAGACTTGCAGCAGAGGCCGAAAGACAGGAACGCGAGAAGAAGGAGGCAGAGGAGGCCAAGCAGAAAGAAGAGAAGAGACTTGCAGAAGAGGCCAAAAGACAGGAACGCGAGAAGAAGGCAGAGGAGGCCAGACAGAAAGAAGAGAAGAGACTTGCAGAAGAGGCCAAAAGACAGGAACGCGAGAAGAAGGCAGAGGAGGCCAGACAAAAAGAA
>Ga0126342_10004287_pt1:2500-24238 | contig 24238 bp, 27 predicted proteins | sample Cyp1metagenome_FD_92528 | JGI IMG/M metagenome (GOLD analysis project Ga0126342, IMG submission 92528) | Coral microbial communities from Lord Howe Island, Old Settlement Bay, Australia - Cyphastrea 1 metagenome | ecosystem: Host-associated > Invertebrates > Cnidaria > Coral ...
ATCACAGAAACGAAGTTTCAGGTCTTGAAATCTTGGGATGTTCAAATCTTCCTAACCAATCTCTGCATACCATCTCTACACTCCTCCTCGGGATGATGAAGATCAAGAATGCAGCATTTGAACGCAGTTGATGTGGCATTAACATGCATTAATCAAATGCTAGGTGCTAGGGCACTAGGGTTTCATATGTCCCGACGTGTGCATGACTTCTATGCAACTTCGTTATCCTCTGCAGTTTGTAGAAATCCCCATGCCGAAGGAGACACTGGGACCCACAGCCCAGGCACATCATAATGGCCGCTTTCACTCGTGGGTCACTCTCTTCCAAGCATGCTGCAGTGGTCCAACCACCAAAGGACATGCCAGTGAGAGCAGTGAGATTCACATTGACACGGCCCGCAAAACGGCTGTCCTGCAGTCAGAAAATCCGCGACGTGTTGATTTTTGTGCCTCCCCATGCACTACAGCCTGTACCCCGGCTCTTCCTCTGGGGGCCCTTTTTCTGTTTCCAATATTCTACGGGCTTGCAAAGCCACAGCCCATGCGGCCCATGCGGCATCCCATCCCAGAGTCATCCCAGATCTCCTGGCCACCCGCCAGCTTCGACATGGCATCCAGCAGAAACATGACATCCTTGGGTCGGTCTGCTTCCATTTGCGGCCGCTCGCTCCGAGCTCCTCCTGGCTTAACCACTCGACCGTTCACCTGGGTATATCTGGCACTGCCAGGGTGGTCGCAGGCCATCACCACAAAGCCCTGAGAGGCCAAAAACTCAGTGAAGAAGATATAGCTGGCGCGGTAGGCCCCAGAACCATGAGAGAAAATCACTAAAGGCCATCCAGTTTTGGTGTCAGGATCTCTGATCCGTGCATCTCGGACGGCTTCATTTGACCAGGTTTCATCCAGTTCCTTGATGGTCAAATCATTTCGGTATCCTCCAATGGCATTCTCTTCTTCAGCTGCTTGGATGCTTCCAGGAATGGCTCCCCGGCCCAGAAAGTCCGAGAAGCGATTCCGGGGCAAATCTCTGGCTTCATCACCAGCTGGATACCAAATCTCCTTCGTGGTGGATTGAGAGGTTCAAAAATACATTAAAATAATTATATATGTGAAGGTCATTTCGGGTGATGGTCTCATTTTTTGGACAAGAATAGGACGGAGAACCAAGAGCATCTTTTGGGTTCGGAAGATAATTATGCGATGTATATCGGGTTCCTATGCCGCCTATGCCCCACCAAAAAAATGAAACAATTGGTGGACAATTCAAAATTGACAAAAAAATGAAAATATACAAAAATGAAACTGACCAAAAAAAAGAAAGCGATAAAGCGGCAACCAGTCTCTGTCTGCAAACTTCTGGGCCCTGACTCCGGATCCTGTCTTGTCAGGTCATCTAGCTGCATCGTCGTCACCCCCACCGGAAAGGGCCCCGGCGGCAGCCCCGTGACACGCGACACGGAGGCCATGGCCATGGCACGTGGTGTAGCACTACGCAGGTGCAGCAGGCGCAAGGAGAAGGCAGTGCAGAGCAGAGTTCTCAAACCTGGGCGGCCCATGGCCAAGCTGCGGGGGTCTACCTGTCCTGTTTGAGAAAAGGCGGGAGCCCCCTGGGATCCGGGTGCCAGTTGCCTACTCCACGTTTTTGCCTATTATTATCTATTATTGTAAATTTGCAGCAGGGCTCTGAGTCCTCGGGTTTCAGGCATATCTCAGGTATTTTTTGTTGTTATTCCCATGACAAGTGTGTTCCCATTGGGCCAGCAGCCACTGCTTGCCCCAACTCCCCAGAGCAGCTCCTGAAAGGCTGAGACAAAGGCTCCTTCCACAGAACCTCAGGCCCAAACATCTGCTTCGGACATTGGGCCTCCAAACATCTCAAAACAAGACAAAAAAAAAACGCGAAATGGTAGAACGGATTTGATGTGCTCTGCTTCAAGCCCTGTGGTTGTGAGGCTGCCGCTTGCCTTCCTTTTCTGTGGCAGCAACCAAGACATCACACTTCCCAACCCTTTTCATCTCAGATTATTTTGGCACTGGCTCCTGGCGTGTTAGGCGAGCTTCACTTGGGCACTGGGCATCTGGGGGCCCCGCAGTGGAACATCTGGTCGAAAAGGAGGAGGCCAAACCTCAGATGAGCCTAGTTCCATCACAGTGCATGATGGCATCAATAAGATTGTTGAGTTTCGGCTATGTTCTAAGTGATCTTGAAGTATCTAAGAATCTATCCAAAGGTTAGTAAGTATCATGCTTGTATCATGCTTGTATCATGAAATATCATGAAATAAACCTTACTGGAAGGCAGCTCAGCAAACGCTGGGCCTCGGGCAAATCGCGAAGAACTGCACCCTCACAGTGGATACCGCATTGGAAGTTCCCTCCATCACCCAAGTAGTGCTGCATGGCCAGTTCTTCTACTGTCAGCTCTTCCAGGCGAAATCCTCAGTCGCCGCTGGGCCATGGGTCAAAAGATTTTGAGTGCCTCAAACTTGAGCTGAACCTCAGTACTTGGGGACCTGGGGATGTTTTGCCCCAATTTTCCAGGCATTTCGATCTATACAGCCAGCCAAGTCATGCCAAGTCATGCCAAGTCATGCCAACTCAGCATCAAAGTGCCACCTGTCACAAGCGCCCAAGCGGCCATCAAACATCCTGCGCCGCCCAGCGCTGCCGTTGCTTTCAGCAGGTGCCACTTGTGGCAGTCCCAGCTTCGTTGCGGTCAGGTTCCGAATAGGTCCTGGTCCGCATTGCGGTCCGAAGATAGGAGGTCCGCAGCTGGTGGTTGCAACATCTTGCAACAACTTTGCAACTCATTGAACAATGTTAGTCAAGTCATCATTTCAAGATATCTCAGAAGGAAGGGATAGAGGAGGGTGAGATGGAGAAGGTGAAAGAAACAAAGGGGGAGATAATAAAGGGACAGGTATATAGTTTTTTCCTCGGGCGGGCAAACACTGCGAAAAACCGAAACCTTTCCCTACTCTCATACCGCCTTAGCACAATCCCAAAAAGTTACTCGGACCAAAGGAATCGAAGCTCTACCGTCAACAATTCGCCCACTGGTGCATAACCCTAAACGCGCTCCCGCACCACCCTTCTCCCGCAACGAGTTCCCAAGGCACCGCGAGATTTGAACACCTCTCGGCAGCCACTACCCCCCACACCCCCACTTCTCACTTTGTTCGAATGGGACAACTTAGCCGAGTTTGTTGGATCTCTCGGCTGGCTTTCGTAATGTCAAACAGGAATGGAATATGGGCAACATTTGTACAGTATCCAAAGGCCAGTTGAAGATACTCCCTCTCTCTCTCCCCTTGCTGTTTGCCCTCCTTCGTATCCATGTCCGCAATTCGTCACAACCTCAGTTAATGGTAATCCCATTTTTACAATCAATGGACTTCCCTAACCCTTGGGATACGATTGCCTCCTACATAACGATGGTTTCCAACCAATTTTCAAGTATTGCCAGTGCCAGTATGATGGGAAAATGATGCGAATCCCAACTTGGGGGAGTAATGGTTACGGTATAACTATGGTGATAACCCCCAGAAGTTGGGATATGTTGGGATATAAAACCTATAACTATGATGAAATATCTCAACTTACAACATCTTATAACTATGCAACTTCTCCATTTGTCCCCGCTATATCATAATTTCGATATGTCAGAAGTTTCATTTCCGATTTGTTATAGTATGTTATAGTTATTCACCTGCAACTGGAAGTGCACCGGGCGGCCCCATGGGCCCCGGTCCTGTGGCATTCTCCTCTTCTTCAACGAGGCGACTGACCAGCTCAGAGAGCCACTTGCCATCGCCCTCAGACTCCGCAAGGGGATTAGCAGACGTTTCTTCATGTCAACATTAGTCAACATGTTTGCGACTTTTCGAAAGTATGCAACATGAAGGGTTAACGCGCCGTTTTTTCTGACCCGCATTTTGTTCTACATGATACATGTCTCAACATGGCTGGTTACACGTGGTTCAACTTACTAAACGCCACAAGAACACGTATATAACGCCTCGAATGAACTTCACATGCTTGTCAAGGAGCATCTGCCTGCGCGGCCTTCACACGGATGCCCAGGACGAAGATTTGAACAAATAGAGGTGTTGAAATTAGATCTGACAATGACAACTACCGGCATCTGAGCCTCTATCTACATCATCCTCCTTATCCACATCAACCTCATGCTCATCCACGTCATACACATCATCCTCATTACCCGCATCATCCACATCATCCACACCATCCACATCATCCACACTATCAACATCATCCATATCATCCACATCATCCACATCATCCACATCATCCACACAATCCACATCATCGACATCATCATTATATATCATTATCCTGGTAGTTATAGTGTCATTGCTTCTTGTCCCTGTCATCCCCATGTTTTTGTTCATTACCTCCCAACCTTATCTCATTTTATCGTTGCCTTATGTTGCCTTCCCCCTATCCCTCACATAGTGTCGCCTCATACATCCCTATCCGCATCGTTTCCACCAAGGAAACCCTGATTGTCATGCTTTCCCTAGGATCAACATCAATCATCCCTGATTTTTTTCCCCAGAAATCATCCATTTTCCTCCAGTTCCCGTTGAATTTTGTCCACCAACAAACCTGTCCTCGCCTGGGTTTTTTGCAGCCGCAGCCTCCAGGCATTCTTGGCCTTGGCCTTGCCGTGGGCCGGGGCCGCTGCCTTGGCCAAGGTGCGGCATCTCCGGGCCAGGTCCCAGCCTCGGTTTTCAGATGGTGGTGAAACAATGTGAAGGATTAGGATGTGTGTGATATGTGATATATATAATTATACATACACAATTATACACACACATATATATATATAATAAAACATTATGGTAAACATTATGGTATAACATACCCTCTGGTAAACATACAAAAAGCTATTGAAAATGGCCATAGAAATAGTGGATTTTCCCATGAAAAATGGAGATTGTCCAGTTCGCTATGTTAGTCATTACCAGAGGGTAGGATGACTCTAGGGAAAAATCCATGAATCATCACTGAGCCAAAACGTCGCCAATCATGCGAAAAAAATCTCTCACTTTGGGAACTGCTTACCGGAAGATACTCGTTGCACTTGATACCACCCATCATGCACAGATCCCAAGATTGTAAGACAATCACTGAAATAATTATACAATTGAAATGAGAGGAAGCAAAAGCCAAAATGAATTTGCTTGAAATTGTGAGCTTCCCCATGCCAAGCATATGCACTTGCGTCCGCGCTGCGGGCATCGCGTGGCAAAGGCCTGAAATGATCCTCCTTGGACTCATCATTCACCTTCAAAACGATCAAAAAGCTCAACTTCTGCGCCCAATACTTCCCAGTGGCACCAATGAGACATATTTGGCATACCTTCATGTTTGATCGTTTTTGGGGATACTAGGGGCACCAATGACCGGACACGCTTTCATACCTCCTGGGAAGAAGCCATTTCACTGGTCAGGTCCACTGTGGCAGGAGGTCTTGCCTTAGCTTGCCACAGGTGGGCCTGCCGTGGAGCTTGAGCTTGGTTCAGACCTCTAAGTCTCCACACATCTCCGGGGGTGACAGGATTGCAAAGATTATGGATGTGCAAGGTTCTTTTGGACTGTTCTGACGCAAAATTCCTTGCAGCCTTCCAGCCACAGCCCCATTTCACCAGGGTCAGGGTTGGAGCCCAGATGAGCCCAGCTACCATGTCCATGCCCTCCGCAAGGCCCTGGGCTGCGATCTCCATGGCCACAGCGACACCTTTGGTTCTTGACACTTCTTTGGCCAATTCCTGGGCTCCACGCCATCCGACGGCATCCGACGGCATCCGACGGCATCCGACTGCATCCGACTTCCCAAACCAAGCCAGGTTGACAGCTGCCTCTTTGTACTAGCTTCATCCACTCGAGGTGGAATTCCCATATCGTACCGGAAGGGACAAAATTTTTGGCAGTCTAGCAGAGCAGTTCTGATATTCCTGCATTTGAATCTATATTTCCAGCCTGCCAAAGCCCAAGGTGTCCTCGGTTCCCAGATTTCCCACCAAGGCTCCGCATACCAACGGCCCCGTTTGGAAGTGCACAGCTTGGTGCTGAGTAGCAGCTCCAGCCGCCGGATTTTGGCACTTTGAAGTTCTGCATCATGACCTTAGCAGCGGATTCTTCCAATAATATGCTGGCCATCAGTAAGACATAGTAAGACCCTCAAAAACTATCATGATCAATTATGTCGTATCATGTCCAAGTATGGCGCTATGGCCAAGTTCGTCAAGTTCGCCATGGCGACCGTCCTCAGGAACTGGCCCACAGCAGGAGAATTTGTCACTGCGTGATGGAGTGCCTCGGCATAACACCAGGCCGCTGTAAATCGGCGACGGAAGGGATCCCGCAACTTGGCTGCCTGGCGTGGGGAATCATCGGCAAAAGCCCTTGAAAATGTCTTGAAAATTGGTCGAAACAGTCGAAACACAAAAAAAGTCATGAAAATACTTGGAAACACAGTAAGTCATGGGAAATCACTTCCATCCATCATCTGACCTGGAATCTTCCGGGACGTTCTTTCATTCCTAGTCCTAGTCTCCATGTTTGATTCATCTCTCCAGTGCTCCATTTGCACAGATAGCCCCAAAGAGATCATGGCCATCTGATCCATCTGCAGCCTCAAAGTCATTGGCCGCGGATGATGCTTGCCGCAAGCCTTCCTCAGCCACGCTGGCATCACTCTCAGCACTTTCCAACGTATGTCGCTGGAAGTCCTGGAGGGATACAGTGGGAGATGAAGCTGAAAATGAATGGGATATTGCCAGCAGGTGGGATACATGTACGGTTTATATTACTACCAATTTTATATTTATATATATTTATATGATTTGTTATTTACTTGTTTATCTATTCATTTATGTATTTATTTACTTATTTACTTAATGATTTACTTATTTCTCTCCATTTATTAATTTATTCATTTATTTATCTATGTCCCTCTCTTTGTTTATTTGTTTGTTTGTTTATTTCTCTATTGTATCTATTTATTTATCTATTTATTTTTTTTATGTATTTCTATGTATTTATTGATTTGTTTATTTATCTCTATGTATGCGTTTATTTATTTGTTTGATTTTTTTGTTTAATTGATTTTTCTCTCTCTCTCTATTTATTTATCTATCTGTTTATTTATTCATTCATTTATTAATTTGTTTATATCTCTCTGTCTCTCTCTCTCTCTCTCTATTTATCTATTTATTTATTTATTTGTTTATTTGCAGTTATAGACAGACAGACAGACAGACAGATAGATAGATAGATAGATAGACAGACAGACAGACTTTTATGTCTATATATATATTCAATCATCAATTGTGTAGTTCCATCCGGTGCCATAAAGCGAATACCACAAGATCCATCAGAAAACAAACGGGATGTTGCATGTGAGAAATCCGGCTGCATCAATTGAATAGAATATCACCAGCAACCATTGGCATGTGATCAGTGGAGACGGTCTCAGCCATCCAACACCCACTGCCCCAAGGAAGCGAGGCCTCCCCAGCCACCATCGCGCGCGCTGCCAGAAAGTTGTCCAGGGACTCGCGATCTGCGAACAGCGGCCGTGCCTCCTTCGACCAGGACGGGTTCGGACCCATGTTACATGTATTTACATGTGTCATCATCAAGTTAGATCCTATGACTGGGTGTGCGCGATGCCCCACAAAAATACAAAATTCAAACGCTACATCTATTGAATCTGTTAAATCTATTGTGGTTTTTGCCACCTGGGATTCAGCGCCTGGAAGGAAAACTCTGGCCACTTCGTGGTGAAGAGCACGAAGGAAACCTCTGCTGCTCCGCAACTTTCGGTGCGAAAGAGCTCTCCCAGCAGCACCAAGGTGCGACGCCCCCAAGAATCGGCACAGCACAACCAGCGCCCCAAACGCAAGGCTTGCGAGACCAGTGCCTGGCTCAAGGCCATGACGTTGCGACTGACGATCTCATCACATACAATCCTACACACATTATATAGTCATAGTCATAGTCCTATCATTCTGGAACTCTCTTGTTTTCAATTGCTTTCATAACATTTGATCTTAAATGAGTTCTCAACAGATCATTCACAGATCATTTTTTACCCCCGCGGATTTCAGCCTCCACCGCTTCGTAGGGTTTCTGCTTGGTCTGCAGTAGGCGTTGCTTCGTGGCGGCTGCACAGAGCTTCTCCACCAGGCAGCCTTTGCGAAACTTGGCGTCGGTGCCAAGGCCCCGGCCCATGCGACGGAGCTCGGCAACGGGTAAGGCACTCAACAGCAGTTTGCCGTAGTTGTCCTCACAAAAAACGCATGGAAAACGCATGGGAAATGCATAGGAAATGCGTGGAAATGGCATTTCATACTGAATCAGCTGAATATTGCTGGGTGCAAATGATGGAAACTGCTGGCAAATGGTGGCCGTTCTATGACATTTGAAATGGCTTGAAGATGTTTGAAAATGTTTGAATAGATTTTGCATAATTTTGCTCACAGGAAATTCCCATGTGTTTATATTAGGGTTTTGCATGTTTGATCTACAGTGCAGGATTCCCAACATCACCTGACGGCTGACCGGCTGAGTCAGACTGACCTCTTGGCAGTTGGGCTGCGACAGCGCTCGCTGCAACAGACTGGCAGCAGTTTCAGCGGCAGAGTCCAGTAGCCATGGCACTTGGTCACCAGGGACTGTTGGGCCTGTGGGGCCTGTGGGGCCTGTGGCGTCTGCAGCGGCCTTCAAGGTGTCTAACAAAGGTCCCCACTCTCCGTCCTTGGTTTCAAGACATGTCCAAGGAATTAGAGTTGCCAAGCTCTCCAGAAATCACACCCAAATCTTTAGACTCTATAGACACTTACATTGGCATGTGGCACAAATTCAAGCTCAATGGTTCCACCATTGTTCGCCCGGCTCAAATCCACCCAGACTCGCCCGATGCCGTTGTCTGCCCCAGCGTAGCACTTGCCAGTTCAGCCGCAGCTTCTTTGGCTGCAGCCTCACCCAGCTCTTTGTACCTGGCACAACTTCGGTTTGGGACGCGCTCCACAATGAAGTGATCCAAAACAACAACTGAAAGAAAACCAAAAACGGTTACTTATGTCCTTATACGTGTATATATGTTTACATATGTATATACACTGCGCGTGCATGTGTATGTATATGTATATTTTTTTTTCATTGCGTATATTGTGTTTACATTCCCAACAATGCCACAATTGCCATAGCTCTTCTTACCATTTCAGATGTGCCATGGCTGCCATGTTGTTCCCACACCCCACCTGGCACCAAGTCCTTGATAGGACACCCACTGCGGCCATTTCCGCGAGAGAAGCCGAGCGTAGAGCTGCTGTGCTGGCAGCGACAGGGCCCTTGGATGCCCCGCGTCGGAATCATAAGTGGTTTAGAACATTAAAACTTATAACCCCACTATGACTGGGGATACCCAGATATCCTACATATATATATATATATACATACATACATATATATATATATATTATAATTATATATGTCATGTGTATATATATATATAACTTGGTATAATTATCATAGTATGGTTGTTTGAAACACTTACTAAGTGGGATGCACCCCCAAGTAGATGTCTCACGCGTCCACCGATTGAAGGGAAAAAACAAAGAACGAGATAGTCATGGGAGAACCTAAAGAGAGCCAATCTATCATTTGTTTTGGAGACAATTCATTACATTGGATTGTTTTTCATTTTCATGGATGGTTTACAGTTGAACCCATCGTGTTTACCCCCAAGATCAGGGGCCCCTTAATGGGAAAGAGCTGTGACCAGTTTCCTCGAAGGCCCTCGAATTTCCACAGCTTTTTTGCGATGGGGCTCAGTAAATGTCAGTTGGGTTCAGACAGCCTCATGTGTATATATATATATAACATGGCCAAACCTCTGGAAACCTCCGGAAGAACTGCTCCTTGAAAGCCTGTCAGTATCCAATCATCACCTTTTCAGGGCGAAGAAGTCATATCAGAAGCTGTCATGATCCAAATTGTATCCTATCCTCATCAACTGCATATGGCATATTATGGGTCAAACCCCCCACAATCGGATACGGAATACCAACATGGGTTTGTCTGAAAATGGAATCCCCCCAATGGACCATCGGTTTCTCATTGAAATATCCATGTTGGTGATTTTGGGGATATAGATACCCGATTTTTGGACGAACCCGGCAAACAATGTTTGGCTACCATCATATCACAAGTTCATCCCACTCAATTCTATTATATTCTATTAAACATATTTATATCCCATTAAATCTCTACTAAGTGTTGCTTAAATCACATTAAAATCGCCGTTCCAACTCCGTTTTGGCCCAAGTTGCTCAAAGGCCCGCAACGCCTGCAGCTCCTCAAGGTGTAGCAGGTGCCCATAGCGTCGCAGCGAGGCAGTCACCACGCGGCGCCTTAGTGTATATAAGATTACAAATTTAATATATGCATATGCATATTACGTGTATATAAGAAGAATTGTGTGCATACATACATAATATAATAAATCTATATATATATATATAATTATACATATTTATATAATATATATATATATATATATTGTGCGTGCGTGGGTGGAGTAAATGGGCACACCATCAAGTTCAAGATATCAGCCTCCCAGCAGTCTCCTGCCGTGAGGGAACCTATCCCCGACCGCTGTCCAAAAGCCAAGCAACAGGTCCCGCCTCAGAGAACGGTCATGGGGAGTCATGGGGAACGGTTTGAACGGTGCTTAGTGCCCTGTTTCGCCTCCATTCATCAATACATTGCCACAATTCCATCTCGCAGCTGAAACAGGGAAAACGCACAGGTCATGCCCGAATCTTTCCAGTGGCAGATGGATAGAGGATTTCCAGCTTCGCAATGGCCAAGCCACAGGGTGTATCCCACGAATCTCTCGGTCGGCTCGGAGACGCCGGTCCCATCGCTCCTTTCAGCCGCAGGATCCGCAGGAGGCGGAGCCAGGGGCGGAGCCTCTGGAGCTTCTGGAGCCACTGGGGGCTCCGAAACCTCTGGGGTCAAACACCGCGACACCTTTGCGGCGAAGGCCAGCCTGAGATAAGTCCATAGTGGCGACAAGATGGTACAAGATCTTTCATAGCAGGTTCCAAAAATGATTCAAAGATCTGTGAAAATGCGAGTGAAGAAAACATCTGAGAGAAGTCATCGACCACAAGCTGTGTCCCCAGCAAAGTCTGTCGCCGCTTTGGAGGCCCCTGCCGTCACAGATTTCCAACACATCATTTTTGTTGCTGTACCCGTACCCTTCCTCAAGACAAATGTATACATCCGTGTGGTGGGGGAAACAAGAAAACACTCTCATCCCTCCAGAATCAGCCATCATCGTACATGAAAGAACCTAATGCTCCAGGCCTCTCCCTTCCTTGAGCTTTCCAAATTGACATCTTTGGCCTCAAGGAAGCGTTGGATTTCCACAATCTATGTTGAAGTGCAGTGCCTGAATCCCCTGCAAGAGTTGCAACTCAGCGCCTGAGTCTCATCACGGGGCCGCTTCTTGGGGGTGGGCTGGCCTGTCGATCGTCTAGCGCATGTCCCCACATGTTCATGTTCAGTGGAGAGAAGAGGAATTTCTGGGAACTCCATGGAACTGCTTGATCGAAAAATTGGGACACAAAATCTTGACCCCAAGTCCTCCTGCCTTCCTCATCGGAGTCAGCAACATACCCCAAGTGAAAGGCCATGCGCGGTCTCCAGTCTCCAAAGCCATGGGCTGTAGCGGCTAGCTGACAGGATCTGACGGGAAACCATGTCTTTTAGTGCCAGTAAAATCTTAAAGGGGGGCTCCTCCCTTCAACCAATCTGGGGCCTGTCCTGGTCAGCTTTGCATTGATAGGCTACATGATTTTTGAATAGCTCTAGGCCAACGGCCAACTCATGCCCGTGAAATTCAAGAAACAAAAGCGGAGTGCATGAACGATGTTCTCGATTGCTCTGTCAATTGAAAAAAGGGAAGATCAAAAATGCCTTCATAGCGATGCAGCCAAACAGAGAAGGCGGTGCGGCCAATACATGATTCCAACGAAGGATGTAGCCATCTAGCATGTCCACATGTTTATCATTTCAATTCAGCACTGAATGGATGCAAACATCTGTGTGCGTGTGCGCGCGTGGAACTACTTCTTCAAATGACTTCACATAATTTCAACAGACAGAGAACAAACCGCAACACCATGCGCGATCTTCCAATCTCTGCCCCTGGGTGTTGCGCCCATGAGGATTTGCAGGGCTTTTCAGGGTCGCAGAAGCGCGCCTGCGCAGCTCAAATGAGCTCTGCTGGGTTTGGCAAATGGACTTGGGGCAGCAGATCCTCTGCTGAAAGTCGGCCGCTATGAGCGGAAAAAATGTGGTAAATCATGGTAATTCCACCTAACCCCCAGAGGCACTTTATCAATATATTAGTATCAGCCCATGCTGGGTGAACACGCCCATCCCTGCCGGGCCATTTCTTGCCTGATACTGCTGAGCCAGCAGCTTGATCAAAGCTCGTTCCCCATGTTCAAAGTAGAAGGAAGTCCAGCCTCCGATGGGGAAATGATAAACATGTATGGGATTTCTGTGCTTTTGTTCTCTTTCACTCCATTCGTATTCAAACTCAAATGGCATCATGGAAAAGTGACTGAAGATCCTTCTGTGAGCTTGGATTGGATCCAAGGTGGGATCCAAGGTTGGATAGTCTAGTACATTCGAGACCATTCGAGATCATTCTACCCATCTACAGCATCGGCCGAATTGTCTTTGCCAAAAAATGGACCAATCGGCCGCCACCGAGGCCGATGGTAACCCCACTGGTGACCCGCTGGGCTTCGCGCCCACCGCTGCACTCACTGCTTCGTGCCCAAAGCCTGACAGGCGAGATCAAGAATTCCTGCTGTGATGTGAAACGGGAATACTTGGGGGGGTTCTATCATGAACATTTCCCATTCCTCGGCTTCTGTGTGGTATGGAGTAACTACATGCTCGCGCATAATAAGCTTGATCACATTCAGGGAACAACACAACTTAGGCCCTACGATCCTTGTCCAGATCATGCGGTCACCTCAAAAATTGACAAAGAGAATAATTAAGAAATATAAGCAGAAGAACTAAGAAATATCATAAATTCAGCATGAAGAGAATATGAACCAAAATACAGCTGTCGTAGCGCCACCACCTTTGAAATGGATCGTCACAGCCGAAGTGGTCATGTCGCCTCACAAAGCTTCCAATCGAAAGGTCTGGTTGTGGCTTAGGTCATGCATCATGGCCCTACTTGAAACAAACGTAGCTCAGTGAAACATGACACATTGCATTGACCCTTGATTTATGCTGTTTTTTCCCGTTCAAACTGATGGAAAACATATGAAAATGGCAGAAAATCGTAGGAATTCACACATATTTCCACCCCCAATGGCCCCAATCCCAGTGAGATATTTCAAAGGAGACGCTGACGACTTTGGAGCCTTGGAAGCAGAATCCACCGCAGCCACGCCTCAGTTGTTTAAACTAAGATAGTACCATAGTGAAATCCATGGGGGATTTTCCATATCGATATTTGTTTACTAGACATGTTCAATGCTGACATTGCTGACAACAAAGAAACATAAAGAAACCATTAGATCATCAGATCTTGGAAAGTGTTTGCAAGAAACAACTCGGGGCACACACCGCCCCAAATACAGGCCGGTTGCTGTTCCATAGCATCCATCGGGGAACCAATCAGGGAACCTCTGGCCAAGGTACAAAGTGTGGCACCTGGCCATTGCTTCTTGGACCGTCATCGTCTCCACCTGAAGTCAGGGGATGTTTGTAAAAGGGATCAACAGTAGGAGTGCCCATAGGTGCCGGCCTATGTGCAGGAATCCCCCCATACCCATACCCGCATCAGTTTATAGGGAATGCTTGACTCCCCCCAAAAAAAGATGGCTAGAACAACGTGTTTCCCCCAATAAATTCCAGGCGTCCAACTTTTCCACTCCTTGGACCTTGGACATCCACTGAGACTAGCACCAGAAGGTCCTCTGAAGCACCAGAGCCCTAGGATGGCTGTGGGTGAAACTAGGCTACCCCCAAAAAACGGTCAAATGATGATGATAATTCCATGGTTTCCTACCATGTCTATGGGTAATGAGGGATTTTATGGTTGTTGCAACATGCTGCATTTACATGCGGAGACTGAGCTTGGCGCAGGCATTTGTAGCCGACCTTCACGTTGCTCAAAGCCTTGCAACACAGAAGATGAAAACAGGATTGGCCAACACACCTCCCACCAAAGGAAGCAGCATAAGCGGCTGGAGTCTGAGCAAAATACATCCTTTCAGGAAAACAATATCCTCAGAAGCAACGTCGGTGACCAAGTGAATCCGGCACTGTAACACGCTCAAACCAACAAAACCATACAAAACCACAGGTGCGAACAGTTGGTCCATGTCCATTTCTTGTCGCTGAGCATTCCAACACGTTTGAGCTCGTTCTTTTCGTACTGCAGCAGCATGCGCCTGAAAGCAATTCCCTCTGCTAAGAAGTGGGCAAGTTATCGTATTGCATTGACCGTTTTCTCATATATTCGCCACTTCTCCATTATAAAGTATCAATTTTGGGGTGCACCCATTTTAGGAAACCCCGATATCTTCTCCACACAGCATCCACTGCAGCAACAGGACATTCCAAGGAGCCAACGTTCTCATGGTGGAGTCAGCATCCAGCACGTGGAGATCAGCATCATCGCCTATCCCATGCAACAGGTGCAAAAAATGATGCAAAATTGAAAAGAATCCAGAGAATAGCTGAGAATAACAGTGGAACGCCCATGGCTTTCCATTGCTTTCCCTCAAGCTGTGGACCAACCACGACCCAGCAACATCCCGAGGCCGTGCCTAGATTCCAGCCAGGTGGTCGGGGAGCCGACTCCAAGGACCTCTTTTAGCTGGGTCGGATCTTCATGGATGATCTGTCTACTCGTCTACGGGGGGTCACGAAAAGTATGATTCATTACGTCGCGACGGTCATTTTTGGGGAGGTAATTTTCACAAAACTAGGGATTTAAGATTGGATCTTGAATCTTGGCCATCCCGTGCCAAGAGTGGTGAAATTCGTGTCTTGATGGTGATAGGTACCCCCTAGTACTCAAGAGCCTTGCCATAGAAATGCCGAAAGTGTCTAAAGTTGCGCAGTTTCTGCATCCAGTTTCCAAGGCCCAACTTGAACCATAATGATCCATAAGTTCATCCGGCCATGGCATTTGTTTCCATCTGAGGTCCCTGCGCCAAGGCGTTGGTCAAGGGCTGCGAGAGAGTTTCATCTCTGAAGTCCTCGAGCCCGGGCCGAAACGCCTCGCCGTCCTCGGCAAAGAGCCGCCGCAAGACCTGCCAGCGGTCGCGAGGGTCGCCAGGGTCGCGACGGTCGCGGGCCGACTGGATGAAAGGTACACATCTGGGCGAGCTAGTGGGCTCACATATGTTCACATCTTTTCCCCACCTCCAGCTTGATGAATCGCGTTCTTCGCATGAGACCGTAAAATCCGCCGGTGCTTCCTCATTTTGGGCAAGGCTAACTTGAATGCATTGCCAGCTTGTGTGGCACAAAAGCCAGTTTGACAATTTGGTCAGGGTCCCATGTTCGGGGAAAAATGAAGTCATAGATGGTTTTGTATAAGTTATTAGGTTATAAGTTGTAACCATCCCACTGGTTGGTTATGCTCCTCTGCAAACATTTTCCTTGAAAGACTGACATCATCCATGCTACTTGCAAGCACAAGCTTGGTGAACTGAGACCACTTTTGGGTCCCAACCATCTGGGCGGCCCAAATCTGTCCTTAGAGACAAGCCAGTGGCAGATCCATTTGGACATGTGACATCATATTCCATGCATGTATCTATTTTGGACCTTGGATGGCATCGTTCAAATCGCGTGCCATGCAGGAGATGGAAGTCGCAATGGAAAAAAGGAACCCACATCGGCAAGAGGATATTGTCAGAATGACAAGCCTAAAGGAGCGCCCTTGCAGTTTATAAATGTCATTAAATTAAATGTCTGAAATATGACTCTCCACATGAAGAAATAGAGCGCGCAACAACGGAAACAGCTCACAATAGTATGATAAGAATAATGGTGCCTAAGAACTATGCTGATACAATAGCAAAGAAAACTACCGGAACGACAAAAATCGACCGAGAATCTATATACCCATGTTCTGTGCATGTCCAACTCCTTTCCCAGAAACTGAGGTGGGGACAGGGCATATTGCACCTGCACTTCATGCCAAGGCCTTAGAGCACTGGACATCAGCTGGGGGTTTGGGGCCCATTATTTCTCAAACCTCGAGAACCCAACCGTACAATGGAGATTGCAAGAGATTCTGCACAAAAGCTGCAGCTGCAAAGGGCCAGTGCCTCCCGGACCCCGCTGTGCTCCCCCGCTTTGCCTTGACTTCAACCTTGATAACAAGACCGCAGCTGCCGCAGGGGCTGCTGCAGCAGCTGTGGTAATGCGGCAAGCTGAGGTTGGAACGCCCTCCTCCCCATCATTTGTAGGGATGATGAACTTCGGCCTCAAGTGCTCCCACAACACACGCGCTGCGTCGGCCAGTCAGAAGTACAAAATGATTGATTTGCGGAACTGGATGGTTTTTTAACCCCCCGACATATATTGCTCATCTATAGTTCATCGTGTATCATCAAATCAATAAGGGGGAAAATAAACATATTTGCAGCCAGCAACTGGAGAAGTATCGATCACTGGGTTCGCGCACGGCTGGTTCACAGTATCACCATGAAGTTGAGCCTGTCATGCTACAAACCCTTGCAGGAAGTCAGGAAGATTAGATAAAGTAGCAGAAATGCCATGCGTTTTGCCAGCATTCTACACCATCACCAAAGAAAAGCCCGTCTCGTCCCAACATTTACCGCCTCAAGCAAACTCCGCACATGCTGGGCAGCACTGGTCCCAGAGCGCTGAGTATCATCATTGTTGACCTGCAGGGTCCGTCTGAAAATGACCCGCACGCCGTGAAGGGGAGGATACTTCCAAGCCCATCTCCCCTTCCGACCTGTGATACTAAGATCGGACCCTGCACCAAAATCTGGACCTCAAACATGGCCAAAGCTCATCAAATGTTGGTGGCAAAAGCCCTACGGCAATTCGGAGCTTACTGTTGTGATAGCATCTTCCCCCACACCTGTTTCCCTTTGGTGCAGTCGTTTGGGGCCCTGAATCTTTTGAACACACTTGCAAGATGTAGATTGATCTATATAGAAGTTTTTTCCATTGCACCTGCTGCCTGGTGCCTATTTGGCACCCACCCTCGGGGGGAAAAAACAATAACCGCAGAATGAAATCCAGCAAACTGTCCTTACATCTGACAAAATCTGCAAATGGATCGTCCTGAAACACCTGAAAATCTCCAGGGATTGGGTGTTCTGATTTGCCATTCTCTCAGCCGTTGTCCACTAGGCATTGATTCGTCCACTTTGAAGGGCGCCCGGCTTTGCCAGGAGAAAGCGTGAAGCGATGCCATCTCCATCCTGCTAGGTACGCCCCGTCAAATTCTATGCCTCACAGCCATCCAGCTGCAGTTTTTTCAAAAGCTGTGCCTAACGCTGCATTGAAGCGCATACGATGGCAGTCTGGCGGGACCTGTCCCAAGGATCTGCGCAGATCAGTGGCAGTGAAGTCCCTCGACACCGCTGTTTCAGGCCTTTGGCTCTATTCTGACCACTGGTGGCGTCCTGGGATCATGAACCTCGGAATGGCACCATGTTGCAGGATTCTCAGAGTTCTTCCACGGTATCACCTCAACATGTTTTTGGTGTAGCTCAGTTTTTGAATGCTGTGAGAGGCGAAACGCACTTCTGGGCCAGCCGACCAGCACGCGAGAAGTGATGATTGAGGAAGGTCGATCCTGAGGATGCGGAGCATGTGAAAATAAAAAGAGCGTCATTTCTGCACCGACATACAGCTGGGGTCGCTGCACCAGCACTGTCTTCCCAGCACAATTCGGTAAGGAGATTCTTGAACAAAGCACCTTGGCAATTTTGGCATGTGGCATCTGTCTAGAATCAGGGCCTTCCTGTTGAGCATCGAAAAGCTGAGATGCCCAACGCACCAACGGATGCACCTTTGGCTTTTTCCGGCCTGCTGCCATCTAGTAAGAAACCATTCGAAAGCAAAAGCAACAAGAAATCTTGGTGACAGGTCAGTGACAGCTTGACATTTACCTTTCGGAGCATTTTGCTGAGCTGAAGTTCATGCTCCAGTTTCAACTTGCTCCGTACCTCCAATTCCCACAGCATCGTCTCTAGAGACTTGGTGAAAACGAAACAACCTGCGGGGCCGTGCTGGATGGGCAAAAACCTGGCACCTGGTGAACCCCAAAATAGTGGTTTTTGATGTTGGGTAAATGGTAGGTTTTCGTGGGAAATATATCATCTATCCCCGGTAAAATCTGGTAAATGGATGTTCATCCCACGAAAAATGATAGGTTTTCACAGTCTTCACCCCATATGAGTGTCGTGGTGTTGGTCAAGTTGCGCCCCCAGTGGATTGCTGCACCTCACAGCACGCTGGAAACGAGAGGCTTTGCGAGTTCCCGCCTAGGCCGTGGGCCCCTTTTTATTGGGCATGGGGTGGGCCTGCGATTTAAAGGGAAAATCATGGTTCATAGTTCATGGTTCATAATGGTTAATAATGGTTAATCAGTTAATTGGAATCATCGATAATCATGGATACTTAATGGGATATTATATAAATGGGATTTTACCCTCTGGTCATCAAACATGGCAATGCAAAATTCCCCAGAAATGGCGGTTTTAGTGGGAAAGATCATCTATAAATCATTGTCCCTTGCCACGTATTTGAGTCCCAGAGGCTAAACCCACTTTTTTGGGGATTGGCTAAGCGGCTTAGTTGCCCTGGGGATAAATGGGGTGCAAATATGATTGGGTTTACCGCATCCATTGGAATATCTCGGAGTCATATCAAACCATTCCAGGAAGTGCTCAACGAACTGCCTGGCATTGGGCTCCGCTCCAAAGATTTCCAAAGGACAGATTCAGCCATACCTTGTCTCTGCCATCCACCAAATGCCACATTGCCTTTTTTCCCCGGAAAGGTGCTGCTGCCAACATGTTACCAGACTCTTTCTGAGTCTCTTGGCCTGTTTCAAACACCACGTGGCATCAGGTCCTGGTGCATGTGCAGAATCCTACCATGTTCCATTGTCATACTGGAACCCACGGATGCTTTGCTTAACATCATGTCAAGTGGTGGTACCCTATCTTGAAAGTCATACTGAGCATCAGATTGTGCAATCCATCCGTGGCGTCAAGGTGATTTAGCTACAACTGCTTGTGCAAGGTGGAGGTCCACACCAACATCTTTGCTTGAAAAACAGTTTCTCAGGGTTCCTCGATCATGGTGAATATTTCCGATAAAAATTTTCCCATTGGATCAATCATGGTGCTTGGGACGGTCTCATCAAATTTCCTACAAATTGCAGCGTCGATCGCGTTCGTCCACATTTCAAATTGCGGTGTCGGTTGGCTTTGCCAGTAGTTCACTATCTGCATGGCAATTGATGCATGGACTCATCGGCGTGCCCTCGGCTACGCGAAGCTTCGAAGCAAGCAGTCTTTGGTTTTGAGGATTTCTGGAAGAACATCAGAATGAGCTAACCATTCAATATTCCTTCTTGAAAAGCAATGTGTTTGTCCAATTTGCCTCACCAAGTCTCATCCGTGGGGTTGCTTACCGCGGGCTTTCATATTCACAACCGCCACACCAGAATCAAGGTGTGATTCTATGATCTGCTTTGTCCGAGCGAAGCTACTTCAATTACAGCACTTATTTAGTTTCATTGAACTCTCAGCCATTTCTGGTGAACTAAGGGATTGTGTATTTTGGGGTTTAACAGTTTAACATGTTGCGCGGCTTCTTGGCGGTGAGGGTTTTGATCCCAACGAGGGGTGCCACCTATTGAAACCCAGCAAGCCAAGTTGCTCTCCAAGTGAGATTCCCCCAAAGGAGACCTACACCTGCGGCACGTTTGGGTCATCCCATTCCAGTCCACACAAAAGTAGAATACAGCGGATTCAAGGCGCTTCTGCAATTTCAATAAACCTCTGGAATCAGGACCGTCTGCAGACCATCACATGCTTGAAGTGGCATTGAAAATCATGGCAAATGATGGTGATTGATGGTGCATTATAGGTGCATTTCCAAGCCTTGGCCATGGCCGTGTCCTACAAAGACGCCTCTTGGGAGACGAGCTGCGAGATCTGGATCCACACCTGCAGCTAGGGATGGTACCAGTCTCCTTTCTTCAGCGGACATGTGGAAAATGGCCATAGAAATAGTGGATTTTCCCATTAAAAATTGTGATTTTCCCATTAAAAATGGTGATTTTCCCATTAAAAATGGTGATTTTCCATAGCTATGTTAGTTTACCAGAGGCTACATCCCAAAATCCAGTGTGCCAAAAAGCGCCCCCGGGCTGAATCTGAATGCGACAGATGATAACGGTCCCAGAAATGTGTCTGCTCTTGCGCGACTGGAAGCAGAAAATTTCTGATGCCCCCGTCCTCCACCAACATCAACCAGCTCATGTTTTCCCTATCCCACCCATCTATACCCATCTCACATCCTGATGGGATTACTCTGCCGAGACGCCTCCCGCACGGAGTCCGTCCGGGGGTTTCTGGGTCGAAGATCTGGGTCAGAAGCTCCTCAAATTCCAGGCTTCCAAGACTCAAAGGGTTGGTGTCGGGGGGGATCTAATCTTCGGAAGGGATTAATGAACGTCCCAAAGATTCCCAAAGATCCCGATACGTGCATTGTAATCCCCACTCGCCACCACATTCTGAATTCTACATGTCCCATCGCTACGGGAGACTGACGAGGTCCTGAGAGATTGGATCTTGATCCTGAACTTCTTGGCCCATGTCATCCTCACATTGCTCTGCACCTTTTGGACAAAGCTCCTGCCAAGTGGGCTTGGACGAGGTCTGTCTTAGCAGATCGAAAAAATTGGAAGTTGAACAGCTTCAAAAATCCTGCTGGATTTGGTGCTGGATCTAAAAGATTCAAACCATTTCAAACCTCACCCAGGTTTCATGTCAGCCCACGCCTGCGGCAACGCGAACTCATGGGAGCGAAAATCGGGGCAATCTGCCACATCGTGACACTTCTGGTACACCACCCAGCGTTTCGGGTTGATGACCAAATAGACACCATTGGACTTGTGAGATGCCTGTGTGACATCGGCAAATGCTGGAGAATCCAACCACCTAATGATTCGCTCACTGGCTATATAATGTATACATACATACATACATTACATTACATTACATTACATTACATTACATTACATTACTTAAATTACATACATACATTACTTAAATTACATACATACATTACATTACATTACATTACATACATTACATTACATTACATTACATACATTACATTACATTACATTACATACATACATACATACATTACATACATACATACATACATTACATACATTACATACATACATTAATACATTACATACATACATACATACATTACATACATACATACATACATTACATACATTACATACATACATACCATACATACATACCATACATACATACCATACATACATACCATACATACATACCATACATACATACCATACATACATACCATACATACATACCATACATA
>Ga0126342_10004288_pt1 | contig 24237 bp, 19 predicted proteins | sample Cyp1metagenome_FD_92528 | JGI IMG/M metagenome (GOLD analysis project Ga0126342, IMG submission 92528) | Coral microbial communities from Lord Howe Island, Old Settlement Bay, Australia - Cyphastrea 1 metagenome | ecosystem: Host-associated > Invertebrates > Cnidaria > Coral ...
ATATAACATATAATATATAAGATAACATGATATATAATATATAATATATAATATATAATATATGATATATGATATTTGATATAATACATATATATGTAATATATATATATATATATATATATAATATTATATGTAATATAATATATATATATATTATGTAATATACAATATATATATTATATGTAGTATATAATATATATTATATATGTAATAATATATATATAATTTAATTTTATATAATTTAATATAATATAATATATGCAGATAGGGGGATGGAAATCTTTATTAGCACATCAGGTTTTTCCCCAGAGGGGACTTCACAGAGACATGGACAAGAAAACCCCCTGAGTAGATGTTTTTCCATAGAAAACCCATGGTTTCCATGGCTAAATATTTGATCGAGAAATTGTTCTGTTTGATGACAGTAGAAGATATGAAAATCATCATAAAGCAGCAACCACATGATAGTTATAGAATGATTGAAACTGATCCTACAATGGAGGTACGTTAGTACCATTTTTCAGGCCATATTTTCTGGGAATATTCCCTTACATGGGCCTGAAAAATAGACCTTATACATGGTAGGTACCTCCAATTTAGGATCCTGGAATGGCCATTGATTGATTATCTGGATGATTGTATGAACTTCTTGGATGAACTATCTGCAGATATCCTCTGGCAATCAAACATGGCAATAGAAAATCCCCCATTCATGTGTTTCCGCAACCAAAGCATCAATTTAAAATTTACTGGACTCATTTATATATAGATATAATATAGATATAGATATGTGTGTTTTCCCATGAAAAAACACGAATTGATGGTGGAATTGTTTCCCATTGACGTTGGAGGCTTTTCCCCGCAAGAAAAAACTCCATACCAGGCCTTCGACCTGAAGCGGAAGGATTTCCATCAGCCCCCCAGGTGGGTCGGAAGACATTGGTATCCAAAACATTGTTTTTTGGTATAGCTAATTGGTATAGTACCTATAGATACCTATAGTTTGTGGGTTAGGATATGTTAGGATACTCAAGACTTTTGAAAGTTGTGGTATAGCTCATGTTTTGTTGTATTACTATAACTTGTTTTTACCAAAAGCAGCATGTGCCAATTATTGATTATTGTGTGGCCAATCACTCTAATTCACCAAAGCTATTGTATTCCCATCGGCCAAATTTTAGTGAATTTGTAACAATGATGATGAGAATTGGGTGTGTCTCAAAATAGTGTACCCCTAAACCCAATGGTTAATGATCATTATCCCTATTAAATGGCTATTTCATTGGGAATATACCCTATTTTCAGACAAACCCAATTGGATTGGGGTAACTATCCCACAGGGAATCCTTTCTTCAGGTGAAATTGTGGGATTCACCGCCATAAACCATCCCCAAATCACCATGTTCATAGGTGATATAAGTGATATGTTCCCAAATGGTACAGTAGTTGTGCAAATGGCATTGGGTGAATCCCACATTAAGTTGTGCAATGATTGATCCTCTGGTTAATTTAACATAGCCATGGAAAATGGCCCATTTATAGATGGTTTACCGATTAAAAATGGTGATTTTCCATGGCTATGTTAGTCATAACCAGATGGTATCCCATAATAGAGAAGTTCTTCACCGTATCCAATCTGCCTCAGCTGTTAGCACCTTTTGGTGGAACATCCAGATTCTCCATGATTCGCCGGTGGGAAATGGACGAGTCATGATGTTGCACGTAAAATCTGCCGGATACCTCAAGTTTTTCCGCTGTACAAATTATGTATACATATGAGATACGGTCAAAATGAGCCTAGACTACCCTCTGGTAAACTAACATAGCCATGGAAAATCACCATGCTATTAATAGGTAAACCATCTATAAATGGCCAATTTCCATAGCTATGTTAAATTAACCAGAGGGTACTTTAGCAAGGGAGGGTCCAGTTGTGTCCATCCATAGGCACAGACAGCCCTTGGCAGCTGCAAGCGTCGCAGAGTGGGTCTTCTTCTGTTGGACACGGCCCAGTCCTCCAAGGTATGGGCTTCCAACGTGGTTTATGGCGGTGATGGTCAACAGATGGTTATCCTATATCTGGATATACTTGGCTTGTCAGTTTATTGGATCCCCAGCAAACATATCTGGAAATTTGGGATAGACATTTCGGATATGTTTGTTGGGGATCCAATAAACAACTGGATGATTTACCATGATTTACCATTAAAATCATCAAGCGGATCAGTGTTGCTAAAGCAATTGGTAGGTCAATGATATCCATCGACAAAATCCGCATGACAAAATGATATCTGTTGGATATCACTGATATCAATTGGATATTATCATTGGTAGGTCAATGATGCTATAAAATGATAGCATTTTTTTATTTCCTTCGACACAGTGGAATCCCAAACGTATCTCTGGGGGTGTTGGGATTGAGCCTTGCCAGGACACCTGGTCATATAAGTTTGGACATGGCGACGTGGCGACATATTCCAAAAACTGTTTTGGAAAGTGGTCTCAAACAGAGAAGTTCATTTTAAGAGTTCTACAACTTTGCAATAGTTTATGTATGTTTATGTAGATTCTAAAGTTTGATGGTGCTTTACGATGATTCATAGCCCTGGTAATTTATAACATAGCTATGCAACATCACCATTTTGAATGGGGATTGATCATCGAACAATCGAACTAGCCATGGAAGCCATGGCTTCCATGCCTCATATTCCATCAATCTAAGAATATTCCAGTATATCAGCATGAAATGCATTCATGATCCCATCATTTCTTTCCATTTTCCATAGGCTTCAACATAAGAATCACCAGAGGCTGTAAAAATTGGCTATCCATTGGCTATCCATTGGCTATCCATTAACTATAGGTGGTCCATAGACTATCCATAGGTGATCCATAGATTAACCCATGGTATATCCCCACGACGCCGCAGGTCACCGAGGTGCTGAGAGCATCACTGGATGGTCCCGAGCTTCGAGAAGAGCGTAGACCCAAGGAGGACGGGGCCTGACGGAGCCGCTTGTACATATACATATATATATATATGGGTACAATACAGAAACTAAGTAAGTAAGTAAGTGAGTGAGTGAGTGAGTGAGTAAGTAAGTAAGTAAGTAGCCAACTGCGTGACTACCTAACATGCATGCATGCAATAACATATACAGGCACATATACACAGACATGATTGTGTGACTATAGCTTTATGTTTGTATGCAATATACCTATGTACAGTACATTGTACATGTACGTATACTGCTGGAACTTAAATGACACCTATAGTTCTCTACTTTTTACGGTCAATCATTTAGCTTCTGTCACAACTTAAGTAAAAAGGGTCATGTGACGGTCATGTCGGTTCTAGGTCTTTGTTGGGTTGGTCGTTACAAACAAATTTGTTCATGTTCAAAAATATTCAAAACGTATCTCGGATGACTATTCAAATTCAGATCTATTCGAATCTATTCAGAATATGTGTGGGATGTGTGGACACGTTGACACCAGATATGTGAAATCTGGCGGAATCCTGCTGCCTCCGCCGCAGAGATGGGGGATTGGATTTCATATTCCACATTGGATCGTCACCCCAATCATCAGACATCAATTCCCAACAAGATGAATTCCAATTACTTCGCGCAAATCATCATCAGAAATTTCAGAAATAGTTTGCTTATAATATATATATAGGTATATAGATATGTTCAAAACATGAAACAGAATACACCACCGATCCAAACAAAAACTCCCAGTACTGGCGCCTGGTAGGCCGAAGCGGTGAAGAAGGTCGTGGAGTCCTGGTGTCAGGAGCTGTCGGGCATCAGGCTGAAAGCCTACAGAAAATGGGGGCCGAATGAGCCGTTGTTTTGTTTTCGGTGTATTTGGAAAGAAGACCATGTTAGTATGTCTGCTTTTGTGGCTTGATTTTTACTGATGTTTACTGTACTTTTGTTTCTCGATCAAGGGAAATTGCGCAGTAGGTAGAAATTACCAAGGGTCGTTGCCGTCGGCTGCGATGCTAGGAGCTGCTAGGAATTCTTTTCAGGAACTCAAAACGAGCCAAAAGAATGGTTGCTAAATGGTTGCTAAATGAAAACCAACCCATGTTATGGGAGCGTTGCACAGGCAGAAACTCAGCGAGACGAGGTCACAAACTAAGCAGTGAAGAATGCACATTGGTCCCTGTTGGAGCCCCACTTCAACGGCCAAGCCTGTCTTAAGTACCCGTTAAATACCCCCTTGATAAGCTATATGCTACAGCAGCTGCAAGTCGGCAACTCAAGGTTGCTGTGCAAGCTCTTGTGGCAAGTAGGTATATGGAGGTCCGTTCTGGAGTATGTAGATAGACCACGATTTTCTTCCATGTCCGTCTTTTCCAATTTGGGCCTTAAATCTGCCGAGTGCAAAAGCTCCACGAAATCACAACTTGGGAATGTAGCTATGGTTCCCGTACCATCTGGGGTGACAGCGCCCCACGGATCACTCAAGTGGTCACACTTCATGGCCAGGAAAAAAACGGTTTGGATTTGGTCCTTGTGTGTCTTGGCTCTCGCACACATGTCTACATGAGACATGGTCATGGGACATGTGTCAATGGTCCATGTTTTTTTGGTGGGGCATGATGGTAGGAGGGATATAATATGTATGTATATATGTATATCGAAAAATGATCATAAATGTATATATATACATACATACATACATACATTCATACATACATACACACACACATACATACATACATACATACATACATACATACACACATACACACATACACACATACACACATACACACATACATACATACATACAGACACACACACACACACAGACAGACAGACAGACAGACAGACAGACAGACATACATATCTCTGTATACATATCTCTGTATACATATCTCTGTATACATACTCATGTACTCATATATGTAATATTTATAATTTATACATGCACATAACCATTATAGAACCATTATATGGTTTCATATAAATACTGTATATTATATTTGTATATTTGCCTACTATATTTTATCATGTCATGGTGGAATGGCCATACACCATAAATATCCCGTGTTTAGATCATGGAAACATGTCTCGACATGTGATGGATCTCCGCATGAACATTCGTGACATGTTCTCGCTAAAACCAAAATCCGATATGCCTTCTCACATCATATGCAATTTACATCAATTTTTGATATAATATTGATTAAAAATGATTAATTTACGTCAACAATTAGATGATCATTGTGAACACGTATATCGATTAAACATGATAGCATGTGGTCATAGATTGTTTCCATGTTTATTTTGTCAAATATTGTTTTTGAATGTTGGTAATGCACATACATATTTTGTAATAAAGTACCCAAAATATCATTGCCCGCCCCTTTCTGAAAAGATTCGAAAAACACTTGGGCAAAAAAACACAACAAAACTGTGTATATATATATATATGTGTGTACAGTATCTAAGGATGCTTTGGAAGACAACACCCAAAGAGTATCAACATGCCAAAATCCATGTTTTCTCTTTGGTCTGGGGATCCATGATCCAAAATCACGACTTGGGATGCGCACGAGGTGAAAATTTGGCTGATTTTTGTACAGGGAAGTTCCCCATCCCATTTCATGATCTTACCCATAGGATCCATGGTGCTGGTATATATGGTGCTCCATGGATCCCATCAATATACCCCCTTTATGTTAGCAAATATACCAGCACCATGGATCCGTCATGGGTTATGACTCAGGTTGGTGCATTATGAAAAAATTGGTTTCCAGACGGTTGGAGACCACAAGTCACTTCAACCGTCACTTCTTTTCCGCCTCCGCGGGATGAAGGGATGAACCAGCCCTGGTAAGATTGTGGTCTCGTATTGGGCTTACCGGTTTGCCACATGAATCCATTGCCATCTTTATAACACAGAAGCATCAGGGGTCAGAGCTCTCTTTGAGATCTTGGAACGGGTTTTCTTGATTCCTGACTTTGGTGTCAAGACCGACATTGGACAGTCGACTGTGCCGCAGAAAACTGCGGCCCTGTATCATTTGGTACTCATAATTGTGCTGATCTGACTTCTACTTTTCTGGGGAGGGTCACCTAATGTTTACGGTAAAGATCATACAACATGATAGCGACATTCATGATACAATCTATGTCTATCGCATGTATCCCGCAGCACTTAGGCTGGGGGAGCTGGGAGTTGGGAACAAGGATGCTGAAGTGGTAGACACATTGTCGGGAACTCAGCAAGATGTATGGGCGTCTCAGTGAACTTATCAGAGGTGACTGTCCAACAGCCCAACATGGTGAACTGCTTGGTGGTTTCAAACATGAGTTTTATTTTTCCATATATTGGGAATTTCATCATCCCAACTGACGAAGTCCATCATTTTCCATTTCATATATGGGATGTCATCCCAACCCCATTGACGAACTCACGAAGCATCATTTTTCAAGATGGGCATATTGCACCACCAACCAGTAGTTTTCGCCTGAAACTCTCGCAGCAAATCCCGAGTCGAGCTGAATTCACATACGCCGATCCAACAAAGTGTCCTTCAGGATCCATCTAGTCTCAATGGGAGATCTTCAGGATCCGATTGAATGGAGCTACGGTCCTTAGTACCATATGTTTAAGGCCATATGAATTGTGGGGATATTCCCTGAAATTTAGGCCAAAAACATGAATATCATAGGCCTAAAATATATGGCATACGTACCTCCAATCGGTTCCTTATATATGGCCATTGATAGTATTGTAGTGAATTCTAGTTCAAGACCCTGCCACTTTTTCCCCCAAATCAAGATGTTTCTTGTTGATTGCAGCAAGGCTTTCCCACATTTTTTGCCCCCCAAAAAAGATAGAACCGTATTTTTTTGTTACTATCTGGCTGGGATTTCACTTTTTTACTATTTTTGCTGTTCTATTTGTGTGGGGGTTGATTGCTGGTTGGTGGTTTCAGACATTTTTTATTTTCCATTTCATATATGGGATAATCCTTCCCATTGACTTTCTCATAACCAGATTAATATGGCTTGTCTGAAAATCGTGTATCCCTAAATCCATAGGATTATCCTCATGTTCCCCAGCGACAAATAGCCATTTGGGGGTCCCATGTTCAGACCCAGATGTCTAACCCACTGGCTTTGAAAGTCGGGTACAAAAGCCACATCAGTTGCTTCCCTTCACTGAATGTTCATTCGATTATAATAGATTATATGGGAAAAAATTGCTTAAACTGCCATAAATGTCTGGACTTGGCCCAGTCTTCCATCCTTTTCGTGGTGTCTTTCGTGGTGTTTTTGTTGCTGTTTGGCGGATGTTCGAAGGCGAAACATGGTCATCGCTGCGGAGAACGTAGCCGATCTGATCCTTCACGAGGCCTTGAAGGAGACACCGCTCGCCATGTTGACCTGCACAGTGGCCGGATACAGGCGCATCGGAGACCTGGTCGATACACAACATTACACAACTATCTCAATGCACATGTCTTATATATATGTATACATGTCTTATACACACAAATAAATAAATGAATAAATAAATCAATAAATATATATATATATATACACATTTAATGATGTTTGATGTGTATATATATATATATATTTGTGTGTGTGTTTCTTGGTACATGATAATATATATATATACTATGTGTGTTTGTTGGTACATAATAATATATATATATATATACTACATACACACACATATATATATATATATATATATACATATTATATATATACTACAGATATATATATACATTTATTTGTATACAACATGTGCGCCCATTTTACCCAAAGGATGTCTCTCCACTCGAAATCAGCGCCTTTTTTTTTCGTCGTGATCGATCTCAGGCATTCGACCTTGCTGGCCACGCTGCCGGATGCACCTGGAGTTGGGCAAATTTGTAAACTGATCACGTTGGGCACTCGAGGATCATCCCAGGGGGAGGAGGAGGTTTGCCCCTGAAAAACAGGTAAACCAATGATGATAGATGGGATTAACATGGATTAACCAGATACCGGCCCAAAGCTGTTTTTACCAAAAGGACATTATTGTGATATGACAATATGTGTCATATATACTGTATATATATATATGACATGAGAATAACTTTACAACTTAAAACTTGTGTAAGAATGAACATGAGAGATAGACATGAAATGCCCTTGAACATTCGTCACCCTATCTCTCAGACGGACACACATACACAATCACACATATGCACACAGAGCGTATGGTGTTCAGGACCGTTCTTCCCCATCGCTATCCAATCTTTGGGAGTGCCCCAAACAGCAACAACAATATACAATAAGAATATCCAGACATGGCAGCCACAACAAATCTCGCATTCATCCAAAATATGGTTGGTGGTAGTTTGCTTAGCGTCTCGTACACTGCATCCAATTTGATGTTAGTTACTCTACGGTATGTCGCTATCGTGTGGGTTGTGTGTGTGCTACGTGACCAGATCAGCATGATCAGCGTGTCCAAAAAATGATGGACCCAAAGAGTCACCCGTGTTCTCTAGTGAAGGGCCCTTAGACAGTTCAAATCGGCTTTTGATCGTCTTTTAATGAACAACAAAGTTCCAACCGGCAGCAAAGATCCCAATCACTACATAGACCAGTTTATATTCAAGCTACATTTAAGACAAAAAAGATAGTGAATCAGTGAAGCTAGTAAATTAAGTAAAGCCTACTAAACTCAGTTCTCACTGGCAGGACCCTTATGGACTGACTGCTGCTCAGGTCACTCCCATGAAGCACAGTAGCAACCAAAGATCGCGCCAGAGAAAAGAGGGGCTCGAAACAGATGTGGGGAGGTTAAAACCTGCGGTACCATGCTGAGAGTTGTGTTTTTGTTTGGCCTTGTTAACCAACAACAGCCACTAATAAGGATTCATCAAGTGTTTATTACCCTGGATTTGATTTGATAAACAGATATGAAAAGATAATCTCCGGAATCTATTGAGAAGATTAATCAATATGTCTTATTAATTTATTAAATATTCCCCTTAGAAAAAAATCCTGGAAAACCATATCTAGTGGATGAACATACATTTTCACAACCTTCAAATTTTCATGTTCACCCTGATGGCTTAAGCCCTGGGTCACGGTGGCCCATTTTTCCCATTTTTCAGGTGACCTTTATGGTGGCCATCCGTCGTGGATTCACTGTGTGATTTTTTTCCAGGGATCTGAAGAGCCATTGGATGTTTGATTACTGGAGGGTACTGGGCTATTCTCTATGTGTTTTACGTAGCCTCCGTAGGGATATGGATATATGGGTCACACCCTACATAAGCAATATATTAGTGTTACTATGCGAAAACACCCCAGCCACCCTACGTAAAACATGGGCTATTCTATTAGTGTTACTATGTGAAAACACCCCAGCCACCCTACGTAAAACATGGGCTATTCTATATATTACAAACTTACTGGTATGTTTTACGTAGGGTGGCTGGATGGGTTGCTGGGGATTGCTGGGATGATGAAATTGATAGTTGCCAGTGGATCATTCCCGAAAAGTCCCTGCGTAAAACGCACCAGTCAGAGTATCCAGGCCCTTTGATCACTCTGATGGAAGCAGGAAACCAGTACTTTTGCAAAGACCTATGGTGAGACTCAGTCCATTTATCCTGCTTATCATATGTAAGAATTACCCTCTGGTTATTTAACATAGCCATGAAACATGGCCCATTTATAGATGGGTTTACCTATTAAAAATGAGGATTTTCTATAGCTACGTTAGATAACCAGAGGGTATATTCAATATCATCAATCCATTGTCACAATCCGTTAATATCCATGTCTGTTTGAATTGATATTCTTCCATGATACAGTAATAAGTCTTGGATAAATCCCAGTTGTTGCGATCAAATGAGATTTTTTTCGCGGCAGGTGATGCAGAGTATGGGCTTTGATCTCTCAGAGGCGAAGTTCCTGGTCCACTGCTTGCTGGTGAGATTTTGAATGATCCCCTGGTTGGCTCTTTGGAACATGACTTTCATTACTTTCCATAGATTGGGATATAATGATGTTTTTAGTGGGATATAATGGGATATAATAATCAATAATGGAACCATGGAATTTTATGACTGTTCCATCATATTGGGAATGTCATCATCCCAACTGACTTTCACTCCATGATTTTTCAGAGGGTAAATCACCATTTTTAGTGTGTAAATCAACTATAAATGACAATTTTCAATAGCTATGTTAAATTACCAGAGGGTAAACATTCTTTGCCTATACTGCTTGGTGGTGACTGTTCTTATCAACTTCTTACCAGAGGATAGCAGGACGCGCAGACGCGCGGTTGTCGATACGTCCAGGATGACGTCGGGCTCTTGGGCAACATGTATTGTGATTTGGGTCGCTGCCTCAGGTTGAAGCACCCAAAAATCTTTGATATGGTCAATCATATATATATATATATACACACCATATATATATATATATACACCATATATCTTTATATATATACACCACATATACATACCATATATATCCATATATATATACACACACCATATATGTATACCATATATATATACTATGTATAATTATATATCATATATACATTTGGTATTCATTGATATTCTGACACTCTATGATTATCTTAGGTTGTCTAACTTAGATGTGGAAAATCAAGGGGGCTGTTTGGAAAATGATCTTCTGCGACGACTGGAAACGAATGGAAGGGTACCTACATGAATGGCGCAAACGAAGGGAACCATGACAGGAAACAATACGTAAATATACATATGATATTAGGTGCAAATATAAAGAACAAACGCCATGGTTTTTCACCAATTTCCTTCCCACTTGTCTTGAAATTTATATCGGCAGGCCTTCAATGTTGCCCATGGTGCATTCCCATTCAACGTTCCATGGTGCAAATATTACACTCTGGTAAACTGTTACATAACTATGGAAAATCACCATTTATAGTGGATTTACCCATGAAATATGGAAATGTTTACATAACTGTGGAAAATCACCATGCTTTTGATGGGTAAATCAACTATTTCGACTGGGCCATGGCTTCAAGTTTGCAAAGTGTAAACGTTTACCAGAAATTAACCATTAGAATAACCATGATTAACCAATATTAACCATTATTATATAACCACCATTAACTGTTCCTTTTCAGTTAAACTACCAGAGGGTATGGAGAAACATGGGGAAAATTCATGGGATATTCATTATTAACCACCATGAACCATCTTCAACCATTATTGGATAATCATGGGGAGATTCCCGCGGGAAAATTCCTGGATTACCCCTTCGGAAACGTTCGAGGTGTCCTAAATCCATGAGGCTAGCCCTGAATAATCCATGGCATTTTTTTTGGAGGCTGGATTTTCCATGCAAAAAAAATCCTCCCATCCAGCTATTGTGGTATCCCCATGACTATGGAAAGCTCCCACAAATGCTGCTACCCTGAGGTGACCATTTCGTCTTCAACTATGTGGACTTCCTGAAGAGTGTGGACGTGCCGTCTGAGGATGGGAAATCATATGGGTCATCAATCCATACAAGGCGCCCTCCCCGTGATGTGAACGTTGGTTGAAAAAAAACATAGTAAGTAGTAAGTGTATCATGATATATCTACCATAAACCATACTTATTGGAGTTATTTGCACCAACTTAGCTAACTATGGGGAACCACCTTGTAGGGATTAAGAAAAACCCAGGGTTCATGAATCGGCATCAGATCAGCCAGGCTTTGAGGTTGGAAACTCCCTGCCTGCTAGATAGGTTTCCGTGTATTAAACCATTTATAATTAGTCTAAAGACTTATTATTACTTTAATAATGCGAGTCTACCCCAGAACTTCAGCGGCCAATTGAATCTTCTAAGTCCAGGATTGTCTATTGGATGTGTTTACTTTTTCCATTGTTGGACTCGTTCTGTCATGTTACATTCCCTCTACTTATATATTTGTCACTGGTTGGTGGTTTGGAACATTTTTTATTTTCCCATATATTGGGAATAATCATCCGAACTGACTAATATTTTTCAGAGGGGTTCAAACCACCAACCAGGTCATGTTACATTCATTTTCTTTGATCTCTGATGATCCTTGCACGCTGCCTTTGGCCTTCTTAAAGTGCCATGTTTCGCGAGGATGTGGAGTTGGCGATTGCGCAGCTGAATGCACCATATAAGGCGTCCAAAAAGTCTGGCGGTTCGGGGAAGCGGTGAGCCAAGCCAGGAGTATCCTTTTTTCCCTTATATAAATATATATTATATCATATATACATGTTATACATATTATATATATATGTAATATATATATTATATTGCATATAATATATATATATATATTTATTTATGTTATATATATATATTGTTATATATATGTTATATATATATATATATGTTTTCATGTGTTATGTGTAGTATACCTATTCAGGTGTAATACGCTTTTGGAACTCCAGAAGGATATAGGGATATAGGAGCATCATCTCAATGTCCCGACCTGATGTTGGTTCGAAGCGGATGCCATTCTGATGCCATTCTGACAGTGCTTTTGGATTCCAATAATCCCTATGGAGGACAGTAGCTTGTACAGGATTTGGTATGTGACATATGAATACATATGGGGAGATCAACACAAGGATAGTTCGATAGTCCCGTCTTAGTCCCGTCTTGGGGACGCCGATGTCTATTTGCTCTATCCACATGGGCAAGGGGAAAATTTGAAGTCAAATAATCCATAATTTTAGTTTTCTTTTGGATTATCCCCCATGCGAGCGCATCCAAATTCCAGGACATACTTAAGAAATTTGCTCCGGAATCTTTGGTGAAATCTCTAAAGGTTTGCAAGAACTGAAGATTTTGCGGCAACGCACTTGCAATTCAGATAGCAAGAAAGCAACACTGCACAGACTGCAATTTTCTGATTTGGTCCAAGTAAAGTTCCGAGGAAATGTCCATGTTTACGTATCCTTGAATTGGTTCAAGGGAATTTTATGAAGGACCGAATATTTCATGGGAAACACCGTGGTCTGCTGTAGATTTTTCCTTCACCCGTTTTCCAATGAATGTGGTGGATCTTTTGGCCGTGTTTTTCGACGTCAGGGAGAGGACATCTCGCACTACTTCAACGCCCGAGGGAAGGTGGCCCTGCTAAAAAAGAGGTGGAGTATGGTGGAATCCCGGTAGACCATGGATGATCATCCCCCGCGGTAGATCAGTGACAGTCGGTAGTCCGGGTAGTTACTCAGTCGTCTAAGTCGTCTAAGTCCCCAATTAAAACTTTCTCTGATTGTTCTGTGGAAAGAAGGATGAAACTTACCCTCTGGTTATTTGTTCAATAGCTATTGAAAATGGCCATAGAAATAGTGGATTGTCCCATTAATAGCATGGTGGATCTTTCCATAGTTCTGTAACAGTTTACCAGAGGGTATGTCTTTTGGCGACCAGGTCATTCCCCACGAGAGTGCCATCTTGGCATAGCTTCTGCAGCTCGGCGCCTCTCGATGGGACCACAGATGGGTCATTGACCAAAATGGGTATCCCAAAAGGCACTTTCGGAGGTAGGACGCACTTTAAGTCTATCCTGACGTTCCAAGAGGCAACAGGCTACGCATGGTGACCATGGATTCAGGATCAAGATATGTTGCTACGTGTTATATTACGTACCCTCTGGTAAACGTTCACATAACTATGGAAAGATCCACCATTTTTCATGGGAAAATCCACTATTTCTATGGCCACTTTCCATAGCTACTTTGACATAACCAGAGGGTAGATCCTGAATCTTTGGATCCTTTTTTTAACGATATTTTTTTTACCAGGCATTGATAGGGCTATAGGATTCAGGTATTCAGGTTCTAAATGTTGGATTCTCCCAATATTACTTAACATAGCCCCATAGCCCCATAGCCCTATCAATACCTGGTAAACGAGAAATGCAGCAGGTCCCAAGGTTTCCTTGGACTAATCACCTGAGTTAGACTGGGATACAGTTTGAATCATGTGACATTTGCCACGCATTATGTAATTGGTACATATACATATATTCTTGACCAGTGTTTAGTCAATATTATTGAACCTAAGGGGCGATTCTTAGGGGGATCTGTTTGATCAATGTTGACCAGTGATCTTAGTGGTGCTAAACGCAGGGAATTTTCGGGAATGATCCCAGTCATCACTAGTAATAATCATCCCAGCAACCCCCAGCAGCCCATCCATTCCCTACTAAACAATTTCTGGTTGGTGGTTTGGAACATGAATTTTATTTTTCCATATATTGGAAATGTCATCATCCCAACTGACTTTCATATTTTTCAGAGGGGTAGGTCAACCACCAACCAGATTTGTATGACCAATTTGTGCTTAGCAGGGAATGAGGGAATGATCCATAATTAATTACTAGTAATAATCATCCCATTCCCCCATTGCCATCCATTCCCTACGTTTAGCACAAGTAAGTTTGTAATATATAGAATAGCAATTTCACGTCATATCACGATGAATGCCATTAATCAAACATGGCGTGCTGGAAAATCCAACATGTACAGATTTTTCCCCACTACAACCTACATGTTGAGTGGATTTTCCTATATATTTCCTTTACTTTCCAGTGATTTCTAGGGGATTTTCCATACTTTCCCAATTAAATTAATTACAATTTTTCGTTTCATTTTTCCCTTCATCCAATGCTGGGACACTGGTTGACCAATGAGAGTCAGGTGGCTTTTACTGAGAGAGGTGTCACCATCGCCATGGTCAGCGAGTTTTTTTGGGGCGACCCAAATGGATTGGTGATTTAATGGGATATTAACCAATTAATGGGATATTAACCAACAAGAACTGGGACTTCACCAACCAAAATGGTGGTACAATGTGATATGACAAGCATATTTCATGGGATATAATGGTGATACTACCCTCCAGTAATCAAACGTGGCAATTGGACATCCTCTATAGATGGAGGTGAAGAACATCTGGGAAAATCATCGAACTAAAGGGGAAATTTCTCCAGCATACAACGTTTGGATAGTTTTGAGCAGAGCCATGTTGGGATTGGTGAAAATGTCCTTAGAAAAACCTCCGGCAATGGCTATATAATGGGAAATTCTCCATACATATTTTTTAGATGCCTTTTCTGTTGAGAACGAGAAACTCCATTGACACATTGTTGTACCACAGGGTCTCCACACTCCTGTGTTGATGCCTCTTGGTAGGGCTAGATATGGGTCCTTAAAGACCAAATATTGGAGAATCTTCAGTGGCGGGCGAACTTGGGGCACCCAAAAACTGTGAATTTCAGCCATTTGACATGGATTTGACATGCTGGGATTGGCGCCATTGATCGCTTTGGCCCATGGCGTTTCCCTGGACATTCCAGGTTGCAACTAATTTGACGAACATGTTGGCGTTTCACACCCCAGCACTCTCACCCGAACTGTGCAAAAATGGGCATCAGCCGATAGCAACGGCACACCACTCGAAAGGGGTGCTTGCCAGCTCAGCTTTCCTTTAAGGAAAGGGGGCCAAGGGTTTTCCTTCCCGTAATAAGTTCCAGTTGGACCTTGCTAAAGCACAGTCTGAGGCACACAATTTCAGTGGATGCGAAATATGTACGGATTCTCGATTGGTGCAATAACATAATGAAGTGAGCATTTTATGCATATTTATGCGACCCACTGAGAGTCAGTCTGAAAAAAGAACTCTAGGAGATCCTTTCAAAGAGTCGCATCTTGTGGTGAGAAACCGAGCTCTGAACAGTTTGGTACCACAGCTGGTCCTTTTGGAACTTGTGTGGATCTTTGCGGTAACATTGCTGACCACTCTGGAAAAAGTCGGCGAAAATGCGGAGAGGAATTGGGTAATTGGGACGGCCATAGAGTGATACATTATCTGGTTGGTGGTTTCAAACATTTTTTATTTTCCATTTCATATATGGGATGTCATCCTTCCCATTGACTTTCACTCCATCATTTTTCAGGATGGTTATTGCACCACCAACCAGATCATTTTTTGAATCATTTGAAACACAGCGCTGGATGTGAGTCATTTGATCCAACTTTGAGGGCAGCAACTTGCGTCGGATCATGGCATCATTTGAGTGGTGAAAAACCAGGTAAGCCATATGGCACATATGGTGCTTGTTTAACTCATGTTCATATGTTTGTAGGAATTATATGCAATAAATATCATATTATAAATATGTATAATTGTATATACATAATATATTAAGTGAAGATACGTGTTTCGAGACACAACTAAGCAAGACACAATGAACAGCCTTATGGTTCAGTAGTGGTGGCGAGATTGCGGCAATATTCTCAAGGACATTTATCCCATTGAGATGAGAACACGATCGTTTCTATCGGTCAGTCGTTGTGTTTTTGACCTGACGCAGATCAAAAAAACATAGCCCTACATCAAAAAATGACAAGATTGGCCCTACCAAATGAGACTGGTTGGTGGTTTCAAACATTTTTTATGTTCCATTTCATTTATGGGATGTCATCCTTCCCATTGACTTTCACTCCATCATTTTTCAGAGGGGTAGGTCAACCACCAACCAGGAGAACAGGGAAACACTCTTCAAATCAGCCCCAAAAAAAGTCTCTACGACCTGATGACTACTGAGCTCGATGAGTTCCTTTTGGGCAAGGTGGCTGCTGATGCCTGGCGCCCACATTTTTCTGCAGCGTTTTGTTGGGGTACGTCCTTGAGTCAAAGTGGACCAGGAAACCAATGGAAACCAATGGAAACCCATCAATCTTTCTAGGATTTTCTAGGTGCTGCATATTCGGGTAAGTGCCACCAACGACATGAATTGGAAGAATATAGCCTCAAATTCAGTATATGTGCGTCACTAGTCACCCCCAACAATTGGTAATTCAGTTTGTCCATTTTCAGGAATGCTACCTGGATGCAAAATCCAAGCCCCTCATGGTCAAGTAGGTCAAAGAGATTCTATGGGGTTGCCAGGACCCCCTTTAATTCAAAGATTCGCCATTGTTGTTGCAGGGTTCATTTCGATGAACATAGCTGCACAGGAGCATGAATGAAGATCTTCTTTGAATGAACATAGCTTTGTAGAAGCATCAACGAAGGGTCAATTTTGATGAATCGGCATCCTAGAAGGGTCATATTTAATGAGAGTAGCTTGGTAGGAGCATCCCACATTATATAACATAAAAGAAAAAAACACGACCACAACACTAGAATAAACAGGAGAGGGAAGAGAGAAAAGAGAAGGAAACAAACATGAAAGCAAAACACAAGATACACAATGAGGAAGAAAAAAAAGTAAAGAATCAAAGGACAAGAAGTAGACGCAAAATTAAAAGATGATCGAACAAAGTAAAGAGGAAAAAGAAAAAAGGAAAGGGAAATCGGCGAATATGGTCACATATTGGATCTACGGGGCGCCAAGTGGGCTTTCCTAATTGTGGGGGGCCACTTCAAATTGAGGGGGGCACCACTCATAGGGGGTACTTTTGTGAGCTGCTGCACCCAATGTTTTGTTTGTACAAAAAAACTTAGGAAATCGATCAGTTTTGGCATGCAGATTTAAAATCTCATGGTTCATTGATCAATGATGTCAATGAGGTTTGGTTTTTGACACTCAGTTGGATGGAGGGGAATCCTCGGTCATGATGCAGTCAACCATGAGGATGTCTACCCGAAGCCAGTTTAACTGGGGTTGGAATAGCAAAGCAGAACATAGTATCACACAATTAACTGGCAAAACATCGAGATTCATGTAAATAGTAGGAATTTCAATTTCACTGTTCAAGAATTTCGGTGTTCTTCATCTCTAATTATTTGGGGTAGAGGCTCCCAAGTTGACATCTATCTTCTTGGGGCCGGGTTTGTTCAACAATGTTCAACACCGACAGGACAGCCCAACTCCAGCCCTGTGCTTTCCAGAATGGAGGACGAATGGTCACATCGCAAACTTGGGTGCTGGATTTCTTGAGCAAAAAAAAGAGCAGTTTTGCCCAAAATATGTTGCCTTTTCTTTGTTGGGGGTGAAGTTTTGGAACACGGGACATGGCGTCATGGCGTGCGACTTGTGATGACTTGTGGGATCAGTGAGATCCAGGTCCTTCATTGACCTTTCAGTGATATCTACCTGGTGACCTAGACTCATTGACCGGAGAGCTAGGTATATGGGGAATTATGGGGATGTAAGTTATAGCCAGAGAGTTTACGATAGTTATCCTAGCTTCAGGCTGATTCAACTCATTATGAGATCTGGTTGGTGGTTTGGAACATGACTGGATTATGACTTTCCACCATATAAAAGGGATGTCATCCTTCCCATTGACTCATATTTTTCAAGATGGCTATTGCACCACCAACCAGAGATATAAGCCAATCTTAAACCCAATTAGTGTCAATCTGAAGTTCTTTGCCAATCCCCGTGATAGTCATCAACGCCTCCATGATCCATGCCAAACAACGGCGCGTTAAAAAAAGGCGTTGCCGCTCAAGACGGAAAAGTTCATGCAATTTCACGGGCATTTGGCTTTATGATGCAAACATGTCAAATCTCATCTTCGCACAACAAAAAGAACTTGAGACCACCAGTCATATCCAGTCATATCCAGTCATAGCGGTCGCGGGTGCCATGAAGCTCGCTTGGCTTAGACGGAGACGGGCAAGTAATGCCAAGGCCTTTGATCACATTGGCCCATCGCCACCGTCTACCCCCAGCACCCGGGCCGCTGGTCGCCAATGGACGCCCTCCGAAGGGGAAGGGGAAGAGAATGATGTGAATCTGTTGGAGGATCTTCCATTGAACCTGAAAAGCCCCCAGGGCCCCCAGGGCCCCCAGCTACCATCTCTGACGGATCGTCATACCGACAGGATGGCAAGAAGTGCACCGGTGAAGAGAAACGGCACAGGGAGCATCACTCTCAGCTCAGTCAAAGCTGTTGCTAGTGCTTCTGTGAATGGCCGGAACAGCGACACTCTCAGTGACTTTCAGAAGGGGGATCAACGTCGGCTGTCCTTGCCATGCCCGATGCCCAAGTCGTTCTCCTACAGTGGAGATGATTTGAGCGAAATCGTTGAAGCCATTGAGAGCGAAGCACCTACTCTGGACTGGTTCAGAGATCTTTGGGTTCATTTGTTGGCAGGCAAACGAAGTGGAATGGTGAAACTTCCGGTCAAGTCTCTCGGGGGATGGGTGCAAGTGTACAATAGCTGGCAAGCCTTAGGCAATTGGAGCCCTGGAGATGCTCCAGTGCTGCTGGACGCTGCTCAGTTGCAAGCCGTAACTGCGTCCCCAAAACTGAAAGTCATGGAGTGGATGAAAGTGTTTGGTGGCACTGGTGGCACCAAGTCTGGAGCAGTGAAGCTTAACATGCCGATGTTTCTTTGCACATGCATCCTCCTTGCAAACACCATTTCCAAGAAGCAGAAGCTGCGTTTCCTGCTGGGCATCTTTGATGAAAACGACAGTGGCACCTTTGATCAGGATAAGTTTCGGTCCTTCATCTCTGCGTTCTTCCAGGAGTGGGTGGTAAAATGGTGTGCCGCCTGGGAATCTAGCCGTTTGCTAGTGAACATTGCCATGTTTACCAGAGATTTATCGAAGCATCGAAGTTCATGGGAAGTTTGTTCGAAACTGTCAATTTACCAGGAGATGTCTATGTTTAAACAGCACCTTTGGAGATGTTTATCTTTCACACATCTGCGTTGAACTCCCAGGTGAGCGGGATGAACTCATATTAGCATTCATATGCTCATATGCTCATATATGGGACTTCTTAACACCACCAAATTCGGTGCTTGGTGTCCCGGTTCGCATTGCCAGCGCGGTGATGCTCAGGGCCTTCAGTTGAACTTTGGCCTTCAGCTGAAAAACCGAGGCGGGATCATCATCTCATCTTGGAAAAATCGCCCTTTGAATCCTTGATTCATTGATTAGCTATTGATTAGCTATTGGCAGCATTGGGGCTTCCAATCTTTTCCAATGCTGATGCAAAAAATAAAGCATCGGGATGCTATAGCATCAGGGGGATGGGATCAAAGCACTTATGTGCTATTGTTTGATCAAAAAGAAAGCGAGTCTATAACCCATAGGATCCATGTATGGTATATATGCTAACATTTGGGGTATATTGATGGTAAATGTTACCATATATACCATACATGGATCCTATGGGTAATAGAATAGAAACACACATAGAAACCCATAAATACGGATCAATACGGAACATGTTGCATCTGCATGGCCCAACGTATTTAGACAATTTGCGTTCGCACCGAATCTCGATTTCGACCCATCCAACCCATCCTATCCCCCTCTTGGTCCCTAAGGCAGTGAGATTTGCCTTTTGTCTAAGACGCTCTTGGCCCGCAGCGGAGTGCATGGCTCGCTGTCACTTAAGTCTCAGTTGGAGCACTTGGAGCGCTGGCTCTTGGGCGAGACGGGGGATCCTTTGGCCATTCCATTCGCTCTGTTCCTAGAGCGACATTCGGGAAGCGGGGATGATCCAGAATTCTTCCTACCGGAGGAGAAGAAATTCAGGCTGTCTCACAGATCTTTGGTGGATCCCCCTATGGAGCTTGCACTGGCACTTGATGCCAGCTTTCTTCAGCGGAGTGAGATGCAGGTGATCCGTGAGATTTTCCGACATTGTGAGTCCAGACACTGCTTTGATATCTCTCATTTGGAAGCAGAGCGGGTCACCAGACTGGAGATCAACCCCAATCTCTGGTGCAACAAGCTTGCTCGAGCATTGGAACAGGTAGAAATCCATCGTCAAAACGGCCGAAAAATCTCGATGGAGATGTTTCTCAGGCAACTCTGCCCTAGGGCAGATGCACATCATCTTCTGATGTTCCAGTCGTGGATGAGAGAGGTAGAAGATAAGGAGAAGCTGCAAGAGCGAATTGCACGATGTCGTGAGGTGCTGGACACTTTCGAGGAATATCAAAGCCTGCCTTTGCTGGATCAAGCTGAGAAAGTGAATCTCTTGAAGGACAGCTATTCAAAGTTGATCATGCTGTTTTGGGGATACACTGTTACTCCAAAACAGCACCAAGCAAGATTTAAAATTATACACAAAGAATGATCATACATTATGTTCTTGCCTTCTGCGACCTTTCTGGGTTTCAGGACTACGAATTTCTTGAGTTTGAGCTTCAGACCTCCCGTTCGCTTGAGTCTTTGGTGCCAGCCTCCAGCCATTTGTTGCGGTTTGAGCAGGAGATGATAGAAGGAAAGCTGAGTCAGGACAGGGTGTTTGCAGCAGTTAAAGCCCCTTACCAGTTGCAAGTCAGTTATAACCCCAGTTATGGAATGATAACCCCATGTACAACTATGTACAACTGGTACAAGGGCCACAACTGTGAGTGGTTTCAAATATGGTGTTCCAACCCCTCCTTGGCGCCTCCTTGGCGGGATGAACGGGTGGGTCAACTACCAACCAGGTCTACTGACTTGGATGTGTATGCCGCATGCCACTTAACAATTAGCTAGTGACCGTGGTGACCATGTTGATCCAGTGTTGAATAAATAGGGCATTTATACGTAGTACTAGAGCCAGGGCTACGAGCCACTAGGTTTCATAAAATTGCATTGAAATAAACGTCCCATCTTCAGTCGGTTTCGCCTGGATGTGTTTTTTGATGTTTTTTGTTGCCAATTCAAGAGTGTGGCGTGGCACATGCATTGAAAGCATTGAGCAGCTACGCAGCATAGCACAAACCATGAAGGCGTAATCGGTAAGCAGGTACGTCGTGCAAGCCTTGAGAAACCATTTCCCTTACTGGTTGGTGGTTTGGAAAATTTTTCATTTTTCCATATATTGGGAATAATCATCCCAACTGACTTTGACAGAGGGGTAGGTCAACCACCAACCAGCTTAGATGTTCCTCTCAGGACGCAATCTTGATGCTCATGTGTCCTCCAGGCTTTCGGCATGCCAGCCCCAACTGGCTGGACCTTGTGGTTGAAGCGTTCCTGAAGATGGAGGCAGCCCATGAGCAACAGCGCTTCGCTCAAACGGAGTTCCTGTTTGCCCCGACGAATTCCATCAAGAGGTCGTTCTACAAAGCCAGGGTTCCAGCCCATGTGCTCGCGCTGTGGCATAGCTTCTTGGAAGCCTTGGATCCGGAGAAGAGTGGTTGGGTGACCTATAAGCAGATGTTAATTTCGGGCTTATGTCCGGAGGTGGCCGGCTTCATGTGCCATGAATTGGGGGAACAGGAGGCCTTCTCTGGCGAGGCATTCTTGGCGGAGATGATGAAAATTCATCATGTGAGACCCTGAAGATATCTCACTAGCAAGTCTCACAAGCTGCTGCTTGGGTTTTTCCACGTTTTTTTCATGCACAGGACAGTCATGGGCAATCTGGGCCATTCCGGCTTTGCTTGATCGGTTCTATGAGAAGGTGTTGGAATGTCGCACTGTGTGCCGATGGTCCAGAGTAGCGAAATCGCTATTGCCATTTGTTCAAAAAATCAGTACCCAAGCCAGCAGTTGCTTCTACAAGTTGTTACTTTGCAGCAAGAACAGTTTGCAGCAAGAACGCCAACTATTGGCGGTTTCTTCCCCCTTCCTTCCATTTGAAATACGCATCCTCAGTGCTGGTTTTCGCCATAGGTCAAACACTTGTTGGCCATGGAAATTTATGAGTTCTTGCGTCTTCGTTTTCACAGTAGCCTTAAATGAAGACTATATGTACAGATGTAGGATGTAGGTGTTGCTTTCATGTTTTCCCCCAGCCAGCAGTGTCGAGGTGGATGTTCGGCATGTCTCAAAAAAAGAGCTTTCGTTCTAGGGTTGACCACTTGCCCAGTCCTAAAAATTGTGGAGAATTTAGGCGAGGATTCTGAACTGCAGCTGTTCGGTTACTGCATGTTTTGAGTAAATCTTGGTTTGGTAGCTTAAGTGGCGTTTTATTTGGGCCTTCTTAACGGAAGAACCGAAAAACTGCTTCTGGTCCCGGGTCCTTTTGCGAGGGGGGCTTCACTTCAGGGCCTTCTCCTTCCTATGTTCATTGCAGGATGAATGAGGACATGTCCAGCACCTATGAGCTGCGACAATCATGTCCAGCTTGTTCTGCACGAAAACAAGCCAAGTGGAAGGGACGGGTAGACATGATATGACATGATGATGAAACCTCGATGGTGATGAAACCATATGAAACCAGTTGTTTCGTCCCTAGCTGGAACCGTGCCACGGTGCCCGAGTCCCCCATGGGCAGTGACCAATAGGCCACCAGACATCTCACATGACATGTCGATCCATAGATCCATAGATCCTGTCATCCATCGATCCATGCATCCACCTCGAAAAAAACATTTCCGCATCAATGTGTGCATCTCAATACGTAGGAACACGGATATACATACAAATACATACAATCAAATACATACACATATACACAAATAAAATATTAAGAACACTATATACAGCTATGTGCACATGCCGGCGAGCACATACATACATGCACATGCCAGCACACACTCATAAACACATACACACATACGTACCTACACCTATCTACCTACCTACCCTAACCTAATCCAGTCTAACCGAACCTTATCTTACCCTATCTTTCTTTACCCTACCTTTCCTTACCTATATACACAGATAGATAGATAGATAGATAGACAGACAGACAGACAGATAGACAGACAGACAGACAGACAGATAGATAGATAGAGAGAAAGATAGATTAACTGATTGGTTGATTGAATGATAGACTGATAGATACATATGTACGTACATAAAATGCATATATACATGCCTATGTTCATAGATCCATACATCCCTGCATAGCTGCATTCCTACATTCCTACATACCTACAACCTGCGCATGGATTTCCATCATGTGCAGATGGCGAGAATCTGGGAAAGCTGTTACTCAGTGGTCGATTCGCCGATACCCAGGAATGGGATGTATTTACCTATACAGTATGTATATTATATTATATCATTATATATCATTATATTATATTGTATGTTTATCTCAAAAGTTTAACTTGTTTATCTATACGTACTTAAATGTGGGTATATATGTATATATATATATATATTGTATTGAAACGGCGTGTGCCATATGTTTGACATTTTCCGGTTTTAGCACGCGATATACTGAGGGTTGAAATCTCGTGACTCCTATCACTTGATCTCGCAGTGTCACTCGCCGCGGCGAGCTTACAGACCCACTCTGCCAGGGTATGTCTACTTGCGCCAAATAGAATGCCAGGTAACTTTGTCAGAAACTGGCTG
>Ga0126342_10004289_pt1 | contig 24237 bp, 25 predicted proteins | sample Cyp1metagenome_FD_92528 | JGI IMG/M metagenome (GOLD analysis project Ga0126342, IMG submission 92528) | Coral microbial communities from Lord Howe Island, Old Settlement Bay, Australia - Cyphastrea 1 metagenome | ecosystem: Host-associated > Invertebrates > Cnidaria > Coral ...
GAACCTTTTTCGCACTCCGACATGTCAACTATATACAGTAAATCCCAATGAAAATTCAAAATCACAATAGAATTGACCTTCATGGACAACATAGAAACATGGAAAAACACTGCGAAACGCATGATTGACTTCTTGCCAGTCACATGAAAATGCTGTTTTTACTCGGCCCATTTCCAACCCGGCGGGATGTTTGACGTTTATGATGGGAGCATTCCAAGATGTGACATTCGTGGGCGCAGGAACGGAAGGAGCGGAAATCCAAAAGAGGTGATGACCGCCTGGACGAGCCTGGTCTGCACAGCTTTTGAACTGCTGAGAGGACGCGTGTTTAGTGATGTAGTATGATGATGTATGATGATGTATGATGGAGTGTTGTTTAGCGGGCTTCCATTTGCAGATGATCTTGCTCCTTGCTGTATTGGCGAGTTCGTTCCAGTCCCACACCATTGTAGATGGCGGCTAGGAGGAGGGTGATTATTACTATTATTATTGTTGTTGTTGTTGTTGCTGTTGTTGTTGTTGTTGCTGCTGTTGTTGTTGTTGTTGCTGCTGTTGTTGTTGTTGTTGTTGTTATCATCATTCCTTGCTATTGTTATATTGTCAAACTTTTGTCATTGGTGATGATTCATGGAGATGCTGTTGATGTTGGTACCACTATCAAAATTATCGATCTCATTTCTGTGCTTAACATTTGAATTGTCCGATCATAACCCTGCCCAGAGTCCCAGAGTCCCAGAGTCCCAGAGTCCCAGAGTCCCAGAGTCCCAGAGACTGTTTTCCTGGTAAAAGGCAAGTTACAACATTTTGCATACAAACTAAATCATCAAGTGACATCAAGTGACATCAAGTGACGATTCTTTTCAGCAAAAATCTGGTAAGTCTCCTTGGATGACCGGATGACCTTAAGCAGAAAGGCTTCGCTTCGCTACGCTTAGATCCGATTGGCGCTCTCGACACCTCTCAGGATCTGCCAGAAAGCTCGTCTCCTGAGAGGTGAGTGCCGCCTCGAGCTGGGCAAACTGACGTTGCTATTGTTTCGCAATTTTCGCAATGTGCAGACAAAGCCTTTACACAGTTCTTTTGGCGGGCAAGTGTGCTTTCAGCCTCCCAGCCTTTGTTCGATTAGTTTGCACATCGATTGAATCTGTCACAGGAGCCCTGTGACTAGCTAATGGACCTCGGCTTCGCATAGCCCGACGGTGTGCACAAAGCACCGCAGAGTCGACAGCAAATTCGACAGCACGTCAGTTTAGGTTTCTGGAGTGAAAAGGTTCTGCGCTTTCTTCTGAGCAACAGACGGCACATGATTTTTCCAGAGCTTTAGTATAGTTGTTATTTATTTATAGTTCACTTTCACCGTTCACCTATTTTTAATCTACATTTTTGGAGTTCGGCGTTCCCTTTTGACGAGAAACGCTTGGTAGGTCTAATCAAAAATGCGATTTGTTCCAGCAAGCACCCGTACCAGGGTCACTGTAACACAACGATGAATTGTAATGCTCATACAATTTGCAGCAGCTTGCTGAAGCAAGGAGAGATAAGGAGAGTGAAGATGGGGACGCTGGAAGTTTGCACTTCTGTAATTCTGTAATGTCCAGACTGTCCAGGACTCGTTTATTGCAGACCTGGTGGTGGGTCTTCGTGCGGGTCAGTACTGGCCTCAAGGTCCAGTATTGTCAGCAGGAACGAAGATACCCTGGTAAAGATCCATTGAATTCCATTGATACTTCAGAGTGATTTGGTGTATGTTTCAGCAAGGATGAATAGGCTCCAGTTAGGCTGGGCTACTCCTATTTGGATTTGCAATGCTGAGTTCACCAAATCTATCCATTTCTGTCAGATCCCAAAACCAATCAAAGGAACAGCACCTTCCCAGCACATACGCACACGACATCACAAGACAATATAGTATAAAGGGCGTATTTTATATATATTTTTTTCATCCAAGTATGACTTCGTGGCTCGCCAGCATGTTGTAAGCCGCCCGTGCTTAGTTGGTTTAGGTGGTGCAAAGTACTGTGGTTATCTGTTATCAAAGCACTGATAGAGCAAGTATGTGAAGAACACATGTACATGAAAAGGAATGGCCCAGGGTGTCCCAACAAAAGAAGCTGCGGCTCTGAGGATCAAAACCGGAGCGCCCTGCCGCTCCGAACGTTCCTTGCTACAATCAATAGAGGTGGTTGCAAGTAGTTGCAAGTGGCTGTAAACCTGACCGCTTCTGCCCTGTAGTTCTCAAATGGTACAAGCCGTACAAGCTCATGTTTTTGCGGCTTGCGCGACAAAAAGATTGAGAGAGTCATGTGCAGTTGAAGTTGAGGTCCAAATTGGGAAACAGCGTTCAGCAATTCATTGTGTCAACATCATGACATCGGGACTTCAGCTGAGGTTTATCCAAATATAACCAGCTGCTCCGGATCGAGGAAAACCCAGGGCCGACGTTTCCAGATGGTTTTGAGGTGGGTGGAGAGTAGAGGACGTCTGGCATTGGCGGTCTTTGGTGAAGACTTCTAAGGTGGAATCGTCGGCCGAAGTTTCTGTTGGAGATACCAGAAGAGCTAGAGCAGCTAGATTCTTTATGATTCCTTATGTTTCTTTTGCATGCACCTGGTCTATCTGATTTGATGCATATCTTGGGTTTGCCGCAGCTGCAATGCCACAGGAGGAACTGGAAGGTGAGTGTACGTACGCTGGGGTCAACTTTCGAAAGCCTTGAGCACATCCATTTCGTTCACGGGTGACACGGGTGAGCACTGAGAGGCTAAACTTTGAAACTCTTTCCATGAGCATCACTCCGTTGGATGAGGGACTTCTACATGATCACAGGGGCATTGCATTGTAACATCGATATTAAAAAAATGATCATGTAGTCGTTTGGTTTCCTATTTTGTCAAAACTGAACGCTTCACAGGCCATCAATGGTAGCCTTTATGTAGCAACATTTCTTTGGACGAGAGCGCAGCCCCTGTATCTCGCTGTGCCACCCAGCGTGCTCGGCCATTAGAAGCACTGGCGCCAAGGTGCGTCAGATGCACTGGACCGTGTAGATAGAAGCAGAATGTAGCAGAGTAGCAGTGAGTAGGCAGTGAGTAGCAGAAACAGCAACAGTCAAGGAGTTTTTCAGATGAACCGAGATGCGTACATGGAATTCCCATAAAGATCCAGAAAGATTATCAGCAAATATCAGCAATGATTTTAACTATGACTATGACATGACTGTGCTGAACGGGGAGCAACAGTGACAACAATGATATGTTGACAACGTATTTTATGACAAGTTTGTGACACGACACGATGTCATATGTGATTCAAAAAACAGTTTCGACTCTAAAGTGGACTACCTGTCGTTGAATGACTGGTCCTCTGTTCCTAGGTTGAAGGAGACTCAAGACATTTTCAAATGAGCCTCTTAGACTCTTAGAGTCAGTCGTTCTATGCCTTTCTCTTATCTTCTGGTTCATTCCTGAAAGTGTATGGCTTTGCCAGGCTCTTGATTAGTCGAAACTATTCAAAAAACGTGGTCGGCCTGTAGGGGGTTTTGTGGTTGGAGGCAGCAATGACAAGCGCATTCCAAGAAATTGCACTTAACGGAAGCAACTGAAATACGTCACCTTTTCAACTCAGAGAGTGCTTGGGCGCCTTCACAAATTTGCTGCTTGCACATGAGAATCAACACTTCAGCCTCAATTCATATCAGATTAATTCAAATTATATGATCTTGGCACCTCGACTGGATGCAGCGTTTCCGCAGATCTGGACGCCTCAACGTTTCAAATGGAACAGTTGCCTGTGCTTTACCAACCTGCCGCTTTTGTGTGCATGTGCTTGTATTGTCTAATTTCAAGATGTGAATTTTGGTTTGCATATGTTTGGATGGAACCCGGTTGCACAATGTTACACACGATCGGTGAGCTCCAGCCTCGATTTTGTTTACCCTTCAATTCCAAAGTGTGAGAAGAAAATATCTTTGACATCTTTGACATGAGATGAGGGTCTTTACTGCCATTCATTCCTGTGCCAACAGCTGACCAATACAAATACCCAACTGTGGACTCAACAACCAAGAAACTTCGCTGCTAAATGCACCAAGGATCCTTCATGGTGATCTGGTATATTGCAAGGACTTGGTTTTCCGGTGGCTGCAGTTCGCATTTTATATCTTCCGTTCTGAATTTTCTAAGTAGTAAATTAGGCAAGAGCCGAGCCAACTGTGATTTGTCATGAACAAGACTGAAAGCCCACACTCTCATATAGCTCATGAGCAATGCGAATTATGAGGTCCAAGAGCGAATTTATTGGCGACATATATGAGAATAATAGACTAATTGGGAACTCCACTTCTGCTTCATAGACAGGTGTATGAGGTGTATGAAAGAAACGTTTGTAAAAGGATGCCATTGTTGCCATCTTGGCGAATGGCTCTCAAATAGGCATTGAACCTGCCATGAGTCCAACAGGCGATGGACAAATGCCGACAGTAACATGCAAAGACATGCAAAGACTATGCAATTAGTCCATAGACAACAGATCTTAGGATCGGCCTTGACAAGGTCGTTGCATTTTGAAAGACAATGAGCATAATGAGTAATAATGAGCATCAATCCATATCAATCCAACATGTTTAAAAGTGAAAACGTGATCAACCATAAGTATTAGTTCAAAAACTCCGTGGAGTTTTCGCATGAGGAGCTCCAATTTGCGGCTTCTGCTCTGGGCCTGCGAGCAGAGGCAACTTGGTGCAAGTGGCTGGTTAGTCTTGGAATCAGCTCAGTTCGAATAGTGATTCTGATGCATGATGCTTTCGGCGGTGGTACTGCTCCCAGTCATGAATTGAAAGATTCATTGACCGATTTCACGAGGTTTCGGTATAATATAATAGTGACAAAAAATGTCAAACACAACAGCGCGGTGGGAACGTTCAGGAACGGGTTGTCAATTTGCCCCCAAGGTCACAGACTTTCGATGATCTTTGATGCGGCTGGCTCGGTATGCTCGGGCAGAGAGGAATGGTGATTGAATGCAGATAGCAAAGGGAAGGTGCTCTGAAGAAAAACGCTGCGAGATTCACGTTTGATTCAACACTGCCAACAATACATTCTTGACCAGTTGCCCGCTTTTGTGCTGTTGGTACTTGCTATGCCCTTCAGAATGATACAAAAGCGGTACCATCTTGACATTGCAATGCAAATAAACAGCTCAAACCTAAGCAATTGTCAATACCAATTCATTCAGTCTTTGGCAACAGCCTCAATTGCATAGCATGTTCTTGCCATGAGTGCTAAATTAGAGTTCTTCGCGACCAGTGCTCAGTCAATCCCAAGGCACTGACCGCTTTCAACGCAGTCTGCGGGGGTGCCAGAGACTCAGAGGTGTCATGGGTCCAAAAGCGCGAAGCGAAGAGCTCGCAGAGGCTGTACGAGTTGATGTCAAACACATGAAAGCTGAGAGGAAAAACATTGGACCGAGTACCATTGACCTTGACACACTCACTGTACATCATTGTATATCCCTGTAGCAATTTATGCAATGTTTTATCGAAATGCACCCATGAACTGCAAACAGGGTCGGCATGGGCTGCACGTCCTCTCTGGATGATCCCAGGTGGCAGACAATGCTGAGGATCAAGTGCCATTCCGGGCATGGCTGTTCCGTGGGAATCCGATGCCCAGAAAAAAGTTGGGCGTGGCGAAGACATCAACCTCCATCAATTTGTGTGGCATCTTTCCAAGTCTTTTTATCACCGGTATCCTCCAGAATGGCATGACAAAATATGACAAGACATGACCAGACTTGACACCGCCAGCAAATGTTTGTGCAAAGATGTTCAAAGTATTTTTGGTGTCAAGACTGTTGTTAAGCTGATGTCGCATGTGCCACAAGCACAGTCATATGTCTGTCCGAATACAGGCAGACCTTAGACCATCGTTTCTTTGGCAGGTTTCGCTTGTGCGAGCCAACATGTGTGGCAACCAGGCATCAAGGTTAACATCAAAGATCATCAGAGTATGTTTTGCGTTGTTTTCTGACTCGCAGGATCTCACACAATCTCACAGGATCTCAGAGGGCCTATTCACATGTTTTTTGCATCATGAAACTTCAGAGTCTTTTGAGAAAGTCACGAAACTGTCCGTTCTGAAACGAGCATAGCAGGAACGAAACAACACATTTTTGACGCATGATAATGCATGCAGGCATTGAGGAACCACAACGAATCCCAGGATCTTCCATGGGTTCTACATAGGGTTTAAAGGGCTTAACAACCTAAAGATTAACCACTGTGCTTCCCCCTGTACTTTCAGAGAAAAAAGGTGACAAAAAGGCGAGACACCTCGATTTTTTTGTTATTATGTAGAGTTTGGTTCTTGTGTCGTGTGCGGGTTATGTGCAAGTCTTGCAAATCTTGGCATAGTTTTCTCCGGTATACAGATGCCATCAGGGTTGCAAATGGCTGATTTCGGCTTATAAGTAAACCAGAGGACGAATTGCGGTGCAAAGTACAGAGTGCAATGGAACTGTGCTGGTGGATTGTTTGATTGTTTGACTGTGTTTGCTCCGAAGTGGTGCTTCGTTTCCGTTGTGTCCCAAAATGTCGTGAATCTTCAACGGCAGATTTTCCGGGTCGACAGTGCACTACAGCGCATCGTCTTCGTTTGCGAATCGTTCAGGCTCAGCGCTCAGAGCACTAGGAGTCTGTCAGAGTTCAATTTTGGGACACTGATGGAGAGATCCCAGTCTCAGAAGTCAATGGTTTTTTTCCTCTTGACCAAAACCAATGGAGGACAGAGCAAAAAGGCTCTGCGACTAGCGATCGGTTATGATTGCTTGGTATTCCTTATATATTCATGATTGGTATAGGTTTGAAGGCAAAGCTCTCAGTAGACGACCGAGTTTGATCACGTTCGCCACCTCATCAAGGCTGTTATGGACTAGTCACCAGTCTCGAGTCACGTGAAAAACACTGGGCAAAGAAGCAACAGTGTCCCGATAAATTTGGTGAGGCAGCACAAATGCTGCTTCGACGCGGCGTCCGCGGCTGCGGATCAAGTTGCGTACTTTACAAAGTATCTCATTAGCATCATTAGCTGGAAACGATTTCGAAGCGGCAGAAAGGTGGTGACTGTGGCAGCTTCAAGATCTATGTACAGAGCGACTCTAGCAATGTATTGACTCTAGTTTAGTGGAATAGAACGGAAGCCCTGGTTTATCCTTGTTTATCTATTTGAGGATGAACCAAACCTCAGCTGGGTCTGTTCCAAAGAGAAGACTGAGCAAAGGAGGAACTCTCCCCGCATTCAAAGCACCTGCTTTATGTAACTGCTGTCTCGACAGGTGCTCATTCACCGCATTGCCAAATAGCAGTTGAATACCAATCCTTACACGCCCATTTTGCGCCCCTCTATAATTTGTAGGGCTGCTGTGTATGGAACATTTTCGCACAACTGGTTTACCTTGACACCAGAAACCAACTACTATATAGCACTACATAGTACTACACGGAACTTCATTGCAAGAAATGTTGATTCCTTTCAGGTCAATGTGCAACATGGGTGGATATTGCACCAAGGTAGTGAACGACTGCAACATACTACAGCTCACTTTTGGTGAGTGATGTGTGTGTGACAATGTCTTCCTGTGCCTCATAACCAACAACGTATTTGGAACACAGGTTTGCTCACCATCGAACCGAAATATGTTCAACAAATTCTGCATTTTTCTGAGTCTGGCTTCAGCAGTGTCCTGTCCTAAAGCTGCCCTTTTGTCGCTTTCACGTAGTACTGCAGGTGTAATCGATTGCAGACCTTGGTGTTGAAATTGCAGCGGATCCTCAACTTAAGCCTGCAGCAAGGATGTGCTCCTGCAGCCCAGCGGAGCATGCCCCAAGTGTCACTAAAAAACCAGTCCAATATAGCTCACATGGTGCTGCCGTGTGGCGTCAAGCATGCAAGAATGAAGAATGGAATAGAACAGATATGTCGAAATTAGAGAGTCAATGACACACAGAGAGATTTTTGAAGTGCATGAAGTTTGCATTCGTTCATCAAGGTTTGCAACCTTCGAAACGAAGGCACCTGAATAAATGTCCTGCAAAACTGCAGGGGGAAGGGCAACGCTTCCTGCACTCACGCAGTATATTTTCAGACATTGGCTGATTTAGTTCGGAGTGAGCCTTCGACCATGGCAGATCACTGGTGTATCGTGTGTCGAGAAATCATGACAAAATATTACAAAGGTGCCAAGAGTTCCGAGGGCTCACATCAGCTGGCCACGGTGCCGTGGCAGCTGGGGAGCTGACATGAGCTGACATGAGCTGACATGAGCTGAGCATTTTTGGTGCTAATCTGATCTAATCTGTTTTCCACTGTTATTATTCTGTTACGACTCAGAGATGGCTCAGAAAGCTTGTAGATCCACCCGGATCGACCGAAATGGCCACACGGCGGCCAAAAATAGGGGATGCCAGCCTGGGCAAATGCAGGGAAGGAGGACCTGGGTTTGGATCGAAAAGAAATGGCATGACAGTACATGCAAAATTAGTAGAGAAATCTGCAATTTGCAAAACTGTTGGAAACCTGAAACTTACAGCAACTGAATTGCCAATTGTAGCTGGAGTCCCTCCCAAGGTTCTATGCAAAAGAAGATTCAACAGCTATCAGCTATCGAGTCTGCCACCGCTATCCCAACGGCTTTTTGGCTCGCCTTTAAGCTGTTGCCAAGGACAAAACCATCGGAGTCATATCTATCTATCTATCTATCTATCTATCTATCTAAATAAAATACACAATATAGAATTATATATATATATATACACATACAGGACAGATTTACACAATACAATAGACATATATTATAATGATATAATGATATAATGATAGAATGATGGAATGATAGAATGATATAATGATACAATGATACAATGATATAATGATATAATGATATAATATATTTGTACCATATACAGTATGTAATGTAATGTAATGTTATGCTATGCTATGTTATGTTATGTTATGTTATGCCATGTCATGTCATGTTATGTTACGTTATGTATGTATGCATGTATGTATATTCAGGCAAGACATTCAAGAAAGTTTTTTGTCCAGGCACTTATGCCAAAGTTTGTCTTGTTGGTCCAAGCTGCTGTTCTTAAGCACCCCAATTTCGCAAAAGAACACATAGAAATTGTAACATCTCCACTGGCTGCCGGATTGCTGAAATCAACAGAAAGCAATCACTTTTCATAGGTCTTCTATGGCCACCCATATAGCCAGCCCTTCCCAATTTTTCAGCCGGCCATGCCACTCCAACTCTGCGATATCGATGTGCAGCTATGCCGAGACTACCAATATTTTCGGCCAAAGCAGAGGGCTTGTTTACCGAAACCCTTCTTCCGCGCCAAGAAACGAAAGCGTGAGGCAGCTTTCAGTTGGCGCAAAGTTTGAAGGATGCTAGTGAATTGCTAGTATTTACACACCATGGTTTCCATCGGTCACTTGAGTTTGCGCCATGCTTTGGACAGGCCGTGTGCAGCAACTGGACAGCTTCTGGCACCCTACCAGAAGAGCAGGAAAAGTTGAGAAGCTTATGCGATGAAATGCCGGAAATGTTCCTCACCATTAAGTGGTGGATGAGGGAGACAAGGGAGACACAAGTTTGGGGGTTGGAGACAAATAGAGTTGAATAGAGGTTCAGGATGCGAAAAATGGTGCTTTTGCAGCTTCAAGAAGAAATCAGAAGGGTCTCCAAACCTGGGCTGCTGTTCTGTTCAAACAAAAGGTGTGTGTTTGGAGTGACACAGATCCTTGTGCATGGCATGTGACCAAGCTAGCTCTACCAATCGTCAGACGAAAAGGTCAGGGAGATGGTAGAACATGTTGCGGGGGTCCAGTTCGAAAAAAAGACTCACGAACTGGCACCATGTTTTGTTGTGTCTTGATGTCATGGAACAGTTGGAGTATGTGCCGATTGTTATGGCAGTTATGGTGATGGAATCTGATTGAAGTTAAAGTCAGTTTGTCCGTTTCCTTTGCAAGCTTTCTGGCCGCAGAATTGTGACCTCAGGCACCGACATGCCACTTGCGAAGAGACTTGCGTCGAGTGACTCGGCCATAGGGTGTCCAGCGACAAACTGTTAGAAATTGGAAGAGGGCACCGAGGCATCTCCATGTTGCTTCAGCATGATTATGCTACAAATGCTTTCTCTCGGAGCCTTGCGACTTGCAAGCAGGACGACTCGTTGTATTATCAGTACAAAATCCTTTCAGACAGCACTTGTTTTTTTTTGGTGCCAAATCCCAGCAAGTCTGCCACATTGGCCGGACTCACAATGTTGGCGGTTTGTGTCTTGGAGGTTTTATTGGTGAAGATACAACACGTCCAGCAATCACCTCCACAAGAGCATCACTGCATCACTACAACTTCCACTGCCCGAGGCGAGTCACTCATGATGCAAGAGCACCTCATGACATGCTCATGGGAAGGCAGCTGGGCACTCCACAAGGTTTCAACTCAACAGTTGTTCGGGGTTCTCCAAAAAAAAGCTTTGCCAGGATGGCACACGTGATGGCACACGTGATGGCACACGTGATGGCACACATGATGGCACACATGATGGCACAGTTGCCAACAAGTTGTTTGCTCGCAACACTTGACACAGAACCTTGTCCCGAGCAGCTCGAAGTCTGTTTGTATTGTTTGCCGGCAGCAGTTTGATGTTGTTCAGTGACAGGAATCAAGCAAACAGATTCTTGATTTCATGACGGTCTAGAGTCTAGGTGTTTTGGATGTCAACCATCATTTGCGGGTTTCATCATAATTGACCAGCCTGTGATACATTCGATAAATTTGAGTCAGAAGTTTGGGCTTGTATGGGATCACCTTCCAATAACAGGTGTGCAGCTGAGATAGAAGAGAGGGGATTTGTACTTCCAGCGGGGAGCGCATGGTTGCAGGAGCGCATGAGAGATGTTCCTTTTTTATGTCGAAATTTGGGGCCGAAACAGACTCTGGAAACGAGGAAGCAACGTTATACATAGTCACGACGTAGTCATTGTTCAGATTCCAAGTTTGTCTCATTGCAAAGGGCCTGTGCATCCGACCACCCCGGCCTGGTCACAGGCATGAACGCATGAGACATCCTTTCATCAAACAGTTTCTGAAACACAGGAGTTCTACTACTATGCCTTCCATGGTTTGGGGGTAGTCTGAATTGTGGAAAGCACTCATTCTGACTCATTCTCCAATTCTCAAAATAGTCTCACAGAAATTCAAAAGAATCTGGAAGAGGTGGAACTGTGACGCGCAGGACGACGTTTTCTCCGGCAACCGCATCTTGGAGCTCTGCCCAGAGAGCGGCTTCGAGGTGGTGGTCTTGGATCCACCATGGGAGAGCAAGAGCAGAGGCTTGGCGATGGGCAGTGGCAGGGCGAACAGCTGAGCAGAGTGTAGACTCAGTGTAGACTCAGTGTAGACTCAGTGTAGACTCTGGAGACAGTGTAGGACAGTGTAGGACAGTGTAGGATTAAGTGCAGGTCAAGTGATCAAGCACTGTCGAGAAACCGATTTGCAGCAGCATCCATCAAAATTATTCTCTATTATTTTTCGTAAATCCAACTTGGTTTAACTTCCATGCATATTGAAAGAACTGGCTTGTGAACCTTATACAAGACCTTCAGAGATGTGAAGATACTCTTGTCTCTCGTGGAAAAGCCATTTCTCAACTGGATTCTACCCAAAAGCCAGAGCAGATCTTTGTTCGTTTCGCCCTTGTGTTTAATTTGTTGGTAACGTGAATCTGGATGTGAAGGAGATTCACTACCCAATTCAGGCTGAAGCGGCATGTTTCCAGCTGGTTTTGCTCCACTGACTTCATTTTTTTCACTGCGTCATGGACGGACCACAATTGACGTGGCGCGATGTGGTGAGATGTGGTGAGGTGTCCGGTACAAGTGCTGCCAATCTCAGCAGTTGTTGCAGTTGCCCATGGAAAAGCTGCTACTTGGCACTATGAAGTGTTGTGAACAGAAACATAGATGGAGAATGATCAGAATCGATCAGAATACTATTTGCTCCTCTTGATATATTTCAATTCATTTTATATGTATTACATGTTCAATGTGTGTATGGATGCGCATACAGATACATTTCTTCTTTGTAGGCGTTGTATGCAATTTTCTAGAGGCCAAGAGAGCTGGATTTCAAATGCGCTTCGTTTTGTTGTGTTGTTCTTTTCCCTCGACACGGCATCACAACAATGGGTTTCCATGGCACCAAGCATCAAGTAGAATTGCCCAACAGGTACCACTATTAATACCACTATTACTTTATTGCTGATTTATTGCTCAATTCGAGCAATTTGCCAGGTCTTTGACTCGAAGTATTGCTAAGTCTCGCTGTTTCACTGAGGCTTGCGTCTGAGGCCATGGTGGCCGTTTGGGTATGGCGCCATAGCAGTCGCAGACTGGATGTCAGGACAGGCGCAATGCTTATTGTTCCAAGCACTCAGGTTACCAATGACCCCAAGAAGCAGGCAAGGTCGGCAACGGCAAGGACGGCAAAAACAATACAGACTCTCCTTATTACTGTACTTCTTTGCTGATCACAATTCTGGTAGATTGCCTTTTCGATTGGACATTGCGAAGAAGAAACCTCTGATTTCTTTGGCGCAGTGAGCAACTCCCTTCAAAACGACTGCAACTCCCCAGGGTATTTTTAATTGTTGAGAGCCAATGGCACACAATGACAGAGATCTTGAAGCAAATCTTATGAATCTTATGCTCTGAGTCTCGGGGTTTTAGCAAGCTATACTGTCAGTTGTAGGAACTAGTTTGACTCTTGAGTTGGCAGCTTCTGAGACTTGGCCGACTGGTCCACTGCGAAGGCGTTTGTCTTAGATGAGCTCTTTCCTGCTTGGAGCCTGCGTTTCTCTGGTTGTTGGACCTGGATCAAGGCCTGAAGGCATCCTACAACAAGATCAACAAACAATAAGGGCCAAGTGTTTGAATGTTCCAGGATGCTGACTCTTTGTTGGATTTCTTTGGTGCCTTTTGTTTTGGTGTTGGTCAAGAATTGCTTGGTTCTATGCGGAGTTGATAAGGATCCTTTTGGTGGTGGTGGTGGGGCTGTTGTGCGGTGTGAGGGCACTGGCTTTTGACACTGTCACTATCCCATCTACAATTCGCCTTACTTAAGGTCCGGGATGAACATTTGCAGGTTTGTAATGATTGTAATGCTACAAGTGCTGTGAGCAGTGATGCCTGGTAGGTGACCAATGAAGGGGAGCCTTTGCTGCCTTTCGGCGAACGTCCACGTTTGCCCTTTGAGAAAGTTCTGGTGGGAAGGCACCTGGCACCTGTACATTTCACCCGCGCAACGATTTCATACAGTTTTTATATGTTTGTATTTTTTGGGGGTATCGACGGAATCGACGGCTGGGCGAATGCTGTGCGGGTTCCTTTTTTTCTTCCTGGAAACCTTGGAGAATGCAGAAGAGAGAGAAAGAGAATGCCACTTGATGCCACTTGGAGGAAGAGTGCCGCAGAAGCAGAGAGCGAGGACGTTGAGATTGCCACGAAGCGAAACCAAAAGCTCTGCCAGCTATGTGGCTATGTCCATGTCATACGATGTCCATCCATGTCCTCTGTGTTTTAGTTCAGCAGAGGTCAACAACCGCTTGGTGGTTGACATGAATTCGTACTTGGACTCCAGAAACAGACTGCTACCATTGATTGACCCTGGTTCACCTAGCATTTTCATGTCCTCAAACATCCCAGGAGCGAAAAGATCAAGTTTTCGCAGCAGTCCCTGGTCATCATAGCCAGACTCTTGGCAAAATCTTGGTAAGTTTTGGACGTTGGACGGCCTGTTGTGCTGAGAGGGAGAGCGTAATCATTGTTGACGACGTGAGTTTTGAACATGTTCAATACTTTGCACTCTCCACACTCTTGCCTCGCCGTTTCCCCTGAAAAGATTTGCAAACAGATATCTTTACTCGTGCCTATGGTAAGTTCTGCAAAAAGATTTGCGAGCAATCCGCTCAACTTTCAGACTCCGTGTATTGCTCAGGAAGCCCTTTTTGGACGAATTGCTGCCAAAGAGCCAGTCCAAATTGGAGATCTTCGCAAGAAGCTTCGCTGAAAGTTTGGACACATGTGGAAAGTTGCTTCAAAGACTCTCAGTGGGTGAAGCCAGTGTGAACACCTCACGAACATTTCCATAAGATAAAGAGTTAAAGGGAGGATTGAGAAAACAAAAGAACAGCAGTTCCTGTAGTTCATTGTAGTCCTAAGCCAGTGGCTCAGGGCACAGCTTCTGGATGTGTTCCTTTTCAGGCCGACATGGCCTTTGTGCGACATGGTTTGGTCAGCCATGGCGGTTTTCGCCCGACGGGCTTCCGATGTGTCTCAGGAAACCTTCGGCCTCACTGGACCAGTTGGGGTGTCTGGGCTGGGAAGTCGCATTCTCCCGATGTATCTGTCATATCATATCATCATATCATATCATATCTATCATCTATCCGGAACACTTCCGGAACACTCACAACACACCTGTCACAAATCTCGAGAGCGCTGCCTTCTCACATTCTTTTGAATCCATACATCTGCGGCTGAAGAATCAGAAAGCTCTTTTAGTTTGAACACCGGACAAAACCAAAGGTGGCCTAGCGATTCGGAACGAGGAAATGCAGGAAATCCACCAACCTTCTTGGCCATTTTGCCGCTGCTTTCACATCGCATTGTTGTTGCATGTTGCACGGATACACAAGACTCTGAGCAAATACGATCCAATACTTCCCAGATGGTTGGGCTCACATGTAACCACTAGTTGTATACTTTACTATCAGACTTTATTGCTTTCTTCCAATGAGTTCTTGGAAACGAACCCTACTAGGGCAAGAAATTGAGTTCATATCTCTACAGTTCGGTATCCTGTGAACACTCTCCTTCAATCTAGATTTGATGGCACCGCTCCTCGTGCAAGGAGCTATCGTGCATAAATATCCTCTGTAACAATACGTACGGATACATTTTTACATGGATTTACATGGTACAGTTGTTTGACTGGCATGGCAAGCATTGCAAGCCATCGCCAAGGTAACGAGGTGCTGCTCTTTCAGCATTCATCGCTGTTTGAGGCAAAAGTATTGCGCAGCTGTCCGCCATGGGCATAGAACTTGAGAGGCAGGTGATGCTTGAAATGGAATCATCCAATCCAATCCTATGCCGGGTCAAAAGGGCACGGCCCCGGATAGGAGACTGCTAAGTAGATCAACAGAGGCATTCTTTGATATTCTTTCCCCACTTCCCATGGAACACAAATATTATCCTCATTGTGGCTTCTTGTCATCATGTTATAATGTTCATATGGCTTGGCCATTCAAACCAGATGGAACAATTATGCAGCAACTGGCGGTCACATTTGATTTGAATAATGACACCATTTGCCGTCGCAGCTGTTACGGCTCACTGCTTTGAGTCGAGTCGTCCATGGGGTGAGGCTGCGGTCGTGAGCCTGATACCTTGTTGACCGCTTCTTGATGCTTATTGAATTTGAAAATCAATCAGCAATCAGAATGCGGGGGATGAAATATTTGATTGATTTTGATTGCTTATTCTAGATGCTTTCGGCCACGCTTGTTGGCTCCATGGATTCCAGACTGAAGTACTAGGCCCTAGGCAATACTAGGTCCTAACTAGGTATCTTTCATGTCAGAGCACATCCGATCCTTTTTTTCAAGGGTCGATTCAGAGATAGAGTGAACTTCGTTACAAGTTGCTTGGCAAATATCTAAAGCCTTGTGCCAGGGCGCCCCCATCCGCGGATGGTGAACTGGAACCAGCTGCAGAATGTACCGGCCCAAGTACTCTACATAACATAGATGCAAAAAAAAACTAGAGACAATGCCGAATGATTGGGACTTTGCATGGAGCCAAGTGCAATTCTGTCCCTGTGCGCTTTGCTGCCTATTAATAGTGTTTCTTTCTTCATTGGGAGCTCTGAGATGACAGCGTTGACACGAACTCTGCCTATTTCTCACTTGTTCTTTCCATATCTTTCCATAAACAAGTATAATTTATGATGTCGATGAAATCACATTGCCAATTGAAGAGCTTTTTGGGACTCTTGATTTCCGAGAGTACTGAGTGCTGAAACGCACTGACCTGTTACATCGTGCAGTATCCAGGCAAGTTGATGCAAGAATGATCTACATTCTCCCCAAATTGTACATCAATCAACTGCATTGTGTCTCTTGGATTCTTTTGGTTGCAGCATGTGTGTACAGGCAACTACGCCTGATAATAAGCCAAAGCCCCAGTGCTGACCTTCGGAGTCGACAGGATGTCCTGGGAATCCTGGTGAATGGATTGGCCGCCACTGAAAAGTCCATTGATTCACACACGATCACAATCTAAATTCATCAAACGGCCAAAAAATAATGACATGATCTCGCACACAAAGATTGGAAGTTGAAACTTTTCTTGGATGATACACATCCAGAATAATCTAGTTGGTGGACTTGATGATCAGAACATGCCTTTTGGATCCTTTTGGATCCTTTTGGTCAAATACCTTGAGGCCCACTCCTGGGTGGCTATTCAACGAAATTATCAGGGATGTCGGCGACCTTAGCCGGAGATGGTGTGTCGAAGTGGATTTGAATAAATTCAAGGTGTGACAAGTGATTCAACGTGGATACTTAGTATACTTCATCCATGAACTGCTCTGCTTTTGGCACAACGACATTCCAAAGTTGCACTGGAACTTCACGCAATTCAATTGCCTGCATGGAGTCCCTGCTTGCCCTTCTTGCCCCAGGTCCGGAACAACCCAAAGGACATCGGTTCGGCAAGGGCTTGGCATTTTTTCAGGTGATACTTGGGTTGTGTATGGTTGTGTAAGTCATGTACTTAACAGGTTTTGTACACCCAGGTTTCTGCCACTGCACAAAAGCTTCCCGGGGGACGCATGACGATTTCGTTTTTAGGACACCCCTGATGTGGCGGAGTATTTGATGCAGTGCGTGTGCAGCGATCAGCTCAACATCCAACTTAAAGGCGTCCGGGTCCTTGGCAAACGACTGTCGAGACGGTCAAGACCACGTCGAGACCATCAACGCGCGGTGCGGCTCAAATTACTTTGAAATCTTTGAACGTGTTCTTCGTCACCAAGAGTCTCATTCTACGGTGTAAGTGGTGTGGATTGGTGTGGCATGTGGGACACAGTGAGTGGCATGATGTGCATAGTTTAATTTCCTGGATGTTGTTCTGATTTGTTTCATTTCCACCAGAGCTTGTAGGTTTTTGTGTTGGAAAGCAATGGAAAGCATATCAACAACTCGAATGCATATAGACCTGTGCCAATTTGAGGTGCTATGCATCAAGCATATCGCGTCAGAGGAGACACCGCTAAAACGTATCAATCGTCGAAGTCACGACTGGTATTGCAGAGCTTCATACAATATCATTATTTCTCACATGGAGTGAAAAGAGGGGATCATTTTCTAGTATCGAACAGAAAAGGCCAAGCCTGACTGATTTGAATGACGGGCACCTGTTCCGGTTCACTATTTTTGGCTATGTGTTGACTTTTTCCCAGATGCCATTTTCTGACACGTTCCCAATGTGAAGGATGTGACCTTCCAAAACTATCTTTTGTCGTGTCCTGGAGCTGGGTCCCAAGCATTGCTCCCAAGTTGAGCACAATGTGCAGTCTGTAGGTATTGGGTGTTGGATGTGTCGATGCAAGGATGCAAACTTCTTTCAGTTTGGCAGCTATCACCCCGCACAGCTGGAGCCCTGAGGCGTTGAAGATTATGGATGACATTGCGGCCCCTCCCATTGTGCCCCAGGTTGGATTGGCCGTTTTGGAAGCTGGAATGTGCATTTTCTGGTGACTATCAGAATCATCGGCTGTGTGTATCAGACACTAGCGACTTGCAGGCACGTGCCATCGAACCTCAAGAGGTGACTGGGCATAAGAAAGGGAGAAGCAGTTTCTGTAGTGGATTGTTGCAAAACCTCATATTGGTCAGTCAGGGAGACAATACCAGTCGTGCAGTTGTCCCAAGAGTTCTGGTTGCATCACCCCAGACTTCTTTGCCTATTGTCAGGGAAGCAGCTGAATTTACAAAGAAACAAATTGCTACTACTGTAATATATCTATTGTATACTATTGTATACTGTTGCTGGCCAGGTTGATTTACTATTGTAGCATGTCATTCTGGAAATTGTAGCATGATGTCCTGGCGATTGTCTGCGCTCTGATGCTCTCACACGGACTGGGACTGGGCTCACTGCTCACTGGGCTTGGGTCGGGGTCTTGGGTTCAGGTCAGAACTGTGCGCGATGCAACGAAGTCTGCGCTGGACCGAAGCTGACGTCCAACTTCCCATCCAGTCCACAAATATAATGAGCATGATATGAGCATTGTTTCCTATAACAATTCCCTCAAATGGAGTCGGAGATCCGTGGGTCATAATGCCACTGAGTTTCGGAGCAGCCACAAGTCAAATTCACCAATCGGAGACTTCAACATAGCGAAATTGCATGCAGTCCACCGATCGAAAAATCTTTGCAGCTTGTACTCATGTTCAGAACACAGAATATGAGATGCAGTGGGCTGGGAAAGGAGCAATCATGTAACTTGCTGCGGGGTAGCGTCAACATATGTTGGATTCGATCATGTCCGTGTCATTGTCAAGCTCTACTCTAATGCATGCCATTGCGCTTAACTCTGTACCCTTCCACAACGTCCCCTATACTTTGTGTAGCCATTGGAGTGATTCCGCCGAAAGGAAGCAATCCGGACACCACATAGCGTGGAGAAGTCCACAGCAGGTGTTCGGGCTTGTTTGACAATTTGAATCCATTGTCCAGACTAGTCGACTTATGACTGAGCATTAGATCAAGAACCGAAGAGAGCTTTGTTGAGGGTGGGCTTGTTGGAATTGATTCTGTCAACAAAGCAGCTTCCACCTGGTCAAGACATTCTGTTGTTTCATGAGCTCAACCATGGTCAGTTAAAACTCTCATGTTTTATGTTTTGCAAATACAAAGTCAAAGTAGCTCCAAATGCGAGTTGCGGACGCACCTTGTGACAAATCAAAGCAGCTTTAGTATGAGATTATGAGATCCCACGTTTCTTGACGAGATCTCTGAGATTAAAGTAGGATCAGAATTGCCTCAAAGAAATGCCATACCTTCCATCTTGGAACACAAATCTGCGCAGCTTCCATGGCAGGTGCATCGTTGAAGGCTAGGTGCCAGGCCGGTCACATGTTTTGGTCGGCGAATTAAATCTGGAGAAATTAGAGAATCGAATTGCAGCATATGGAGAAAACATGGAGAAATTGGAGAATTGAATGGAATTCAAATTCAGCATATGGAAGCCATGGCATCGTTTGAATCACGATGCAGAAGTCTTCTCCAGATTTTCCGGGGTTCTGTTGACAGGGCTTCGGCAATTTTGAGCCGCCACCAGAGGAGCCAGCTCTGGTGGCAGTCAGCAACCACGGATATTTGCTGGAATACTTTCTGTGGGTGGCATGCTTCTTCCACATTTCAGCAATTTGATAGAGACAGAGTCCTATGGTCCTGTAGTCACTGTAGTCGTCTGATTCTGTAGTCCAATGGTATGCCCCAGCAAGTATTTGCCTGGTGTTGTGCATTTACATTGAAATTCTCAAAAGTAAAAGGCGTTCAAGGCAAGGTTCAAAATATCTTGTTCTTTACCTTTCCTTAATCATCACGTGGTTGCCTGATGTAGATTTGGCAAGGCTCCCCACATTGTGTTTCATTGATAGGTGGGGTAAAACCCTATGCTCAGTTGAACACTGCATGAGGTCACGCCTCAAAGACGAGACAACACACACACACATATATATATTATAGATAGGTATATTACAGTATATATATAATATACAGACTGTCCAACCTAAAATACCGTTGAAGGGGTTCCGCTGTTTTGAGTGCGTGTGTGCGCGCGTAGGTGTGTGTTTTCTGACTTGACCTGTTTGATTCATTCCAGAATTCAGATCTCCGCTATCTTCCAGATTCTTCCAGTATCAAGAAGATTTTGCTGATGAGCCAGGAAGAGCCTACCAAGAAGGCAGGCGTTGCTGGCCAGGCGCGCTTGCCCAAAGTCAACCTCATGACAGACCCCTGTGGAAAGTTTTTCGAAAGGAAATGATCAAATGATCTTGACATCACGACATCCATGCTTGCCTTCAGAAGATTTGTTGCTTCAGAAGATTCGTGTGAACTGTTCTGCATCCTGTTTTGACTGGGTCGAAACGTCCTGTCACAAGCTGTACCGTATCACCAGTAGAAGCCTCATATTTTGATATCCAATGGTTATCTTCTTTGCTGGAAATGCCAGGCTGCAGAATTTGTCGCCGATTCCATTGGCCAAGCTCTTAGACTGTGGAAGCACTTTTGGAAGGAAGAAAGTCTCCCGGTTTCAATGGGTTCCTGAAAATCAAGGACGGTTTGACATAACTGCATAAGCTCATGCTCTGAATCTGCAGTGAATCCAAGATGATCCTTGGTGAATCCGGTCAGAGATGTAGAGAGTCAACTTTGAGCATACTCTTCGCATGTCTCTGAGGCTGAGTAGAATTCTTGTGTCTCAGGTGACATGGTGGATGACTTTAAAGAGAAGGGTGCGGTTGGCGCATTGAAGGACGGATATCGAGGGGGGAGATGGCAGGGGATGGACCTTGACAAGCTGACCCATGAGACAAGAAAGCTGTAAGGCACTGTAAGGTTGAGCAAGATGATCAAGATCATCAAGATCCTAAAGCCAAGCAACTGCGCTTTCTTGTTGAACCTTGCTAAGTTGTGAATAAAACACTTCTGTAGAGTGAAAGATGAATGAAGTGGTTTCGCATCAAAAGTGCTCTTGGTCCCAATGTTATTGGCAAGAAGTTGTGCTTCTGGACACGCTCTTTGTGCTTCTGCCACTTCCTGGTAGCGCTTTTTGTGGTTTGCCGCAACAAGGATGCCACCATTGACGCGCTGGATTTGGTACTTGATGGCGTTGATACCATTTGGGGCTGGGTGGCCGGTTCAAAGGAGGCGGGCCCAGAGCGGAGTGGGAAGTCGGGAAGTTTTCCCAAGACCGCATCGGATCATATCGGGTCCATCCGATCGTGTTCTGGGACATGATGTTGCTATCATTTGCTATCCATGAGACCCTGCGTACATCTTTGCATCTTGGTTGATGGCAGTTATGTTCAAATGACCCCTCCCGGTTTGAAACGTTCTGTTTCCTCAGGAAAAACAAAGCTCAAACGAAAGCCAAGCTTGGATAAGCTTGGCGAGTAACGACCAGGTAATCACAAGCCTTGCTGCTTTGAAGCAGTTTGCATCCAGGAAAGCGAAGCTTTTTAACAATGATACATGAAGTTTAAATCTGATCAAATGATCAAACCCATCAAAGACGTCATTTTGCATATCAAGCTATCAATTATTCATTTTCTTCTCATTGCTTTCTTGGTAGAGATCGATCCCCCCTGAAAGCATTCTATGTCTTCTCATGACCATTGCATAGCATTGTTTTCGTTGCATTCTGCGGGTGTGCCAGACCGACCAGCCCCGCATTTGCCAACCGGTGAATCAGCCGCAAGCGCAACTTGGTACAGAAGATGTCAGTTGTTGCAGGGTTGGAATTCGGCTGTTTTGTCATCCAGTAATATCCAGCAGTAAAGCCACTCTGACAGCCTGCCAGTACAGCTTTGAGTTAGTGAGAGTAAACTTTCATTTACATGGGTAATTTTATGCGAAACTCAGCCAAAAGGGGGCGCCACGCAAGATGCCATTATTCGTGATGATGGCATCAATTCAGAAATACTATAAGGATAACCCTCAATCATTCAAGACTTGTTGTCAGTCAATGCTTTCCTCTTCAATTGTGAAGGGATGACATGAGCATCAATGTGGAAAACAGGGATAGATTTTCTGTATTGCCTACAGAGTCTACAGCATGTAAATCGAGTATGTATTGTCTAGGTAAATTCGATAGGAACACCGAGCGATGCACTGTGTGTTGCGCCGTGGGGAGTGCAATGCTTTGCAGCAAGGCCTGGACAGTTTGCACAGCCCGAGCACCCAGACCCGAAAGACCCAAAAGTCCAAAAGACTGGTTGTTTTCGGACCATTTCGGACTATTTCGGACGATTTCGAACGATTCCTGGACTCAAGCAGCTCAGCCATCAAGAATAAACGCTACGTGACCAAAAGAAGAGATCTGTTTGCACATTTTTCAGATCGAAGGTAATCGATAGTCGTTTTGGCATCGTAGGTCTGCGGGCTATTCGGCGGGTTCTCAAGCGTCCCAGCCAGCCAGTTTGATGTTGCTGTGGCTGTGGTTGCTCACAAAAAACAAGTCTCTTCAAGTTGAGTGAAGACAGTAGACTCTGTAGACACTCACGAGGGTAGACACAGGAGCCTTGAATCAATTGATGCCATAAGATGTTGCCATGCTTGATAAGACGCAATGTAAACGGCTACAAATATGCAGTGGTGCAGAGAAAATGGTCACGGTCTTGCAATATCTCTGCGTCAGCACAATTTCGGACAGTGACTTTTGGTTCGGACCACCTCAATCGCATCCAGGGGTGCCTTTCAACCACCGACTGCTGCACCAAAGACTTCAGCGTTCGGATGCTCAGCAGACAAGTGTCGCAAGGGACAAATGTGGCCAGCTAGTTGTTTGAAAGAAACGAATGTAGTGAAAGCGAGAGGTAAGAGTGACATGTGACAGGACTGATGAATCCCAGTCATACTGCACTCGTGCTATCCTTGTGAGGGTTGAGTCCTTGAAGGAAACATTCAAGGGAACATTCTGGTAACATGGAGAATCTTTCGGTCTTGGCTTTTCCTGTTGGGCCGTCCTCGAGCCAACTTCATCCAGCGCACATTTTTTCCCGGTTTGAGGAACCACTATGCTGCTGCTTTTGGAGGTGGTGTAGTAGGCGTGATTATGCGACAGCTTCCACTGAGTCGGTTGAAATCCGATCCTGCAAGTGCTCAGACACCAAAAACGCAACATTTTTGAAAAATGCAATGCCAAATCAGCTAGATATGTGTTTCTGACCTAAGTGTCGACAGTGTTATCATCAATTTACAACCTGGTTCTGTGTAGCACAGAAGGCTTTGGTCAAGATTTTCGCAACAAAGTATTGATTTGATACCAGCAAGGGTGACAGCTGCGAGACTACCAGTCGGGACCACCAGTCGGGACCACCAGTCCACTGGAAAGGCGCAAACAACCCAGTGATGGTTGGCGGTCATTTGCCCAACGGTCAGTCACACGCTCAGCATGGCAACCACATCATCATTGCTTTAGATGGAGGAAACCTTTGCAATGCGCTGCCTTTTGGGGAGCCGTGCTGGGTTGTGCAAAGCCTCCAGTCCCAACAAGCTTCAGAGTAATTATTGCATCATTTGGATCACAGAAAACTCTGTGTGATGTGAGCTAGGAAGAGCTGAACAAACAGGTTGGGGCAGTGTGTTCACCATATTATGAATACCATTGAATACCCACAAAAAGCCAAACAATGCCTCGGCCATTTGTTTGGAGAGTTAAATTTGAGGAATTTGTTGATCAATGTAGGTGTTGGTCAGAAGGAGGACTGAGCGCGTGGTTCCGAAAGGGGAACGTTACTTCTCGGTCTCTTTTCACCACAGTGGCTTGGATATGCCTTCACTCTCTGGGCATTACGCTGCTGAAGGATCAGCATGGCAAATCCTTCGTAGAAGTCCTTGGGATATTTGGGATACCTTCCATTATCTTCCGATCATTTTGCCTAGGCCCGCTCCAAACTTCCAAAGCTATAGCGGCACTGGCGGTGGAGCCGCCTCCACGCCAGCACCTGCAGCCTCTGCCTCTGCAGCCTCTGCCTCTGCAGCCCCTGCAGAGTGGGGGACCTTAGTTGGAGATGAAATTAACTCGGTGGCTCCCGTGGCTCTGGCGCTGGTTGGACTGCTCCACAGCTCCCTAGTGCAGCTTCGGATGTACTCACATCGAGCAGATAAAAAAGAAAGTGCAAAGAATCCTTAGTTGTGTATATATATATATATATCTATATCTATCTACATAATACATATACCACACACACACATATATATATTGCTATCATCGTAGTAGCGTTAACATAGCTTTTGGAGTTTCCAGGTCAGAACTGACAAAACCTGGTGATCAGAGCATGGCTGGATTTGACTTCATTAACAAATACCATCAAAA
>Ga0126342_10004290_pt1 | contig 24236 bp, 18 predicted proteins | sample Cyp1metagenome_FD_92528 | JGI IMG/M metagenome (GOLD analysis project Ga0126342, IMG submission 92528) | Coral microbial communities from Lord Howe Island, Old Settlement Bay, Australia - Cyphastrea 1 metagenome | ecosystem: Host-associated > Invertebrates > Cnidaria > Coral ...
CTCAAGCACCTTTCGGTCCGTCAGTGGCTTCGCTCTGCCATCCCTGATTCACAACAACCAACCTCTCCTATAGGTTTCCTATTTTTGAAACTTCCGCCACCGCCTTGTGCGGTACTACTGGTACTACTACTACTACTACTACCACCACCACCACTACTACTACTACTGCTACTACTACTACTACTCCTACTACTCCTACTCCTACTCCTACTACTACTACCAATACCACTACCACTACCACTACGACGACTACTACTACTGCTACTACTACTACTACTACTTCTACTACTACTACTACTACTACTAGCTCCTACTCCTACTCCTACTCCTACTCCTACTACTCCTACTCCTACTACTCCTACTCCTACTACTCCTACTCCTACTCCTACTCCTCCTACTCCTACTCCTCCTCCTCCTCGTACTAGTACTACTACTACTACTACTACTACTACTACTACTACTGCTCCTGCTCCTGCTACTGCTACTGCTACTGCTACTGCTACTGCTACTGCTACTGCTACTGCTTCTGCTACTGCTCCTGCTCCTGCTGCTGCTGCTGCTGCTACTGCTACTGCTACTGCTATTGCCACTGCGACTGCCACTGCGACTGCGACTGCTACTGGGACTGCTACTGCTACTGCTACTGCTACTTCTACTGCAACTGCGACTGCGACTGCTACTGCTACTGCTACTACTACTACTACTACTACGACGACGACTACTACTACTACTACTACTGCAGCTAGAACTACAACTACAACTACAACGACACTACATTACACTACACTACAACTACAGCTACAACTACAACTACACCACTTCACGCTACACTACGCTAGACTACACTACACTATACTACACTACAGTACAACACTACAGTACGCTACACTACAATACACTGCCCTACACTACATTACACTACACTAATTAATCTAATTACACACCACAACTACAACTGCAACTACAACTGCGCTACACTCATTACGCTACACTACAAGTACAACTCCACTACCCTACACTAGAACTACACCTGCGCTACACCACACTACATCCAGCACTTGTGGGTGAGGTGACCACTGCAACCATTGCAATCACTCCAAAAAACACAACTCCAACCACCTTTCGGTCCATCAGTGGATTCGCTCTGCCATCCATGCATCACAACAACTCACCTCTCCTATAGTGTCCTATCTTTGAAACTCCCGCCACCGCGTTGTGCGGTACTACTGGTGTTGAACAAGCGATGTCAACCGATCCTGTTTACAAAGCTGGTAAAGAACTGCAATCGATTCCACATTAAGTTTGGACCTCATCTCACGATCTCAGTATACTAGTAAGCATGTCTTCAAATACACAGTCTTGAACAGGAGAAACTATAGAAGATCTAAGATTGTTGTGTATCTTCCACGGTGGTGCCTTTCCAGGTGAGAGCCTGTCATCCCACGGATCAAATGGAAGGCGGATGTCCAGCTGCGCCTTCCAGCACTTACAAATCTGCTCAGCGTGTTTAAACATGCTAGAATTCCATAATTTTCCCTTGGTTGAGAGTTGAGATTAATAAAGTCTTTGAATGCTACAACAAAAGAGGGACCAAGAGGGACCTGACCCGGCTGTTGGAGACAGAGTGTCCTCTTTTGCATTTTGGGGATGAGTAGATCAACGTCTTTCTGTTCTGCACGCCTTCCCAGAAATCAGCGCCGGATCTCGCCGCCAAACCTGTTCGTGCAGGATGTCTTTCTGAGCAAACAATAAATAGAATTAATACAGTAAATGAGAAAAAATCAAATAACAAGTTGCTCAAACTGCAAGCGGCATGTGCTGTAAGCCGGGTATCTCAATCCTGAGCGAGTCACTGTTGCCCAAATCAGGGATGAGAAGTCATCATCTGAAAAGCACAACAAGCTGCCGTACCTTGGACGAGCTTTGGACGAGTTGCAAATTCTTGAAATATGATGAAATGTGTGCTTTTCACCGCGATTGGTGCACTTTCACTGAAGTGCATACTGTTCCTAGTATACACGAGTAGCATCGAATAGCAGGTTGTACAGCATGTCGTAAACATGCGACAGCAAACCCATGTTTGAAAGGGCTCACATCAGCTGCTTCGACTTCTCCCAATTGATCTTCCGGGTCTGTCAATGAAGGATCATCGCTGCCAATTGCTTGGCAACAACGAGAGACAGTGGCTTGCTTTTGATTGCATTTGATTTCTCTTGAATCAACAAAATCAAGGACTCCTCTTCCGGACGAAGCTCGATGCGATACACCAGCCCTCAGCAAAGTCACCCTATCTTGACACAGGCATCATGGCAAAGAACAGCCTCCCCTCCGGTGGGAGAATGTCTGAGTCTTTGAATCTTGTTGCATTTTCTTCATCATCTACCACATTTCAATTCTGTTGGACTCAACCATTGGGATCATTGGGCACTATCTGAAATTCCTTGAAGTGACTGGAAATGCTGAGGCAAACTTGCTTGCGGGCACTCCTTTCTCTCCCGCTCTACCTTCTCTCTGAAGTATTGGTTTTCTCAAAGAAACAAAACCGATGCTGTGCTCTAAGCTTTCTGCCTTCCCAGGTACTCAGAACGCCCACAACCTGTCGCAACACTTAGGGAAGAAACACAGCACAAGCATTGTTGACAAGATTTGACAAGTGGTGCTGTTGATAGGGCAGAGATAATTCTGATATAGAGTGTGTTGACATAACAGGTTTGCGAGTACTGCAAACCGCAGGATAGCATGTTTGCTCACGATCCAGGCCGAAGAGCAGTCTTTTGAAGCCGATCTAGAACCCGATCAAGGCTCAAAGTTGTCAAATCTCACATTATATCAAGTCTATATTATATTATTATATATTACTATGTATTATCACACTGTCCCTGTCAATCAAGTTGAAAGTCAACCAAAACAGGGGCAGTTTTCATTTGAAATTGTGGTGTGGATTGTTCCTATCAATCGTCGCCTGTCTCTTAGTTCTCTGAAGCTCTTGAACGCTGATCCGCATATTTGGCAAGTGCCTTCACACCCGTGTAGACATGGAGATCCTCCGCCAAGGTGCATTGCAAGAAAACTTCACATCGATTATGATCTGTGAGACAGGTAGATTGACCAATGGCCAATGGTGGAAATGAATGGAAGTGAAGTATACATAGATTACTTTAGAATATGAGAGATGGCTTTGCTTCTGACTGGACATGAACAAATGCTTCACTCGCGATGACAAGGACTGCATAAAACGAATGAGAAGAGGGCAAATAACAATCGAAAAACACTCAGCACTTCCTGGTCTTCACTAAGGATCTTCCTTGCCAAATCTTGTCAAATTGGATGGAAGCATCATGAAGCATCTCTGTAAGTGAGATTAGGCCCTAAGCCTAAGCTAAAGCTTTCTGAGTGTGCATTTGATGTCTTTCTTTCGTCTACGCCGTGGCCTGTGATTCTGAATTCTGCCAAACAAAAAAGCCACAGATCTCGTACTGAGTTTTGATGCGTTTGTATCCATGTAGTCATGTGTGGAAATGTATGTACACATGTGTTGTACGTAGTACATTGCATTGCATTGCGTGGCATTGCATTGCGTGGCATTGCATTGCATTGCTGGCCTGCCGGTACTGTGGTGTAATGTTGTGCAAACTTGCATTGTGTTCCAGTTGTCTTATATGCTGTTAGTATGTTGTTATGGCTCTCTGTATCTATGTATTACAGTAATAAATGGATGTAAAAGTGACAAGTAAAAATGCTAACTGAAACGTGGATTAATATGCATGGATCCATCTATACATCCCTGTGTCTGCCTATCAGTCTGTCCATAGTATACATATTGTTTTCTCTGTATGCCCCCCCTGCCTGCCTGTATACAGGCATCAGGATACGTGTAGATGTGTATGCAGGCGTAGAGATCTACCTGTGATTACCTGTGTATCCCATGTGTGGAGGATGTATGTACACAACAACTGCGTTCGCCTCTATCTATCTATCTACCTACCTATCTATCTATCTATCTAGCTATCTATCTATCTATCTATCTGTCTATCTATCTATCTATCTATCCATCCATCTATCTATCTTCTATCTATCTATCTATCTATCTATCTATCTAATCTATCTGATCTGATCTGATCTGATCTGATCTAATCTAATCTAATCTAATCTATCTATATATCTGTGCAAATACAGTAGAGGATGATCCATATGATGGAGGGAAATGTGCATAAACCACAGTGGAACAACAAATGCAGCTCAAGATTTTGGAAGAGGGTGATCATTCGCTTGAGTTGGCACAAACTGAAACAGCGGAAATCTGTTCTTCTTGCATGTTCTTACAAGTGAACGGCGGAAGGTTGTACGCCACCAAATGTGACTGAACATGACTGGGGAAAAAAAAACATACAGTCACACACTTTGGACTTGTCAAGTCTCCTTGGGTGAGTGACGCCCTTGCATGAAGAGTTTGATTCCAGCTCGCAATGGCTCGATGTAGTCCTCAAAAGCAAGCTCTGAAATTCCGTGTCTTCGAATGAATGAAATATATTACTGTACTGTATATAATATATAATCAGGATAATTTAATGCTAATGAAAATCAACTGTCCCAGTCAGTTTTACTCATTCTGATGCTTTCCAAAAGCAGCTCCTCACGCAAAAGCATGAAGTGGGTTTGGATGTAGTCCACGCATTTTTCGTACGTCTGCATGTTCTCCTGAGAACAAGATAAATCTGAACCAGGAGGATTGAATCTAAGCCTAAACAGCTTCAGCTCTCCATGTTTTCAGGCAAAACCACGAATGAAACATTGTCTCTGAGACAGTACAGCAATACTAAACAATGGATTCGAGTAGTTGAGATAGGTTGAGATTGTGTTTTGTTTTTCAGAAAGCATGTGTCCAATATGTTCTGTACGATTTTGAAAGGCGTACTTTCTACACATGATGATTTAAAGAATGTGTTGACTTATTAATTCTAGCTTGTTGCTGTTAAACTTTCGTCACAGCCATATCATAATCATCCCGCGGGGGCACCAGCAGTTGATGACGCGTTCAAACAAAAATGGAGCTGTAACCGCAGCGCTGTGGTTTTTGTAGCTGAGTCTTAAACTACACTCTGAGGATGTTGACAACTGGCTGAACAGAAACTGCTCACACTGACGAAAAGATACGAAAAGCACGTCAAGAAAAGATAATGAAAAGATATACTGTAGGGAGATGGTTCTAGTTTTTTAGACTGTCTATGACTTTCTATGACTTTCTGTGTGGTTCCACAAGAAATTGATTGTAATTTGTCAAGATTTCACAGATGCTCGAGATCCCAAAGATAATGCTGCTCTCAACAAACTTCAGTCTGGCAAACACATTTTTCCGGGATGACCAGTATAAGATATTGAGATAGTTTGGGTATGTTTGAGATGTGTTGGTTTGAGCTTCGGATTGTCTATACCTTTCTCTTGAATCAAGACCGTTTTTGTACAACTTTGTGCAAACCAAAACGTAGCTGCACACACATACAATTTCATCCTGACCAACTGGTTTACTACGAGCATGAGAAGGATGTCATGTTTGTGCTTTTTTTTCAAACATCGTCATTTTGATTTGTCCACTTTTTCTGCATGTTGAGACTACGTCACTGTAAAGATGCAGCTTAAACTCGCATTTTAACCAGTACCAATCTGAAACAAAATTAATTGAACACACAGTACAGTACAATGCTTCTCAATGGCCGTCCTGAACCTCAAACGCGCAATGGCCAATCCTGAAAGCAAATTTTGGGGCTGGATTAAACTGGAAACAGCCAACATCAGTTCAGGAGATATCAGTGCTGCATTCAACGAAGTTTCCCAATGTTGTCTGTGGGTGTCCGTCGGTGTCCAACCAGTGACAGTAAACTCTGAGGCTGTCGACATTTCTGCTGAAGTGGGCAGAATTGGCATCTCCTGGCACCAAAGCCGGTTCCAAGTCTTACCGCGAAGACTTGGATTGGAGGCAACTTGGAGGACTTTGCAGTTTTATTTCGGTTTGTTCGAGTCTGTGGTCCACAAATAAGCCTCAGAAGGAGACATTCCTCATCGACATGTTGGGGCATATCTTACATATGTGTGTGCGTGTGCTAATTGTTGCTGACATTGGCTGTCTATCTAGTTTTCCTGTTGGTGTGTAGCTTTCTGGCAGCAAGAATCAAGAGAACGAGAGTTGCCTTCCAAGTAAATCGTGTTGATCCTCTAGAGCGTTCTCGAAGAGCTTTCAATGTCAGACTGCTAATTCTATCTAATTCTCCATTCTATGTGCAAATTAAAAAATATATAGGCAGCAACTGTTTCGCTTGCAGGGATGCACGAAAGACATTTTTCGATATTTTTCATTTGCAAACTTGCGAACTGGCACCAGAGACAGGATGAGCGATCTTATACGCTGATGCGCTGATAATTGCAGACACCAATTGCACACAGCGACACACAACAGAAGGCAGAGTTACTAGAGGACATAGGTAGACTATGTTGAGGATGCTCTGGAGGTTCAGTTCCTTCGGTCAATGTCATTCCAGGATAGTGAGTGCAGCTAGCCAAAGACATCATGGCCTCCAAATAGTCTTTCTCTGGTCTTGTCTCTTGCTGTCTCTTATTTATAGTGGGTCTAGATCATGTGCTGAGTACTAATAAGATCTAATAAGTCTTAAGTCTTATTGTCTCTTGCTTCCGAATATCACAAGGTCACAAGGTCTGTTTGACTTCCCAAAGCTATTAGCTATGAAGGCTATGAAGTGTTCCCACTTGGTCGAACTCTACGCAAAATACTTAAGCGACTCAAGCGCTGACTTCAGCATGACCTCAGCCATCCTTACACGGCATCAGCCCCCTACAGAAAGCAGAAAGAAACTATTCGATAAAGAAGTGATTGATTGAATCGATTGTGATTGTATGTGCACACATGATTGTAGAATGAATATATATATATATATACACACTGTATATACACAGTTGATATAATATATAGTCTGCAAATATCCGCAACAGTATTGAGACTCATTGAGATACTTAACTCACCCCGGCAGGAGCACATAGCAGCACACAAGCAAAGAATATTATTGAAAAAGATGACACGGTCGATTTGCTCTGCTGGCCGGCGTTGTGTGCGAAGTGCAGCTTGTGGCTCAAGCTCGGTCTCAAGCTGCATCTAATTTGAAGAAATGTGCTAGAACAAACAGATACAAACAGTGTAGCATAGTGTATCTATGTATCTCTTGCACATTTATTCGCGCACGTCAATTTTACTTGAGCATACCTACCAGCATGAGTAACAGGAGTAGCATCTGAAGGGGCGGTTGTTTCAGCAGGCACAATGCTATTGTGCGAATGATCCGTAAACCAAAGAAAGGTGCATGCAATGAACCGATCAAAAAGCTCCTGGTAGTGACTCGCTTCCAAAATCTCTGCAGCGTCGTCTGCAACGGTTCTTTGCTTCTTGGGAGCTTTTGCACCCAAAACCTGATTCACTCAACAGAAGGACAAGAAACAACAAAGACTCTTTTGTGGGGCCAGCAAAGTTCTTTGAAAATAGTCACAGATAGTCTTAATGTCCGATGTCCTTCCCTGTGTGCATTTGTCTTTTTGAGCTTCGTACCCGATCTAGTGACACCTGCAGGATGTTACATTTGCAAATGGAAGTTGGCAGGTACAGTGTGAGGGATCTGAGGGAGCTCCGACACAATACAACATGATTGTGCAGTCCACGAACTTCGTCGATAAGTGACAGTGAAATTGAGATTCACATCAGCTGATAGAATCCGGCACATTATCTTTGCATTTTCAGGCATTCTAGCCAGCATGAAGGAATGAAGGGCCTCTTCGGGAAAGTGCTTTCCAAGGCATTTGAGCATGCTGACAACATCTTCAGAGAGGCCTCTGCAGCGTTGAGCCATCATCAGCTGAATTATATACTTTGAATTGCCCCGAATTACCTGATACAACCAGACTTGTCTAGTCGAAAGCCTGCAGTTCTCAACGAGAGCATATGAGAGTTCTATAGAGTTCTCTATCATTATGCTACATTTGCAAATTGGATCAAATTATATATATATATAATTCAAATTAGTCATATCTGTGAGGTACAGAGCAGCAGAAAGTCACTGGTGGAGGGTATTTTTTGCAGGCCTTTCCGTGCCACGGTGGAGCCTCCGCGGACACTGTTTTCCCATGCCTGCGTGCATGGCACGGTGAATTTCGCAGTGAAGCCAAACAGGAGAGCCAACAAACACGGAACAAACATGTATGGTACAAAGGTTTCAGCGTGCCAATCTTCCAACAAAGATGCTTCAGTCATGCTCCGGAGAGAATGATAGTGAGACGGTCTTGCTGAGTGCTACTTCTGTACATGCAAAGCAAGTTCAGGGCTTGCAAGTGCCAGAGCAGCATACTTGTGGTGTCAAGACAAAGCTGGTGCAATAACAGTTCTGGCCACAGCGGCCATGGCTGCTTTGATAACCACTTCATCTTCATTCACGCGATGAGATCTCGTCAACGTCTCAAGACTCCTGACAGACAGTTATATAATATTATATAATTATATATAGACTATCTACCGTATATATGGATTTGGATGGTACAATTTGGATCAATTTGGACAGTCTCGGACTCTACCTGCCTCCACTCTCGTCCTGCGCTCCTACTTCAGCGGTTGATCACTTTTCTTCACCACACGCAGGGCCTCAAGTGCTTGTCAATCGCGGATCTTAAGATACACATACTCTTTCATGATTTCGAGATCTGAATTTGCAACCGATACCCACATGAAAAGCGTCGGTAGAAATTCACAAGAATTCGCTTCATTTGGCAGTTTGACTGTTTGGCTCTAAGATGCTTTAAGGTCAAAGCAGGTTGAAGATTGGGCTGCCACTTTGGACCGTGCCCGCTTGCTAGACGCTGCTTGTGGGCGATTTGTAGTGGCCTATCTGCAAAGATTTTCAAAAGCAGAAGTTTTGCACTTCTGATCTTTGAATATCTTTGATGGCACGCAAAAAGTCTTAAAACAAACAACCGTAAACCAAAAGTACTGTCAGGTTGTCAAGAATCACATGCAGTCCAGTGCTTTCAGCGTTCAAGAATCTGAGCTGCAGGCTCAAATTTATCACATCTTTCAACTGTTCTTACATGACTCTTACATTGTCTTACATGTTTTGCTAAGATTTGCTAAGTGAACATATGTGTACACTGTACACTATATTAAGTTTTTGTGACAGGACAGTGTAGACGTTGACACAGTTGACACGTTTGGAGCAAACTTTCATGCAGTCAGTTGCTGATTCAGCTTCACTTTTCTTACTTTTGAATTTAGGAAAATAAAAGATGTTTCTCAGCCGCTCCCTCCTTTTTTACTTGTCCAAGATTCAGCATTGATTGCTCTGATATTTGCTTTGGGCTGCTTTGCATCTTTGGATCATTTTGGATCAACTTCTTGTAAAGTCGTCCTTGACATGTTGACTAAACCTGCTGACACAATTATGGGGACGAGACTGTAGCGAGAGCTCGGTTTCATATGTCAACCACATCATCATCTAGTGGTTGATCACATAAAATCGTAAATGAGAGGCGCGGAGCACTTTTGGAAGATGAGGTCGGCAAAAGGTGAACGTCACTGCCTCTGGGTCCTCTGAGACAATTTTCTTGGTTGAAGTAACATTTCTACATTTCATCCTACTGGTAGTCAGTAGTGTCAGTAGTGCCACGCTGATGTGCGTCCACTCAAACTAGTTCTTGCGCCAGGTTTGGGAAAGACGTCGAGAAGCTCCCACAGCCCGACGCCTCGCATAACGCCTTGCACGTGGGCTTCAGTTAAAGCATCAGCACCACTGTAGCTTCCACATGGCTGAGTCATTGTCCTCCAACTGGCCACTGGGACAAACACGCCCTGGGACAGGGATGTCATCATTCCGATCATTCCCTATCATTCCCGCATCCAGCCACGACCAGGGCACAAACCAGAATCCTTGTCCCCCCCACTGTCCTTTGCTTCCAAGGCGGACAGTGCAAGCTGCAAGTCAGGTGGCAATGCATCAGCTACCTTCGGATTGGTGAGTCGCTGACAGTAGTGAGCATGAAGGTGCACAAAGTACCAATTGTGCAGCTAGAGTAAGTTTCACATCAAACTCTCAACATGCATTCCCAACTCAGACCTCTGCTGAGAGATTTGAAATGGAATATAATATATATATATATATATACTGTATATTTATAATATATATATATATATATTCTATGACTACTTTCTGCGGGTAATCAGTCCAGAAAAACCCATCGACACTTCAAACAGGTCTGGATGTGGTTTGAGAATCCTAAGGTCACTTGGAGTTGCAACGATCTCCTGGTCATGAAATGTCTCTACTGAGACGAATGCACTATGCCCACTGAATCCCACGGACCGCCTCGACTGGTTTGCCCTCCACATCAAGGAAAGACAGGCGAACTCCTAATGGTCAAGATGTTCAAGACGATGCGCAAAATAGTGAAGCAAAATTTGAGGCGTACAAAGATGGGAAAGAACAACAAGCTCTTGTTGGGAAATGCCACCAACGGATAAAAATTGCTCACTGAAGTAAAAAGAACCAAAAAGTATTACAGTAATGGTATCACAAACACACGGCCAAAGCCATGACATCAAGCGACTATGGAGGAAGTTGCGATTGCACAGGGTGTGATCGCTTTGAAAGGTTGCCGAGCTCGAGTATTTGGCATCACCTGTCAACCCCCAGGTGACTGACCATAGCCTCTGAATCCGTCATTAATCCAAAAGGTTGCTGCTAGACTGATCAAGAATACAGGGTTTCAATGCTTACATATATATATATAACATGTCTGTATAATACTGTATATCTATATATCTATATATATATTTATATTTATTGATTTATTTAAATATGTATAATTTTATATACTGAGAAACATATATATATGTATATATATGTATATATAGATATACTGTGTATGCATGTGTATGCACATATGGTGGTTGGTCAAAACTCATTTATCCGGGAACGGCCATTCTTCGCGAATAAAAAACTATCTTTAGCGGATCTTTCACGAGCTCCTTGTTTATCTTTCGTGGAAACCATGTTGAGCAACAACTCCTCTTATGAAGATTCATTCAGCACCTGCCAAATCACACCGAATTATCATGGATAACTTCTTCATAGCCTTGTAAACATGCAGCTAGCATCACGGAATCTCCCCTTCTCAGGACAGGTTATTATTGATTAGGCGATTTTGTTTGCAATGCTTACTGGGCCACTCCTTCAAAATGCACTTTGACTTTTGCCCAGTCCTTCGCAGAACTCTCGCAAAACTTTCGCGAAAATGCCCCTATCTGCGGACCCCAGCCATCAGCAGGGGGCGCATCAGAGGAACCGCAAACACTAGGGGCCTTGGTGTTTGGCTCTCGCAAAGCCTCACTTTTGGAAGCTTGGCTGCTGCATGTGGGGCTTGTTTCTTGAGACTTCAGAAAGCAACGCTAGGCAGTACCAGCGGCAGGTGCAAGGATGTGCTTCAAAATCATGGTATATTATTTGGCTGTGGCGAAGCCTCACCTTCGGAAGCTTGGCTGCTACCTATGAAGGGAAAGGTAAATGTGCGGTACCATTCTCCTGCCGGACCCCTGGGCCCCCGGGCGGCAGGAGGTGGTAGCCCTGAACAAGCTGTAATGTATACAATGATAATGATCCATAATATCCAACTTTCGCGAAACTTTCGCGAATAAAAAATTCTCTTCCGCGAGCTCGAAAAAAAACTTTCGCGAGGGTTTCCAACATAACATGCACGGCTTTCGCAATTAAAACTCCTTACAAGGACCTTTAGATCAACCACCATATCCTGCTTGTTTTCTTGAAGAAGCCGAGCAGCCTACAAGCGGATGACCTATGAAGGCCAGGTGGCTTCGTATTTGGTGTCTTCTGCCTGGAAACCAGAAACAAAACCAACTTGACTTGACTAGCACTACGACTGTTGGATTTGAAGAATACTGCTTAATTTCTTCCATTCAACACAGAAGATTGCAAAAGATTGCAACCATCCTTCTATAACACTTCATGTGCATGCACAGGGGAGGGGAAGTGAGGAAAGCACAGGATTGTGGTGAATCAGAGAAGGCGGAAGGGGGCGCCACCCCCTTTTGCTGGCTCTGGTGCAGTTTGAGCATGGGAGTCAAAAGAACATGCAGAAAAATCCCACGTCTGGAGTCTGCAGAGTTGACATCACATCACATGCATACGCAGCATAGGGTGCGGGACATAGGGCATGCGCCCCGACTGAAAAGTTGGAACAAGGCGGCGTCTTTGCATTTGCAGCGTGCCTGTATCGATTGAAACTTCCACAAGGCTGTAGGAGTCCTAAGCTCAGTGTTGGCCTCTAGGCCTCTACTAGGCCTCTACTAACTAGGCCTCTACTAGGCCTCTACTAACTAGGCCTCTACTAACTCGGCCTCTACTAACTAGGCCTCTACTAACTAGGCCTCCACTAACTAGGCCTCTACGAGCTAGGCCTCTACTAACTAGGCCTCTACTAGGCCTCTACTAACTAGGCCTCTACTAACTAGGCCTCTACGAGCTAGGCCTCTACTAGCTAGGCCTCTGCTAGGCCTTCACTGGGCCTCCACGACTGCCTTTCTGATTTCTCATGTTGCTGAAACCTGCCTCACTTGAGAATGCGGCCCCTCCTGGCTGATGAACCAAATGTGAAAGCACCTGTACAAACGAACAGGAAGATGCCAACGTCGTGGTAATGCTTAAAAGAGCAAACTATCATCATACAGCGTAAACATTCAAGAATTCAAATGGATACAAATCTTCTCAGTGCTCTGTGTTTTCTGCACCTTCAAGAATGTTCTTGCTGGCTTGCCATGGCGTCTGACACTGCTTGGGGCACCATTCTGGCACCAAAAAAGCGGCGCAAGAATCCTTAGCGTATGGAAGGTCGATGACACTCACAAACCGGAATCCAGAAAATCAGAACTTGCCCTTTGCAGTTGTCAACACCCTCTCGTGCTCAGTCCACTTTATATATAATATTTATGGACTGATGATATTGTCACGATTGATCTAAATTGTAGCCAAACCGCTTGTGACACGACCGCGGTATCCAACCATGACACAGCACAATGTAGTCGCGGCGAACCTTACGACTTGGATTGCTGTCCAGAGCTGTCCACAGTCAAGATTACCCCTCACTCACCTGGACTGGGCCCAGTCTGAGCTTCATGCCATACCTGTATTCATCTGAAACATGAGGTCATAGTATGCCCTGTACCTTGCAAGTCAACAGTGGTAACCTGAAAGGGTGCTCAATAAAGGAACCCAAAAGATAGGACTATTCAAGCCTTGCTGAGACTTTCAGCCATCTTTCACCCATCTAAAGCTCTTTCAAGCTCCAAACAAGTGGGAACGACAGTCGTCACAGTCGTCACAACTTCCAGAACTATGGCGATCACGACTTGGCCACCAGTAGGAGCCCAGAGTTTGGCACGTCCAAGCGGTGTATCCTTTGTTTGATGACGGTGCCTTCATGGTAGCCTAACTGCCGATGCTACAAGCAAATCTAGCTTTCCGCTGCGAACCAAAGAGAAAAGTAACAAAGCATTCTGTTACTGATCTTGAGCCATTTATGGTGCTGTGGTGCCACGACATGGCTTGGACACTCAAGAGTGACGTACGCAGGGCTGTACAATCAGATTGTAAGATATTGCAACATATTGCAACGTCAATCACCAGATGTCTGCAAAATCACAAGGGACAAGTGGCATTCCAAACTGGTGACCTTTATCACCAAAGATTGGCGGTCCATGCCTTGGCTCGGTTTCAAACCAACAACCCTTTGTCACAATCTGCTGCCCAAATCTGCCCAACAGGTAACATTTTGACATATGATTATATACCCTTGCTATCCCTCGCTCACTTGACCTCTCCGCTCACGCTCAAAGCCGGCCTTCCAAGCTCCAGACATTGAAGCGAGGAAGTTTTGCAGGGTTGGGACGGTTGGGACTTCCTGCCACTTGCAAGCCAAGCCACCGAACCAATCCAATAAATGAGGACAGATTCATCCAGATTCATGGCTCATCAGAAGTTCATGATCTTTCATGATGTTTCTGCGGGTCCTTCAAATTCTTCTGGTTCGACTCCTGACCACTCCTTTGGATGTCCTTAGCTTGAAGGAATGACTTTGCATCATGAACTAATTGCACAACGAGAACTCAAATGCTTGCAGTCAGCCACATGTGCCACAAATTGCCACTTTTGTCGTTCAACTGTTGGGAACAGTACGAATCAGTCACAACTGAGGCGCCCTCCCAGCCAGACCTCGAGCAAACTCGTGCAATTTCGATCAAACAAGAAATAAAACCTGCCCCCATGATCTGAAAAACACTCAAAGACTATTGGTAGTCAGCCCAGAAGATTATTTTCCTGAGAGCAGGACGGCTTTCGAAGTACAAATCTGTCAGAAAGTTCCAGAATGATTTCTGGTTCACTTCGACCCGCGACATCGAAATAGGAGTCCTGGCCACCACACAGGATCTGCATGATTCTTTGTCGGCAAATAGCCTAGCTGTCTCAAATTTGAAGTACCGTATCTCCTCCTTCCTTTGCAAGTGTGGGGGCAAGGAAGTAGATTGGTCTAGTACCTGCCGAACATGTTTGACTCACCATATATTAGACAAAGACTGCAAATGCAATGGTTGTATGGGGGAGAGTTTTGGGCTCCGAACCGATTGCTTTTTGATTGCCAAGCTCAAGGCGCCTCACCCTGACGCAGTACTCGTGACTTCACACACCTTGCAGCAAAGCTGACAAACACCCTTGCTACGCTAAATTGTTTCTTAGTCAATCTGCATCATTGCTAGCACAATGCTAGCACCATCAATACAGTACATGGTCAAATGCATCATCCTTTTAGTCATCATCGTCGTCGCTGTCGTCGCCATCATCACCATCATCATAATCATCAACATCATCATCATCATCATCATCATCCGTCCCATCCTGATCATCACCACAACCTTCCTTTTTATGTTTTGCTGTCTTCTCCTTCCCCTTCTCCTTCTCCTCCTCCTTCTGCATCTCCCTATCCTTCTCCTCCTGCTTCTGCTCCTTATTATTTCTGTATTCCTCGTTTTCTTCTTGCTTCTACTATCATTGCCACTATCATCGCCAGCATTTTTTTCTCACCATCGTCAGTACTGCCATATAAACATCACCTTGCTATCATCACCACAGCTGCCTCGAAGAGCCAGAAATGATTCTGCACAATGGAATCAGCCCCTGTGCATCTATATCCAAACGGTTTGAAAGGTTGGATTGATTTGATAAACATTGAGGTCTATGCTATGCTAACTGGATCAGCATGTGGCTTGGAGGTGTAGCACCAACAGCGCTATTGAGTTTAGGCAACTCCCTGCTTGACTGCTAGACAGTTGTCATAGTCTCAGTTTGCCATTGGTTTGCCATCATCCCTTCAAGTCTCTCTTGGCTTTCTAAGGAGGCGCAGTGAACGTTCTACAAGGTCGCATGCTCATCATGTGTTCTCTGCATCTAAGAATCTAGCACAAGACATCACAAGACCATATATGAGATTGAACAATTCAGTCACGTCACCTGACTCACATGTTCTTGCCAAAGCATGACTTAGACGATCACGAAGCCAATTCGGCATCTGTGAACGTGGCCGAATTGAAAGCCCATACAGATGCACAGGCCTCACCACATTTCAGACAGAAACATCTTAAGTATTCCCGACAATATCGCAAACCATCAAAAAGAGAACACAGCAGCTTGTTGATATTCTGAGTCAAACATGGTGACAGCGCCTTGAGGATGGCGTGCAGTTACAACCGTCTTGAATCAGGGTTCAAAATCGAATGCTGTCAAAACCTCATGTTTTCGACATTTTTCATTGGGGATGTATTGATTGAAGAGGCTTAAAGTCATGGAAGGGCTACCGAGGAAGTTGATTTCGGGCAACCCTCGCAGCACTTTATGGCTTTTTTTTGGTCAAGGCTGCATGTGGGTCACGTTTCAACGCTTGAAGTTGGAACAAAGTGCCCCCAGGCTTTTCCACAAGAATCCTTTGGCGGACCTTCGTCTCCAAAGCCAGGCGTCTTTTTATATATGTATATACCCTGGGAGCCCTCGACCTTTCAAACAAAGGTCTTTAGGATTCGACCTTTGTTTGTAGGGTAACGACCTTTGTTTGCCCCTGGCAGGTACATTGCCTACATCATGTGTCCAATGTGAGGGGTTCAAGGCCATTTTGGCCCATGTGGGATGCAAAGGTGCCATGCCACACATTGGCCTTGGTAAGATTTACAGTACCCAGTTAATCTCAGAAACGAGGTATGAAATCTACTTGTAACTCACTTCCACCAATCACATGGCACAGCAAGGTTAGTGTTAAATAATCATGATCAGATACCAAGTGCTGACTCGACAATTTATGTACAGGAAAATTTGAAATAGTAGGGTCAGACCACACATGACAAAACAGTCACTGACATCAGACCTGCTACCAGCCATGGGTCTATGAAGAGAGCTTTGGCAAAGGGCCTGATCCTCAATCAACACAATGATTAATATTCATTCAAAACACACATACCTGAGTTGTTCTATTTTACTCTTCAATTTTATCGATCATTCCCTGCACATTATATAATACGTGATATAACTTTGCCGTCGCTCCCAGGTCTCATCGAGCGTCTCAATGGCGAAGACATCATCAATCTCGATGATGAGTGTTTGGGTGCGACCCTTCCTTGCCCATGCCTCCCTGGGTCAGATTTTTGTTTCTCTGCACTCACGGTGAGACGTTTGACAGAAACCGGCATGCAGTCATCGTCGAAATTACATAGCCTCTTTTGGCTGTAGGGTTTGGCCTTGCCAGTGGTCAAAAACATGGATTCAAGAACTCGTCATCATGAACACAAGACACTCTAAGTCAAGACAACATTTTGGTTTTGGCTGACTATGGCTGAGATCCAGCCATGGATGTTCACGCCTAAGAGGCTCAATGCTCAAAGGGTAGCCTTGATCAAGTAGCACATGTTTTTGTCCACTGGTGCACTACCCACTGTATGGGAGCATTGTTTCGGTCAATCCAAGCATCATTGGAACCTGTCATTATTGCATTACATATGACATACATTTATTATAGGCAATTATAGGTCGAGGACTCCCAGGATATAGTTTATATAAAATTAAAATATATAAAATTTATGTTTGCTATGTCGATTTTTCCATCGTCATACCAAATAATTTCAAATGGTTACAATAATTACTTTATAAATATGATATATTTACTAATACGATAAATTTTATATGTAATTCTGTGATTCTTGAACCATTTTGTCCCCACTCTGACTGACTGGTCCCACTTGCCAGGAGTGGTTGAAGAGCCTGTGTGAGGATGCGGAGTTCATCTCGAATCGTAGAAAGGTACTACGTTTGCGAGCTGGATTGAACGATAAAGATGTCAAGCTAGTCATTGACCCAGTTTGTCTTTTGATTTGTTCAGTTAAATTCAACTGATATCCATGCATGGAAACTCAACAAGCTGCGCATGTAATGCTAGTGCAGTACAGTGTTTATCGACCTTACCCAATGCACCCTCATCATTTCCACAGCTTTATTTAAGGTGCCCAAGTTCCGCTTCATCGTGTTGGAGGGTCAGCGGTCCATCATCACAGAGCGTGAGGCCACCTAAGACAATTTAAACTCAATGGTTGTTCCTGAAATCAAATTAGTCATGAACATATCAATTAATTTTATTATAAAATATAAATTAACATGTGTGATAATCATAGTTGGGACTTGATGGGGTCCATCTGGGAGGTGCAGAGTGACCACAACTATGAGATGATGCTCTCATACATGGCTTCCTTTGCCAACGATCTTCCCCGACGGAAGGAACTCGAGGTGAGGTCTTGATTGTGGTTGCCGATCAATGTTTGATATTGTTTGCTGTCCGATGGAATCATCATATAACCTAGCTAGCTTAGCTTCCCATCTATTTTTTCCCGTGTCCCGTGTCTACATTGGCCAGGCCGCTCTGTGTTGGGCATCCAGCCACTACAAGTTGAACCCGTGGCGCCGGTGGGAGCAACACGAGGCTGGAAACCGACAAGCACCAACTTGATGCGCAATGGTGTTGAATACATATATAGACACTTCTGGGTATGCTGCGGCTAGTGCATGTAAATAAGACAGGATTAAACTAAGCATGACATTATTGTATAATAAATATGATTGTTATTTTATATAATATAATATTTTCATTACTTGTATAATATATATTACAATTATTAATTATTATTATATTATATTTATTATTAATTATTATTATATTAATTATTATTATATTAAAATAATATATTATACAATATATATTATATGATACATATCATACATGTATCGATCGATCTAGTTATCTAGCTCTCATGTGCTGAAAAAAACATATTCCTTTTGTGACATGCATCATGTGAAGCAGGAGGTGGTACCTACCTGAACCAAGCTTAACACATATTTTGTACATCATTGTCATGTCATATATGCCCTTTGGAAACTACATGTTTCATTGCATGTTCCTGTGCATGACTTGTTTTTTTTTTACCACCTGAACTGCCTAGGCCTGGTCCATCGTGGAAGCTGGAACTTTGATGGGGACAGCGTCATGGTGTTTGATGCGGTTTCAACGGAACCGTGGTGCAAGGCCTGATAACAATCTGATCAGATGTTAAAACTTATTCTCTTTACAATAGATCGATGGGTGCATATCTCAATCAAATTTGGGTCATCACACCTACAGACCTGTTGATCAAAGTTTGCTGTGTACCTGTACAACTGTTTGTGTAAAACCATAATGTTTTCTTTGGCATCAGGCCTGGGCATGAAAGAATCGAGAACATCAAAGCTATCATCAGAGCCAAGCTTCAGGACTGGCCCTGATCCTTTAACGCATCACATGAGCTTCACAGAAATATCGCAGCTACATGGACTCATGAATATCGACCCAGTTAGCAGACTAGATCATGATCAGTGTAATTTAAACCATGTCAAACTTATCATGATGGGTCAGGTTCATGTTTTGGATACCTGTCTTCTAAGAAGTCAATAATATGGGAAATACGTAATCACCGCATCCCGCAGGAACACGATTTGTTGACACCAGAGGGTAAGAAGGTGGCACAGCGTGGCCGTGGAGTAAGCGATAAGAAGGAGAAAGAGGTGGTGGGTGTCAGTGGTATTGGTTGGAGCAAATGATTGTTTGGAGCTTGCAATCTCATAGATCATAGAAATTAACCGAAATGGCAATAGATGCATGATTCTTTTGTAGTGGTTTATGTTTTGCATCTTGTTGTTGAATTCAGCATATATATGTTCTATGTTTCTGCATTGGAACCGCAGTTCCTGCACAAATTTTGCATGCATGCATGTAGTAGTGATTAAAATCAGTTGTTCATATATAATATATGCCAGGGTGCATATGAACAATAATTGCAATTATTACATTGCTGTCAACACGATGGATGCATATGAAAATGCAGTAAACATATTCCATACATGATTCATGTATAACTCATGAGTCAGGTTTGTTGATGTTGTAACGGCACATGCGTTTATTTAATTAATAAAAAAACACATGGAATTCGAATTCATGAATTGGTGGTGTGCCTGAATCACTAAGGCATTATTTACATGCATACATTGATTTACATGCATGCATGCATGCATGTATGCATGCATGCATACTATATATGATTTATTTGATTTACACTGTGATGTTGGACTACTCACATGTTCACTGACACACAGATATAACTTTTATAACTTTTTTGCCCAAATGATTTCACAGCATGTCTTCCTTCAGGGGAAACATATTTCCTCAGGGTCACATGCCATGAAAACAAACATATTCTGCGGGCAGGAGAAGAAGCCGACACCTGATGAGGCAGACACCCAGCCCATCCTTGACACACCCTCCATGCCCCCGCCATCCCCAAGAACCATTTGTTGGGAGGCAAGTGTTGAATCCCAGTGGCGTTTGGAAAGGGTTCGGTCCTCAAGCAATTTGGGGCAGCACTTGGAAGCCACCCCTGAAGAGCTATGTGTTGATGATCAACATGAACAAGATGAAAATGAACAACCCGAAGAGGAAGTTGTCACAGGGGATGAACTGGTTGAACCCATCCAGTTGGATTACGAAGATTTGTACCAGGACAATGACACAGTACAAATTTTGTCTGATGATGAATGTGTGATGAGCCCCAGCAAGCCCAAACACCCCATCACTGGGAACAATCCGGGTGGAGAGGTGGTGACAGAAGGGGAGGGAAAGGTGAAACCTGGGGAGCCTGTGGTGATTGCATCTCAACCCACTGAACCCGTTGAGACCGTTGAGAGCAATCCACCCGCCAAACCTGCCCCTGATTCAACAGCTCATCGACAGCGTGATCTTCATGAAGTTGAAGAAGCAGAAGTTTCAAAAGAAGTGGAGGAGACGATTACCAGTGATGTGGAAACAACCAAAGACACGAAGGTGGACAAGACAGCTTTCAAGGCTGGGTCGGGGGGTTGTAAATGCCTGTTCAAACGGGTATTAGTTGTAACATGAATTCATGGTATATGTCATATGTCCAAATTATTCCAAAATAAATTATCGAGATTGCATGTATTTTACTATTTTTATTCATAGTCAGCTTCTATTCTTAACTTGACGGTGAAAACACAACCTGTCAAAACATACTACTGGTTCAAGTTGTATATATTATATAATATAATTAATATGGGATTATATAACTCATAATGTTATCGACAGGACATGTATATGTCGATCCTTTTCCCCCCCGATCCTCGTATAGCACGTTTAACCTTTTTGCATACATACATGATATTATTGCATATAGTATTGATCAATTGATATTGATGCAATGTTCAAGCCATGTTCTGTTATATTTACACGGCAACACCCTGTAGAACATAGTTCTATCCTCCCTGCACCTTGCAGGACCGAAAGCCCATTGCTGCCCTCCCAGACACCAGCAAGGAGTTGCTGGACAAGGTTGACAAAACACTGGATGGCCTAAAAGCAGAAGAGGTTGAGAAAGAGTTTCTGAAGGCCTCTTTGCATAATTCTTATTTTTCTCGATTCTAGCACTGTAGACTTCGAGCTTGTGACGTTAATCATGCCCTGCAAAAAAATATGAGTGCATGATGGGCATTCATCCCAAAGATGAAGTTTTTTTGACATATTTGGGTTTATCCTGTTGTCTCTTGTTTCAAGACTCTTCCCATTTTTCCCATGAAGTGGCAGGCGCAAGCTGCATTGCGACAAATGCAAAAGGAAGGAGGACAGGAACATGAGGACCCTGACAGGCTGTATGCCGATGAGGCTGATGATGAGGGCAATCCAAAACCTCGTGGCCGAGGAAGAGGTAAAGGTAGGGGACGTGGAAGAGGGAGGTGTGGTACACCCAGACAACCCAACACGTCGCGTGGTGCTCCTAAAGGTGATGATGCCAAAGGGGAGAAGAAGAACAAAGATGGTGAGGCTCAGGAGGAGGATGCTCAAGCTGACATGGGTGACCAGGATGACAAAGAGAAAGATGAGACAACAGTAGATCAGACAGCTTCTGATAACAAAAGGCCCATCGTAGAATCAGGTCAAACCCCAAAGAGAAAAACACGAAGAGCTGGAGCAGGTTTCAAAAAGAGGTCAATGTCCAAAAGCCCTGCACACCCAAAGAAAAAGGTGAAAACGGGGAAGGCTGCAGAAGCACCAAACATGGATGAGGACTGTAAATGATCTTGCTATGTAATCTTATTTGATCCATGGCAGGTTCATGTTAACTATGAAAAATGAGCTTCTAGAATTCTACCTTCAAAATTGATTGCTCACATTGAACGATCTTTCCTGATATTCATTCGTTTCAGCCCAGTAAGACACAATTTAAAAGATATGTGTCCCCTTAATGACATACCAGGACCCGGACAAGAAAGAAAAGGAAGACAATGCTTCTGCTGAAGATGCTCCTGAAGCGTCTGCCCCAGCTTACCCTTTAGGTAAGCCCAGCGAGGGAAAACCCTTCTAAGGAGGAAAAGCCGGAGAAAACAAACAAGCAAAGGGAGGATGAGATGAAGTCCGAAATGGTACGCCCGCTTCCGGAGGGTATGTTCCCATTGACATGTGAAACATGCACAACTTGATCATTTACAACTTGAGTGTGTCCTTCCAATTATGTAATTTCAATGCACACCTTGACATGCATATGGGGCACTAGTAGCCTTGGCTGTTCCAACGAAATTTATAATATATATTATATAATATATATTATATAATAATTTTTATTATATCATATCTCAGCCATTCCATGCATGTTTTCATTGAATCGTGCATGTTGTACTTTACATAGTATGGTTGTTGTTGCACAAGCTGAGTTCAATGATGTTGTGCATGGACAACAACCATTTTTTATTGATCATGTTTATCAAGTTGGAAGTAAACAACAGGACATGATAAACAAAACAAATGTACTCCATACGATGTGACCTACATTTAAAAAAAAAAAAACAATCTGTGGGCACTGTGGGTATCAAGAATCAACATCACACAGCTTGATCCAAAATACACATGTGTGGATATGTTCTTACATTGCGCTGGAAGGCTAGAGCAGCAAACTTGGCAGTCTTGCGTGCAAAAGTTCAAGATCCAGCTCTGCGTTACCCCCCAGATGATGAACTGTTGCACCAAAAGTACCATGCTCAGCTTGTCTGTTTACCTCACTGGTGCCACTAAACGATCCCAGGGTGAATGGTGCTTACATCAAACTATTTCAAAATCCTAATTTGATTTTTCAAACGATTGCAAGATTTGCAAGTATCGCCTGTTTTATCAAAATGTATTTTATATCATTTACATTCTTAAATATGTCCTTGACTGTCAATGCATACCAAATCTGAGTATCTGTCTGAACATATGATCAGTCTTCTGAATCGGTATGACATATGCTGGATCTACGACATGGCTTGCATACCTCATATATTGGTACACATACATCATGCATGGTATCAATCAGCACTTGTAGATATGTCATATTTAACACAAAAAAACTATCGTATATATTGTAAGGATCAGATCCTATATCATGTTTCCAAAAATCAACATTGATAAATCCAAGAGATCATGTGTTTCGACCCATGCATAAATAATTTATTATAATAATGATATATTATTATTAATCAGTCTGTGAAGAAAACGGGTCAAGATCATTGTGGTGCCGAGGTCCTGGACCTTGCTCCCTCCGGATGACGCTGTTATGGCCACTGCAGAGACTGCAACCCGGATTCAGATCCTGCTTGGGGCCCCAGCGCCGACCTTTCACTTTTCCGCATGATGTCTCAAGTGAATCACACAAGTAGAATGCATATTATATTGATCTACATTTATAATTATAATATATATTAGATTATATATAATATATATTCTGTAATTATTGAATTTAATTGTTAAATACTACTACTGTGTGCATGCATGCATGATACATGAACAAAAATGCAGATAATATAAAATAATATAATATAATATATATAATTGATGAATTGGCACGTGTATTGAATATTTGCATGGAATTGTGTGCATGCATGCATGTTTGCATGTTTGACATGTGAGCCGGTGGCAAACCATGATAGGAACAATGGCCGATAGAATTACAATGATGATATGTCTTAATAAATAAATTAATTGTATATATATTTTATATCTGATATGCAGATCTGGGCTGGTAATTAAATATCATTTATATGACAAATGTATGCATGCATGATATATTAAACATGTTTTTGCAATTCCCTGATCCACATATTCTGGTTCTAGTTGGCATGATGATGTGCCGCCTAGGCTTTGTCAATCGCGTTCATACTGCGGCTCGTTCTATGTCAAGGATGTCCAGAAGGAAACGATCCAAGAGGTCATGAATGCAACCGGGATTACAGACCTACAGGCCTGGGGTGGTGACAGATTGACTTATCATATATATCGTATAGTGTGTGTGTGGCATGTATCATATGTGCACCAATCACCAATCATGTATTCATGATATTGTACATGCATGCATGCATGTGTATCGTATATTGCATGCATGCATGGATGCATGCATGCATGTGTATCGTACATGTGTGCATGGTGTACGTCGTTGGTTTTCAACAAAGTACAAATGTACCAAATAC
>Ga0126342_10004291_pt1 | contig 24233 bp, 20 predicted proteins | sample Cyp1metagenome_FD_92528 | JGI IMG/M metagenome (GOLD analysis project Ga0126342, IMG submission 92528) | Coral microbial communities from Lord Howe Island, Old Settlement Bay, Australia - Cyphastrea 1 metagenome | ecosystem: Host-associated > Invertebrates > Cnidaria > Coral ...
ATGCGTTTCCGATTTATGAGTGTAAAATGGAACGCCGCTACAAGATACAGTGCACACCCTTTTACTACAAAAACTGGTGCACGGGTCCATTTTTTTTGCTTGAATTATCCACGAATCAGAGGAAGGTACCAAGCACGTGTTCACCCTTTTAGTAGTGGAAATGGTAAGGGGGATCTATATAGCCTATAGCATTCTATAGTCACACAAAAAGTCGCTCTTTAAGGGGTTACCAGTACAAGAGTTTTAAACCCACCTTGTACTAATCCTACGTGCTGTCCACGCCTGCATGGGAGGCCAGCCACTGCTGGATGCTATCTGCCTCCTGGTGCAAAGCCTCTACACCTGGGTTCTTCGGTTGAGGGTTGGGGGGCAACTCAAGTTTTCTTCGGAGTGACCAGCGTCTAATCTGCTTTGCCCCTTTTGATGCCAAGGTTGATCTGTATTGACATTCAGTGCCAAGGTTTGGTGTTCATCAGCAAGAGGCTTGTCTCGGATCAACTTGGATCCCAAATGGAATCTTAGCTGGACATCCTTCAGATCACTCTGGAAACCATCCAGTTCCAGCACGCCATGCTGCATGAATGTTAGTTTGCCCAAGGGGAATAGATCTACCCTCTGGTAATCATACATGGCAATGGAAAATCCACCATTTAGAGATGTTTTCTTCCATCAAATTAAATGCCCATTTACAGGGGATTTCTAAGTTCACCATGTTTGACTACCGAAGGGTAAGTAGCATACCAACAAGTGCCACACCAATGGGATGCCGGGCTAAGTCCATCTGCCCAATCTTGGCCGCCCATGGGCATATCAATTCATGGCCCTGAAACCCGAGTGGCTTCAACCCACTTTTTGTCAGGACCTAGTGGCGTCGTAAAATGTGGGACCCCAAAACCATCCATTTTTAGGATCGCCCTAAATGGGAAAGGATATAAATGACCAACATGAATGAACAATAAAGCCGCCAGCCAGTACCAATATGTAGACACTATGGTGCTTGGTAGAGCAGGACTCATCTCGGGATTGAGCACGGCTCGACTCCTGCCCACAAGATTTTGGTTTCGTTTCTGCTGGTCAACGTTCTTGGCCCTAAATGAAGATGAGCTTCAGTCTTCAGAAACTCTACCAGGCCATAGAGGAATAAATTCCGCCTACGTAGTGCTTTGTGGTCTGCAGTCCATTTCAAGTGCTGGTTGTTCTTTCTGAATGCTTTGTTGCGCTAAGCCAAGCTTGTAAACACAGCTGCGATCACAGTGATCAAATGGTCATGCTATGGCTGTGACGTCCATGCGGAGCAACTAGCTTCCAGTTCATAGTTGATCTGGTCATGGTCCCAGTTGCAGCTAGCAAATCTGGCAAAACAAACCACAGAAAACAAAGTATCCTGAAGTTCCTGTCACATCCTGCTACCATATCTCCAGCCCCAAAATCCGTGGCCAAAAAAAAAGCACTTTTTGGACATGATCCTCTGCTCGTGTCCCTGGAAGGACCTCCTCAGACCTCAGTTTGGTGGATGGTTTCCCCATGGTTTTCCACACTCGCGTTCTCTAAAACAGAAGGCGCACAACCATAAAGAACATCTGTTGACCTCTCTAGATATGCTTTGGATGGACGTATGCAAATGAGGTAGTTCGAAAAATGTTTTGGAAGTAAATGTCCTTAGTGTGCTTGATCTTACTGTGCTTTTGAGACATGGCATGCCTGCTTTGCTGGCTGACTTGAGCATTGGCTGCATGACTTTAAACAACACCAAGAACTCCACAACTTTCTCAGTAAACCTGGAGAAGCACACCTTTGGGTTTTCCGTGTTGGAATCAATTGATGAGTATGTGGACCCTCAAGGGCTTGAATGAGGATTCGTACATGCCGTTTCCTGAACACGACGACACTTTTGAGGCTCGTGCGCTCAATGTCCTTCCATGGCAGCGATAAAAGTCCGTACGATTCACGACCTCAGTGCTGTCTGGGAATCGGGTAGGAACCCTTCCAGTCCTGGCCCCATGAAAATTGTCGATAAGGATAGATCAATGGATTAGAGTTGTACGCAATTTTCAGAATTTGAACATAGGACCAGTTTGGAGCCATCAAGACTCGACCGCAGCACTCACATCCGCACTGTTCCACAGCAGGGCTAAGCGGGATGCTAAGGTGAAATCAGATTCAGCTCACCCTGAGGTCATCCAGCCCTATGACGAATCATACGAAGCAATTCGTGTTTTTGGAGTCATGACTCATGACTCATGACTGTTTATGTTTACCCTCTGGTGAACTAACATAGCAATTGAAAATGGCCATTTATAGTGGATTTTCCCATTAAAAATGGTGATTTTCCATAGTTATGTAAACGTTTACCAGAGGGTATGCCAAAAGTATATCAGTAGCATTCGGCAGTATGATCCGCGAGGATGATCTCTGAGTCATCTCTGCAGCAAGTGCCCTGACATTCGCCAGGGACCAGCTGTCTAGTGCTCATAATGCAGCTGACAAGCACACTGGATACATTTGGATACCATCAAAATCGGATTCATAACCTCCCCTAACTTCGATGCTAACCAGGGGGGAATACCATCTTAGTCTTAGTCTGTGTCTGCCATTCATCACTTTAGGTGAGATCCAGCTGCTGCCAACCTAGTCGGGTGGTGTCAGATCCACAACTGGCTTTTCCTGCACCCTCCAGCGAATCAGAGTAGATATGACCATCCAGCATGAATATAAATAAATAAATACATATATATATATATATATATGTATCATTTCCTTTCATTTCCTAGAGAACTCCGGAGTTTTCATGAGTCTTTATGGGTTTTCCATATCTTAGCGTAGTGATTCACTCACTTCAGTCACTAGAGTCGCTAGTTCTCCACGGAAGCATCATCCAGCAAGACTCCCAGGCACAAGAGCCTGAGCTGGTGCTAAACGTGGGGAATGGATGGGAAAGGATGGGAATGGGATGATGATTTATAGCATTCTAATTTTAATGTATTTTACAGTTCTTATGGATCATTCCCCCATTCCCTAGCAGGGCCCTAGCACCCTTTCTTGTATTTTCCCCTTCTTCAGACTTGCGAAAATTATTCATACAAACCCATCTGCCAAGGTTTACTCTCCGATTGTAAAAAAAATCCGCGAATTAAACTGTTTTGGACTGAGGTCCGCTTTGTCCACTGATACATCGATTGGTGAGTTCGCAGTTGAGGTTGTGAAACAACCCTGGGCATTAGGCACTTTTGCTTCAGCGGTTGGGCTTGGTTGATAAGGTCGCCTTAATGTCATCTGGGTGTCAATGTCCATGAGCTATTCGTCTTTCCACATTTTTTCTGAATATTCATCGAGATTTCACCAGACCAAGTCAATGCTGCGTATGAGAATGAATCTCATCTCTAGCCCCTTGAGGCAGGAAACCCTCTGGCAAACAGACCTGAATGGACACCCCTAATGTGTGGACTCATTGTGGATGGTGTTTTGAAGAACCTACCGCTTAAACATAGATATTGCCCATTCACAGGGCAGATTTACAAGGGGTATTTTAATGTGGCAAACCCAATGTCATAAATCATGCTCCATTAATCTTCATTTACCAAATTACACCGTTGGCCCCCGAAAAGGGGTCAATTCTGTTCTGATTGCTAGAAACCATTCTGAAGGAAACCACTCAGTGGATTTGTGCAAATATTGGACAATAAGTCAAAACCCAGCAAAGAGCCAAAGAACCCCAATTTGGGTCTGGTCATCTGGCCGGGTGTGAAACAAGACCCTGCAGTCATGCTGCCTGCTGGTACTCAGATAACAACCCACATTTTAAGCTGATTCGCCCGATCCCACCATGTGTCTCGCAGGTCAGCAAGGCACACCTAACGTGAGTGTATTATTCACTGCTGCTTTGCCTCAAAGGGAAGTAAAGAATCCAACCACAACCATAAAAAATCAAACTGTGAAAGCTAAAACAGTTTAATAAAACTAATATTTTTTGGGCATTTTTGGGGCTTGATCCGCAAAGTGGCCAAATCATTCATCCAAAGCTAGATAGGATGTTTTGAAGGTGAATCAGAAATCAAACAAAACATAATTCCGTGATCATCAAAGGCTTGCCCTGTCAAATCAAAATCACTGAGCTGCCCAGCATCACCACTAAATCAACCAACACGCCGCAAGAATCCAAAATTACTGGATCTTCAAGTAAGAGAACCCAAAAAATCGCCAAACAATCCCCAAGAAATCGACCAACATCAGAACACATCTGGATCTTCCCCCCCAAAATCCCCAAACAAGTCATCAAAACTCCATCAAAATCCGCCGCTCAGCCCAGGTGCTGTCACCTTTCCAGCTGACAAGCCAGATCCAGCGAAGAAGCTGCCGCTAGGCTGACGGTCCAAGAAGCGAGTCCTGGGCGGATCGGTCAAGGGGGCCCTGGCTTCAGGATCTTTGGTGGGCCTGGAGAGTTTTAGAGGTTGAAACAAGGGATTCAACCAAGATACCGATTGATTCAACCAAGATCAATGGGAATTTCAGGATCCTAAAATGGAGGTACTGTACCATATTTCTGGCCATATTTTGGGGGGATATTCCTTATATATGGTAGGTACCTCCAATTTAGGTTCCTGAAATGGCCATTGACAAGATTATCCTTTTAGGAAAAGAAGGGGTCACTTTGGTATGTCCTTATTATCCTTTACCTATTGGTTGTTTAATAGGGTGAACTCTCCACAAACCAGTGGGACAAGGGGAATCCAAGGATTCAACTCCAAAAACTGGGGATTCTATGGATACTGCGGAGGTTCTACCATAGATGGGGGAGAAATGGGTTGTACACGATCAACATCTAATTTGGGAGGGGGCAAACCCAGCCATTTCTGGTGAAATTGGCGATGGCTTGGGATTGGATTTCCCACAGTAGTCATTTTTAGGATCTGAAGCAATCCAATAATTTGGACCGGCAAGTGCAGGGTGGAAAATGCTTTCAGCAAATTCTATGGAGGTATGTATATATATATATAATGGGTATTTGCTGTGTCTACAAGTAACATTTGGCAGGGGATGGGCAAAAAAAACAACTCCGAAAATAAGGTGGGCATCCTTCACCAGCGTCAACTGTGAGTCAAGTGAGATAACCAACGACATCAACGAGAAACGGCTTCAAGAACCCGACAGTGGGTATCGCTGGTAAAAACCCTGGCATCTCGATGTTCGCAATGCATAGCCGGAAAATGGATGTTAATCAGTATCCATTCTGAAGGCCCCACAATGTCCCAGAAGTACAGTATTGAACAATCCGCATGATGGGTATTGACACATCCCCATCGACCTGTGAGTCCGGGTTGCAAGAAAGGATTGTGATGCGGACCCAATTCATCGCCCTTTCGAATGCCTCGGCCGTTGACTGGGTCCAAAAAGGCATGTGTGCTCCCTTGACACAGAATGAAAACCAGCTGTTACAGCTGGCTGAATCATGACAATTGATATCCAAAATTAAGATAACATGAGATCCCCCATGATAAGCCCTGGATGCCTGTCTCCCCGCAACAATTCACAATATCATATATCTACAAGTTGACTCATGTCCAAACGAACCGGTTTTAGTATTAGCATCTGCTCAATCTATAGGGGTCATATGATGGGAACGGCTCAAACGCTATCCCCGGATTTTCCCCAAACAATAGATGGCAGAAATGCTCATGATGCCAGTTCTTGTGGGTCGGTTGGTATATGTCTATGAGTCAAAACCCTGGTACCTTAGGTACCCTAAAATCGCTGGTTGATGGATGGTTATTCCCCAAGTTATTCCATCCTCATCTTGGCGGCTCCTGACGAGGAGCGAGGCATGGGCTCGTGTAAGCCGATCTCTTGCGAGCTGGGGCACCTCTCCAGGTAGGAACAATGGATGTCCTTCTGGTAGTTGAATATAGCCATGAAACATCACCATGTGTAATAGGCAAAACCTCTATGGGTCATTGTCCATAGCCAGGTCACAATTTTCATGGAGTGCATTCTCTTGCCCAGCTTACTAAGGGAGGATTCCTCTAAACTTCCTTAACACCAGTCCAGTGAATATATCACTGGGGATGGAGCAAGAAACGCATGGAACCTGGGGAGATTCCGTCAAGATCATCTGGTGGTTGAACCACCTGTTGCTTGGGACATGTGCAATTCGGGATCCCCAAAACACATTAGAGGTACCACCTACGAATCACCAGCTGGTGAGCTTGAGCAAACCAGCTCCTGCCAAAGGTGGGCACGGGCCATGGCCTCAAAATTCTGGATCCTATTTAGTGGGATGACAATTTTAATGAAAAAAAGTGACATTTCAAACCCTAAAATGACACATACATGGGCGGGATGCTCCAAGTGAGTGGCCCTAGCGACCTAGTGTCTTGGGATAATCACTAGGTCACCAGGGACACTCACTTGGAGCACGCCAACAAACAACAATTACCAGAGGGTATATCATGGTATATCAGTGTATCCAATATCCCATTCATCCCCCATTCATCTCCCATTACCCTCTGGTAATTTAACAGTTTGCTATTGAAAATCGCCCATTGAGTTCGTTGATTTACCTATTAAAGATGGTGATTTTCCATAGCTATGTTCAACTACCAGAGGGTAATATTCCATTGATTCCCAGGCTTTTCAACATGCTGGGATGATCGAGGCGCTTCATGGCAGCAGCCCCCAAAGCCATCGCCAAGGTCTTGTGGTCTTGTGCTTCCGAGCACCCAAGCTACGACCTGAGGCCAAAGGTGTGCCTATGGTGGCGCGAGGGGATCTGGTGTGGATATGCTGTGGATATTGTGGTTGAGCCATCCATTGATGAAAAGGATCAAAAAAGGGAAATCACATATGGTTTAAGCAATTTTAGGCGCATTTGCTAGCCAAGAATAAGGATTTGATGCTGAACAAAGAGGACTTAATGAATGAATAATTCTAGGATTCTAGGGCTGTGGGTATTTCTGGAAACTGAGATTAACCTCCGATTTGTGTTTAGGTGGGGTGCAGGCCCCTTTTGCGGGTGGAACGGGCAATGTAGCAAACAGCCAAACAGCCATCAAACATCTCAATACATCACGCACCATTTTGTGAAGTCAACGCTCTGCCGAATTCAGCAGCTGTTGCGTAAGACAACTATGCCGGAACGGCGACTTGGCTAGGTGAGAATAGCTGGTGTTATCTTAGCTTTTCGTCGGTGGCACCCGCAACCTTATCTTGGCCGGTTGAACTATCTTACCCTTTTTTTGGGTAAACTAACATCGATGTGGAGAAGCCACTGTAGATCATTTTCCAACGGGAATTTTCCAGGATTTTCCACAGCTATGTCACTCCCCAAGGTCAATCATGTTTAATCCCTATTTTTGATGGTTAAACCCATATTTTTGATGGTTAAATGCCTATGTTTGATGCTTAAACCCGTTAAACCCCAGCATGCAAAACCTATTCCCTCAGCATTGGCTCGGCTCCCGGCAACTCTTTGGTCGTTCGAAGGTGGCGGCACAAGGCCAGCGGAGATCTACCTGCGAGGCACTGCCAACAGCAAGTGTAGTGTAATAACAAACACACACACACAGATTTTTTTGGGTACCACATATATATATATACAGATACATATGAATATATGTATATGATCACATATATGATTTTATACACATATGCAAATGTAAATACACTTACATGGCATTCATTCACTTAAAATACACACACACAAACAAAGGATCACACTGAATCAATGCACTGTATAGCATATATATATAAATATAATATGCAAAGATGTATGCACACATACATCGAAGATCATATCTCTATATCTCCATATATCCACATATCCTAGTATATATATATATATATATTATGTACATGATATACACACCTTAACTCAGACCTAGCATTTGTCGCGCCTGCATCCCTAAGCGCTGCGAGCTGCCAGAGGACCTGCCGCTGGGGAAGTGCTCCAGCACATGTGAACCCCCAACATTTTCCTGCGAATTCACTGCCTAAATTTAAGATGAAACCATATTAGACAGATAAGATCAAATGAAGCCAGATTGAACCAGTTAAACCAGTTACTGCGTCCTGGAAGATATTCGAAGCCGCTTTTCCTGGATGTGTGTTTATCTTCCTCCTCCTCTTCAACAAATGACGACCTGTGATGATCTGTGATGACTTGTCACCTTCTTGAACGCCGTGATGACGTTTCGCTTTTCTCCACTGCCTCGTTTCTCAAAGCTATGCCATGGCTGTGATAGGAGGGCACCCTGGAACCCTCCAAAGTAGGTAGATAAATGTTGATTCCCCCTTAAATATATGTAAATCTATGTCAAAATATATGTCAAAATATGGTGCAATACGCCTTGATCCATCTGAATGTTTTTTGTTAGGCAATGTCATTACTTTTCTTGGAGGGGTTTGGATTGCCGGAAAACCCTTGGACTTCTCCAATATATATAAAATATGCAGAAGCAGCGGTGAAGTTTTTCAACCACACGGTCGATCAAACTCAGACCCAGAACCGGTAAGGTCAGGGAACAGCAGTTGCATCTGTTTCTACTGTGGCTCCATAGCTTGGTCTTTGCAAAGCTCCTCCCAGCGGACACCAAGAGACTTCGATTGGATACCTTGCACGCATCATAGCGTCTGGCAAGGTCGCCTGAATAGGCCACTCCATCCCAAACAACAAGGTGAACTGGTAGCGTGTAACCCTGGACGTCGTTTCGATATCGCATTCATCATCATTCATCTATTTAAGTTGCCGTGTCTGCCACCTTATGCGCAACAACTCAGGCAAAATCAATCTCGTGGCATGCTTTACCGGAGAATTGAGTTTGAACTTGCATTTTATCCAATTTATCTGAGACAGTCTCCCGATGGGCCATAACCAGCACAAAACAATCTTTGGCCAAGAGCAACGGTTTGGAGATGTTTGGAGTATCAGCTTTGAGCTGCGAGATGGCCTTGCTGGGAAGCATCTTCGAGGAAGCGAAAATCTTGGACAGTGGCTCCACATGCCTACCTCATGCAGCGTCATCAGGTCACGAACATCAGACGTTTCCAGGTGCCAAGTTTGAATCTCACGACTCATGCCATCTTTATCCATCTTTCATCAGTGGCCCACATGTCTCAAACCTTGCATGCAGCCAAATTTCCCTTCCTCTCAGAGCGCATGTAGGAGCCAGCATTGGTGAAGCTGATATCCACGCTGTCGTAACCTGAAGTTGATCCCTTTCTCAGCTCGCCTTCGGGATGTCTGAAAATATAGGGCGCCTGGAAGTCCAAACGGATTGATGATGATTGCCATTATCATTATCATCATTATCCCATAAAATGACATAACATGACCACAACAGAGCATTTTATGATATTTTATGCCACATGTTCAAATATTTTCAGACAAACCCATATGCAACTCATACGACTGGCGAACTTCATTTGGAACACATCTGGATCTGGATGGCGATACTCAGCATCTTTTTCCTCGAGATTCTTGGCTCCATCTTGCTGCATCCTTTCATGGCAAGTCTACCACCACCATCCCCCATCAAACCAGCAACAACCGGGTGTTTAAAAAAATGCACCCTAGATCCATCTATCTCCATTGGTTCAGAACATCGTTTTCCTTCTTGAGGTTGCCGCAAATTTGGGGTATTAGCCTATTCTTGACTAAGCCAAACTTTGAAAAGTGCTCTTTACCACTTGGTTTGCCTAGCCTTCCTCCATCTGCCGAGGCTCGTAGGTGGGAGAGACACTTGGGTCGAAATTCGGCCTGCAGTGATCGGTAGAGCCTAAGTTGACAGCCAAGTGCCACCAAGTCCAGCTGAAATATGCTAGTTGGGGGTGCATCCCAGGAATCGTGAATGGTTAACATGGTACAATCCAGTCTAATCCAGTCCTATAAATTCGCAAAGATGGTCTATAGGCTATGTCTTAGGTTATAAACCACCTACTATATAACTGGGATGCACATCTGAGTAGAATTGTTGAAGGTTCCTAAGAATATGAAGAAATTCATAGAACTTCCATGCGCCATGCACCCTGGAAAGTGGGGATGGCCATCCCCATTCCCTTTGCAGCGCAGTGGCTGACTGTACCGCTGCACATCATATGTAGCACGCCCTTGTGTAGTCAAGGGCTGGTCGGACAGCATTGAGCTGTCAGCTGCCATTGGAACGAAGAAGCTTGAAATGGAGCCTATGGGCAACTTTGATTATTTTGATTTGAGAACAATCTTGATCCGCAAATCCTGGGTTTTGATGATGGCCGTTTCTCGGTGCCGGACTTCAAGGGGATATGAATCGCAAATATATCGTCGAACGATGGTCCTACATGGTCTTACTAGGTTGGCAGGTTTCCTGAATTTCCCGCTTCAAACTTCCATGTTCTGAGCCAATAAACAGCGCATAACGGTTATGTACTCCTAGTGCATCCCCATGAGCGACTGGGCACCAGTTGAGTACCACGGGAACTCCCCAGGGCCTCTTCCGTGGCTAGGCATCCGTGCGCGCAAACCCACATCTTTCAAGGGTAAGCCCAGGGGCGATGTGAGATGTGGCGACCTTGGCGCGGGAATGTCTAGCCATGGGTCTACTTCGCCTGGTACCTCGGTGAACATTAGAAAACTGGCTTCAATGGATGGTCATCCCCCTGAAAAAAATCTCTCCAGTGCCGCTACATATGGTTGATCTCCCGTCCCTGACATGCACCTCACTGGCCGTTGAAGGCTGCCTATATGGTTCGCAATTTACGACGAAGAAATATCGACATCCGTACTATCCAGATCTATCCAGGTCCCAAAGCAAATAAACACACGCACAGAGAGAGAGAGAGAGAGAGATAGATAGATAGATAGATAGATAGATAGATAGATAGATAGATATACATCACACACACACACATATATATATATATATAAATAATATATTATAAACTAAAACTATAGCACAATTTGAGGTCAATAGGCAGTCACCAGTCCACCCTCGGCACTTTTTCGCATCTGCTTCTCTTTGGGCTGTTCTCTTGTCGCGGGGCACGCGGCCACTGATCTTTCCGCCGGAGCTGGCGCTGGAGCCGCTCGTCATCTCACAAAAAGAGTCGATATCCTTGGTGAGGCACGAAAACCGAGTTCAACACATGGCAGACACGTTCGCATTATTATTATCATCATCATCATGATATATATATATTATGATATTATGAGTTTATATATTTATACAAAATTATATATATATATACATACATGATATATATATATATATCATAATGATTATGAAAACAGTGTCCAGAAATGGAGGAGTCAGTTTCATTTTGAAGAGGAGAGCCTTGACAAAAGAACTATTTCAAGGTGTATGACTGAACAAAGATGTCACGAGGCAATATATAGCATACAGCATGGAAAACAGCTCATCGGAATAAACAATTTCAGATATCCGGGTCCCTTGTTCCGTTTGGACATTTGCCCCAATCATGCCGCAAATGGATATATCATCTTGAATACAAACTAACTCAACATACCAATTTTGCAGGACCATTGCTACTCCAACTTCCAGCCAAGCAACGCCATTATCATACAGGCACAACTCACGAAAGGGCTCAGCCGATCTCCGATCACCGCAAAGCGTCCAAACATTCCCAAGAAGCCTGGAGCCTCGAGAGCGCAGTTCGGAGAAGTTCGATGTTTGATGAAACATGCTTAATATGAAGGCCACAAATGCTATGCGGATTCCATGCTTACCCACTGTCACTGATCCAAAGTTCATAAATTCCAAACAAGTGAGTGCCGAAAAACCAAAAAAACAACAATTTGTGCGCAGCCCAGTAATGATACACAATTATATAATGATGGCATATTCATGCATCTTCCCATTCTTGTTGGTCGTTAATGTTATCACCCCATGAGCTTTTTCCAAGACCCAAATCCTTGTCCAGCCTTTGGCTGTAGGAAGTTCCCGAAGCGTGGCCTGTGATTTCGCAGCTGTTGGAAGCTTCATGGCTTTCCATGGATTTGTGATCCCGATCCAAGCAGGGATACCTCATTGCTTGATCCCCCCTGCAGATAGAAAAGAAACAGCTGTTCAACAGCTGCTGTTGCACTATGGACCTGGACAACTTGCCATTTTTCAGTGCATGGCATTGTTGTTACTGTTATGTTCTGCAAAAAATGCCAACCTGCAATAATCACCAAAGAGACACAATTTTTACCTTTAATGATCATGACCATTAGTCATCACTATACAGGGGATTGCTGGGGCCTTCGGTCCTGTGTGGTCACAGCTTTGTCGACACGATTTCATGTGAAACTGTTATGACAGAAGGAACGCAAGTGACAAACTGCATGATATTTGCTGCCTGCAGGTTCGAGGCGCAAAGATGCTGAGCAGAATTCCCCACATGAGTCTCCACACTTCTAAAACTTGCTGTCAACACTCCTTCAACAATATTAATATAAGTAGGCATTGAAATTTCTACTCTAAACCATCCTCCAACCCAAAAAAAATGCAACCTCGTGAATTTCAACTTGCAGGGTCACTCAATATAGTGCCTGTCCCATCCTATTCCAGTTCTCAGTTCCCCATTCCGTAAAATGATTCCTGAAAACATCCCGGACCTCAAGTAGGAGCAGGTGCAAATGCTGAGAAGAACCACCACCAACAATCCCTGGAAGTCGAACAACGCCGACATCGCCTCGACCCATCATGGGATTTTTCCCGTGATGAGTCATGGCTTTGGACGGAGTCAGTATGTTGTTAGTTATTAAAATCTGGCTGGTGGTTTTAACATGTTGAAAAATATGAAAGTCAATGGGAAGGATGATCCCATGTATTATGGAAAAAATGTTTGAAACCACCAAGCAGTTATGGTACCTATAATGATTGGACAATGGATAATGGGAGAAGACTTGATAATTATGGGATAATAATGGAAGAATCAGATTTGATGGGTTACAACAACATGTTACAAACCCTTTGGCTAACGCTGTGGCACATCCCAGAGGGAGTTGACCCGACCTGACATGAGGTCTTCATGAAAGGGCTCATTTTTGACGTGTTGGGGTCTTCAAGGTTTTAAATGAAGGCATGATTGGGGATTTAGGGAGTGCCCCAGTTCTCACAGTGCTGAATCGTTTGGATTTGTAGTGCAGGGCTGAAGGGCCCATGCCTTCTCCGAAGTGGTCACACCCTGCAGCCAAGTATCTTCCCTGCCCTCCCACGTGCACCGCGGGCTATTGGAGTTTCTGTACTGATCCAAAATCAGAAAGGCACAGTGCATGTAATGTCAAACCACTCACTCCAAGACATTCCAAGACCATCTGCACAAACTTCAATAGGTCAAACATCGCCCCTGAGTTAGGTAGGCTCTGGTTCAAATCAATGGCAGACTTAGGATTGAGTGGCATCAGGCAGGTTGACCTTAGCAAACCCTCCTTCATCCATTTCCGCAAAAAAATCACTTTTTCGAGCCTTCAAAATGGAGGCCAACCATGGCCAACCAAACAACCATGGCCAGCTGAAGCAAAATCCCAGGTGAACTGGACGATCCTCTTGGCTTCCGAACCAGACCAGTGGAGAGACAGCCTCTCCAGTGCCTCAGCGGCTATTCTGCTTGCATCAGAAATAGCCCCATGAAATCCTATGAACTGGCTTATAGCGTCCCCCAAAAAGATCCAAACAGATTTCCAGGATGGTAAGGATGATGTTTCCCCCTCAACTTCCAGCTTTCCAACTTTTCGACCCTTGGAGGTTGACCAGCGACCCAGCGTTCCCAGAGCTAAGACCAAGGACTTAGTCGAAGGCTGCTCCCAACTTCCTGAGGTCGCTGTGAACAGATTTTTTGGGATGTCATGGCCATATTTCAGGAACACCAGTTTCATTTCAGGAAAAACAGTGTCTGATCTTCATCAATTCTTGGTGGTTACATAGTTTTCCATAGTTTTCCGAATTCAGCTTTCAGAATTTCGCCAGAAAACCGTAGCCTGCAGCTCACCATTGCAACTGAGTCACCACGATGGGACCTCCATGGATCGATTCATCACCAGATACCTGAGATCTGAAGATATGGCGAAGCTAAGGTGCCATGCTAAACCATGGCATTCCTAAATAACAGCATGCACATAATTATCACATCAGTACCATATAATATTATGATTATACATGGTAATACGCGACAAGCAAATAATGTACAATATTGTACAATATTATTATCATGACTATGAAAAACCATATCATCAGGATTATCGTAATAATTATATATATAGTATCATCATAATTATCATGTTTGATTCTTCACTTTTATTCCCAATATCAAATGTCGTAAGCCCAGTCACAACGAGCTGCACCCAATAGCTCTCTTAGCCCAATGGTTTTGGCAGATCAGGCCATCAACCAAGCGCAAGGCACTGGAAACACAACGGGATCCCTTGGGATTGCTATGTGTTTCTGCTGTGGGGCCACCTCTGGTGCACTGTCAATGGCTGGGTCTAGGTATACCAGGTATCCAACACTCCAAGTCGGTGCCAGAATGTCATGGTCCTGCACAGAATGTTGCGCCAAATTCTCCCAGAAACGCCCCCGATTTAGCTGGTAAAAGGACAGTTTCCTGATGTTTCCTGCAAGTTTTCCCCTAAATAAACCCAGCGATTCGTGAGAAATGATGAAGCGACTTGTCAAGGCTATCTCGGAACGTGCAGGGCAGCTCGGGCTGTTTTTGAAACTTCAAATGTAAATCAATCTTTCCTGGATTGAGACTTTTGCTCAACCAGCTAGAAACAAATCCCTCTCCCCTCATATATTCGACACCAAATCGAACATTTACCCTGTACATCACTGTACACCCTAGTTCAGTATTGGATCTATCATTTTGGATCACTTTGGGGTCCCTTGTTGGCCCTATTGGGGCTATTCGGAGCTATTGGCCCTATTGGGGGATTGGATCACAACTGGCTGCCTTTGGCCTGGGTTTGCAAGACGAACAAGGCGGTGCCCACCTAAACGATACCTAAGTCGGTTCACAAATAGCATCAAACAGCATCAAATAGCATCAAATAGCTGGTGTTCACTTTGGCTATCTCGTGATCATCATAAATTCTCTTCGGGGCACCGCCTGCTTTGCCACTCGACTCAGGCGTTGATGCCAGGAATGGATGGGCCTATGTCTAACTCCACTTCTAGTTCGAGGTCGTCCAGATCGTCATCTGGCAAGTCAACCTCAAAGAAGGCATCCTGAAACTTGCAACCACCAGATTCTTGTCCATCCGGAAAGCTGGAAATCATGAGTCGACTATCTATGAACCCCTTGAGGAGAGAAACAGACACCTTCATTTATTGTTGTGGACCCCTGTGTAGCAAGAACTGCCCCATGGTCAACGCCCCAATCCCTGGTTGATGGTTAGAACTACCATCTCAGAGTGGACAATGTGACGCCAACCCGCTCAATTAGTCTCAATGCATCAGGATTTTCCCAGTAGCTGGATGGCATTCTTTGGAATGGCTGGGACCTTCACAGTTGCTGATTACCACGCACCAAAATCACCAAAAGCTTCAAAGTTCTGTCCTCAGCATGGGCCTTTAAGAAGTCCCCCAGCAAAGTGGCTTCGCGCTGTCCGATGTCATGCCCCAAGGCTTGTAGCCTCTCCAAGCGAAAGCCAGGCCAGTGATCAATTCGTTCCAGCGATGACTTAACCTGAGCTTTCTAGGCAGTTTTTTTTTCTGGGAATGACACCATCTAATGGGGGTAAAACAATAATAAACCACCCATTTGGGAATGGTTTACACCACCTATTTATGGTTTATTATTGTTCTACAAACATTATGTAGGCTTTGGTGGGTGTCTTTTGAACTATTTTGAACCATACCAAATTTTCTTTCCGAGCTGTGGAATCCGAATCGGACTGTGCCTCACCTTAAATGGTCTTCAAACAAGATCAAAACACACCCATCTGATAACCCATAATTTATAATGGCACGAAGAACTATAATGACTTGGGGCAGCCCCTATTTTGTGTAGTTTCACCCCGTTTTCAGAATATGACAATCAGCTCGGATCATGTCCTAAGTGCATCGTTCCAATGCCTCCGACAAACTTGGCAACTATTTATTCAAACATACAGTCGGCAAGCTGTGAGCAGTAAAATGATGTAACATGTGAATATCTATCATATTTTCTGATCCTTCTGACTTGGTATATAACAACCGTATCTGCAATCATTCCAGTCGTTTCCCAATCATTCCAATCGTTTTCCAATCATTCCAATACCAAATTTTTGCTGGCTGTCTTCGTAGTGGAATTGTTGTTGGTTGTGCTGCGCTACGCTGCGCGCTACATTATCGTGCTTGTGTATCGATGATTGGCAGTATCATGTCAGCTACGTCTAACTGGCAGTATCATTATGAATGAGGGATGGAAATCCTTGGTTCATAGGGGTTGCCGACCAATCATTGGTGGAATCTTGATTTATGAGACGATATTGGACAATGTTCACCCCCAGAAGCACGTTGCCTGACATCTTTTTGGTACACAACTGACGCATTGAGCTATATAACACCAGTCCCCAGCCATGGTGCCAACTCGAAAGGGACTTCAGAATCTTCTTCAGCAGCTTGAAGCCACACGGGCCGTGCTGCCTGCCAACATCCCCACTGCACAGGATGGTTCCTGTATCTCAATTTTTGAACATGGTTCCAACATGTTCCAAAATGTTCCAAACATATCTTGGGGCCGCACGTTCAAAAAACTTGTGCACTTGTGATATCTTTTGTATCTTTTGTGAACATTTGGCACCTAGTTGTGGCTGACCGGCCAGTCCCACCCTTCGGCGCCCGGCCTTTCTTCTCCTGCTCTGCAACTTCCTGCGCCGAGCCAATGACCAGTTCCAAAAGCTGGCCAACAAATTCGGCGGGCATGTTACAATGTTGCAGGAAAGCGTTTTCTTTTTACCGTACCATTCTTTCTTCACCTTCAAGATTCTCACAGTATTCAAGTAACACATCCACCAGGATCGGGCTGATGTTTGATGATTTTTGATGATTTTTGGGGATCCATCAGCCACCATGGAACCATCCGCAAAGGTCATGCAAAGAAGAGAGACAAGTCAATCCGTTGAGGCTGTGATGGGACATAGCCATCCATTACTGGGTTGGGGTTGATCTACAAGGCACTATGGTTGAACCATGTTAAGATCATCCAAATTTCTGGTGATTCGGGTGCAAATTTGCATCCTACTCCGGGGATCAACGACAAAAACATCTGGCAACGATGGTTCAATCATAACCGAACCAATTTTCTGGAACCTGACAAACGGAGTTCCAAAGCTGATTTTGCTATGGGATATGGCAATTTTCGAGTTCCATTTTTTTTATTTAGACAGTGTAAATAAATCAAACGCTTTGAGTCTTAAATCCCCGTTTTTGTTGCTTAAATTCTACATATGTGCCCATGAAATATGGTTATCATATACATTCATATACATGGTTGTGGTTGCTTCCTCAATCTACCCAAAGCCGAAGGGTTTCCACTTCCGGCCTCAGATGTTCATCTGCTCCGCGAAAGCCCCAGGCATCACCCGGCACGAAGCCCACACTCCCCACGAAGCCACCCAAGTTGTGGGGCGAACTGAGCTGTGGGTCAAACCATCATGACTTGGGGGATGCGGGATGCGACACATTTTCCAGCAATCCCCAAGTCATAGAAAAGTGTGACGCCTGGAAATATGTGGTCAACATCATCGGATTACCATCCTGGAAGATCCTGGAAGCACTTTTCGATCTGGTTGGGGGGTTGCTATGAAGCATGTGATGCAATCATGAAGAATCGGAATTTAACAATAAACGGGGAATCAGAGGGATTTAACACTGAAAACAGGGATCAAGCATTAACAATAGGGTTTTGACATGTTTTGACCAAACCGGGATTCAACCATCCAACCATTTGTGACTGAAGCAGCACAGGATTGGATGTAATCTGCAAACATGTGATTTAACAATCAAAAACTGACCCACTGTAGCCTGACAATCCTATCAATCTAAGAATATGCTGCCATTTTTGCCTTTTTGGGGTGCACCCGGAAAAACCAGCTTTTATGATGTTTGCCAGGCAAGATCATCCAAAGTATGATCAAATTTATTTGATTTCCGTCCCCGAAACATCCTGAAACCATATCTTCTGGGTAAATTATAATATTTCACTAACCTGAATCTTGCGGCCATTTGGGGATGATTCCCCTATAAAAACCATGATTCCAGTGAGGGAGGACAGTGAGGTCGTGATCAAATTTACCCATCTTGGAACAAAGCCTGGTGCCTTGTCATATGGCATTGTGGGAGAGTTATGTGACTGGAAGATACTGGAAGCATCCGAGGGGCCGCAAATAAGCATCCAGCCTGGGAAGTTTTCATGAGGCCCGTTAAGCTGCCCAAACTGGGGACATGCCATTGGATTGGGACGAATAAAGAGATAACGTACGGATAACTATGGATGTATAAACTATGGAATAAACTATGGATAAATCCCATTGTTATATACTATGGTTATATACTATGGATAACTATGGGCCTATAAACTGGGAATGCTTCAGTGGTTCCTTGTTCTTTTCTCAGGGAACCGATTGTTTGGTGCTGAGTTTCGACAAGTCGCGCAAAGTTGCATCCTTGAGAGATGCCGCCCAGAAATACGCAACCGGCCTGGCTCAGAGGAGGACCGCCCTATTTCAGCTTTGTAAAAGATTGCAGATGATCATAAATCATAAATGATCCAGATATGGATATGGATCAACATTGACCTTTTTTTGTTTTGGGTAGTGGCTTGGGAAGCACAGGCTTTGATCCTTTGTCATAGGATCTGCGATGTTTACCCATACCCAGATGTTGCTGCAAAACTCATGTGCCGTCCCATCATGTCAATCCAACCGCTGCCTCCAATCGGAGGACTTCTTCATGGATCACCTACAAAAGGGGCTGGATCCCACAATGCCAAGACAGGGCTGAGCTTCACTTGAGCATGGCCTCATCCAACGCCTCCCGCGTGCGCTCCAGGCCGTTTAGGTCGGAGACCTGGTTACTGGTGATGTCCAGGTATTGATACCTCGAGTTCTCTGAGAACATGGAGCTGAATTTGAGCAGGTGCAGTGCCCTCCAGGTATAAGTTGGTTTATTACCCCTTTAAACTTTAGACATAATACTCAGAAACCATATAAGTTCTAGAGCAACTTGGCTACGGGGCACCACCTTGTAAGAATTCACTGACAGGAATAGCAGACCTACGACATGGAGAACCTGGATGAAGAGGGATGAACTTGGATAAACTATGAACCGTAATCCTGGACACGTTACTTATGACAAAATGTAACACACAAAGACACACACACACATATATATATATATATGCATACACTTAGAACACTTATCAATATTTATCAGGCTTATCACTTATACTTTTACCTCTAATATTTAAAAAAACATATGTCTGATTCGGTATGACTTGTAGTCTGTCATGAAGTAAGCATCTAACCAACACAACCACACCCGTATCTTGTGCAAAAATGCTGGGGAATCTCTGCTACATCGAGCGTAGTCACCATGAGCCGATGGTTTCTCCCCAGGGCTGCTTCACCAGCGGCGCAGTGGGAAACACAGCTCCTGGGCGGCGGGGGGTGGGTGAGCCCCCAATCTGGTTGACCGTCTCTCATCGCGCAAACATGGTCCAATTGAAGATGGTTTGACGATACCCACCCAAGAGTATCCAAAAGTATGATCTCGTCAAGGTTTAAACCCTGACACCAAGATTCACACCTAATCAACATTTATAAACACATTTTCAACAGTGTGTCAAAACCTTAAGTACCCCTTTTTAGTTCACATCAAAATAGCTGGGTTAAAATGGATGTTCATCCCCCTAAAAATGGTATTAATAGGTATTTTCAATGGGAAAATCCACTATAAATCACCATTTTCAATAGCTATGTTAAATTACCAGAGGGTATTTGTCACATATTCATCATCTCACCAGCCCTGATGAACCCCCACGCCAAGTCTCGCAGCCCGGCCGCGTAGGAAGTCCCCAAGCGCCAGGGCCAGAGCAGGTCGCTCTCCGCGTTGAGGTAGTCGCTACCGCTGCCTGGGGGCGGAATCTGGACCTGAAAAAAAGCTGTTGGCTTTGATATACCTTGTACCTTGTTGTACATCTTGATAAACGTCTTGATATATCTTGATGATTATCAAGATGTATCTTGAAGGCTTGAAGGCAGCTAAAAAACGAAGAGAGTGAAGGAGGAGATGCTATTGGATAATCAACAATAACACTATGATCTTTATGTCGCATTTTTATGTTTTTTTTCCCTGAACTGAACTTCGACCATTTGCCGTTTTGCAACCGCACCTCCCAAGCCGTGGAGATAAATCAAGGTGTGTCGATGTGGATTGCCATTCTGCGGCGAAACTGCTTGCCTCGCGGTTCTGCCAGTGTCACAAGTAGTTTGTCTCTGCAGAAATCAGTAGGTCGCTCCTTTACATTTCTGGACCAACTATGGTCAACTGCAGGTCGCTCCTTTAAGCCTGGAACTATCTGGAACTCGTGGCTGCATTCTTTCCGTATTTCAAACAGGTCAAGCCGTAAACCCATTTGAAAAGGATCATTGTAAAAAGGAGTGGGAAAAGAAAGACTTGGACACCTCAATCAAATCATCATAGCCCCAGGGCCATTGGTATAGCTTTCACATGCTTTCACCCCAAAAAACTCTCATGTCATAGACCCCATTGAAGCCACAGGTCGAAGGCAAGTGACCCGTCTAGCTCAATGGCCTTCTTCTTCTTCTTGGCTCGAAGCTGAGCCCTGCGGTCATGTGCGCACCTTCTTTGCCGCTGATGAGATCCACCTGGAAATGCCAGGGATTTCTGGAAATTTTGGGATGCCTCTGCTCTGAAACGCTGCAGATTCCACGGTGTGGATCGTTTTCTAGCCTCGAACAGGGTCCACACATCAACTGGGGTGTCCCGCACCTGCGAAGGTTACCGCAGCCGCAGCAAAAAGCTGATGGCCTCTCCGACACTGGACGGACCCACATGCAAAGCTGTTGCAAGCTCTGTGCAGAAAGGCAGGTCTGACACACACAAACACACATGATCATTCGACGATACAGGATGATACAGGACGGTCCCATTTCCACTCGTCTGCACCTGCCAAGTCCCCTGACGCGTCCACTCTTACCATATGCCGCCGTCTGGGCCCCAAGGGCGCCGCTGCCGGAGATTTTGGTGAGCTTGGCTGCAGCTCCATGGATGGCCAAGGGAAGATGAATGGAAGATGAACGGAAGTTCCAATGGGCTCTCGTTGGGTGAGTCATCCCAAACATGTTCGAAAAGTCAGTTGGGATCTTTATCCATTTTCTTGGAATCTGGAATGGCAAAAAAGATATGATATGTCTAGAAACTGCCAGGAATCAAATGGAGATTATTTTCAACGAATTCAACTTTTTATTCTTTTCCTAATTGGATAGGGCAGTATGCGGCTTCGTTTGCAAGCCGCTGGGATTGCGCCTGGCGCCACATCGATTTACCGAGCTTGCAATTTGGGGTGCAACCTGGCTGCCTTCGAAGATATTGGAATTCCATGGAGTTCCATTGTGTTCCCGAGTGTTAGAGACGTGTAGAACACATTTAGACACTGGAGCCACCTGTCTGCGGCCGAAGTTCCACGTGGCCCAATGCTGAATTAAAGGGACAACAAGGTCGTGTTCAGGTGAAGCCAGCTGTTTTTTCGTGGTACAAGTACAATTGGCGCAATTCATTGCCATTCCTATCTAGCTGGTTTCCTCCACGGGATGTTCACGGGGTTTATAAACCAGCAAACATCACTGGGGGGGGCCTCACCTTGTACTAGCAACCAGCCTTGTTTCTAGATTTTTTAGCCCCTGGTACACCACCAAAAAACCTGGTGGATAGCTCCTGCATGGCACTGCCAGCGTTGCTGCTACAGTCGCAGCCTTGCTGGTACTTCTTGCCTCTGAGCTGGCTTTGTCTAGACATGGTGTCTCTCTCATGGATTTACATGGATTTACTACAAAACTATGACATTCTTGTCGGGCAAAATGACTTTGACGGCCCAGAAATCAAGAAAGTTCACATCACAACTGCCGCAGTCATCCGCAGTCAACTTCCATCAGCTTCCCGTGCAGTTGGACCTTCCCATCCTGGGCTGGCCGACAAAACCATGTATCCTCACTCGATGAGCTGGTGGCTACGTCCAAGAAGCGCCTTGGGACATGGTTCGACATGGCTCCCGCTCCCAGCATCGATGACATCTGTACCTACGGACCTATGAGATCCAATGAAATCCGCAGTGTACGAGCTTACTTCTGATCCATGACCGACAATACCGTGTGTGATCTGGGGATATCTGGGGTCCGTGTATCATCCTGGTGCCACTCAACCGCTGCCCACTTCCAAACGAAACAGCCCAGGAGCCTGGACATTCCCCTGAAGCCCAGACCAGGTTTGCTGGACGTTGTCCCAGTATTCCACCCAGTTGTGGTTGTTCAAGTACCTGCGGCTTAGGAGCAGCACATCCATTTCATTCCATTTCCACCTGCTGGGGTCCAGCTGATCTAAATCAAACTGTGGGATCTTGTGGAACAGTTGGAACCTCATATCTATTCATATCTTGTATAATTATAATTAATTATAGGTGATGCCCGTATCACTAGCTCTTGATGGCTGTGACCAACGTTTTTTTGTTGGTGTAAACATGGTTTTTGTAGGATTTTGATGAGTTTTGAAGCTTGAAATATCCCATTCATGTTTTGGTCAAACCGCTCTGGACATCGCAGCCTCACATCGCGCACTGGCTGCCAGAGACTTCACGCGTCCCTCCGTGCCAGCACTGTGAGACCTCATGAGAAAAGCCGCTGGCTGTGGGTGGGGCATATTTCCTGGTTCTTGGAGAGCGAAACTTGGTAAACAATGGTGCTGAATCATGGGAAACCACTGCAAATACTGGATCGATTTGCTCAGAGGTCAAAATAGTGAAGGAACCCGATTTTTTTTCGCACTTTTTGCAATCATATATACTGTGTCATTCTTTTGGGGTGCCCATTTTTGACCCATTCCCACATTTGAAAGCTGGCACATCACCCATATTCAATCGCCCAATGATGTTCAACTTCTTGTTTTCGGGAAGGTTCTGAACCGCAGAAGGAGGATGAACAACATTGAAAAAGGACGTTCAAACACACGCGAAGACACTCTTCGACCGCGGAGAGGACGGAAAGCAACTAAAACATACTAAAACTGTCAAGAGGAATGCTGCAGTCATTTTGTGTCCACCCCACTTAATATACTTAATTAAACATCAAAATGGCCAGCTCGCTCCCCAGATTCTCAGCTCATCTCAGCTCCATGCATTGGGGTTCTGAGTGGCTAGGCCTGGTCGTCAAATACCGGTCCGCCATCCTCCTTCAGCTCCAAGCTTAGTTGAATGATACCCTCTGGTAAATAAACATAGACCCTGAAAATCACCAATTTTCAATGGAAACTAGTCTTCCAACCCCTATCTGCCAGGGTCTATGTTAATTTACCAGAGGGTATATGATCGATACCATGACATTTGTCGATAGGAGGCTTCCGGGAATCTTGCGGATCCCACATCTGGCTCCGACTCTCCAAAGATGGGCCAATTTTTACCGAAATCCAGAACGACTCCACAGCATGAACATCGCATTCAAGGCAAAGTCAGAAGCACCAAGTCTCTGGGCAAATTACAATAATTCACTAACCTGAAATAAGGCCATGTTGGGATGATTCCTCCTAGAAAACCATGATTCCAGGGCTCGGTCGCAGTGAGGTCGTGATCAAATTTCCCCAGAGTTCAGTTTTTCCCCCATCCCCTAGCCATGTCAGCTCCCCAGCTCCGGCGCCTGCAAAGATCCCCGTGTTCCAACAGGGTGAGCCCACCTCCCGGGCTGGGACGCCCACCTTGGATGGAGATTTTTAACCATCCACCATCATGGCCAACCATAGGCCATTTTCATAAAGCCATACATCAACATTAAACAAAAAAGCAACGAATCCATAGTTCCCCCAAACAGTTTCCCTATAGTTTTACTAATAAAAACTATAAACATCCATAGTTTCCCTATGGTTTACTGGTGCCAGGAGCCCAATTAAAACAGACACGAACCCCGAACGTCCGACCTGAGATTCTCACGGAGCGCAAGGCGTTGGCCAAGAATTTGGCCCAGGCCTCGACTCGTTTTTGTGATCCCAGGAAAG